>Ga0208115_1000359_pt1 | contig 11302 bp, 7 predicted proteins | sample LakWasMeta4_LOW4_2_FD_183856 | JGI IMG/M metagenome (GOLD analysis project Ga0208115, IMG submission 183856) | Freshwater sediment methanotrophic microbial communities from Lake Washington under simulated oxygen tension - Sediment Metagenome... | ecosystem: Environmental > Aquatic > Freshwater >...
ATCGCGAAGTCGATTTTGGCGTCTTGATGGGCTTTCAGGGCGTTATCGGTCAGCGTCAGATAGCGGGTGAAGATTTCATTGCTGTAACCTTTGCCCAATTCGGCGGCCAGCTTTTCGGCGTTTTCAATGTAGGCCTGAATCAACAGCGTTTTAAACGACGCATCCGGTTGCGGCAGCCGGTTTTTAAGCCACAATCCGCCGACATTTAACAGTACGAAGCCCCAAACTACAACAGCCAAGATGATCTTTCCGCTACGTTGTTTACGCTGCTTCCAGGCATAATAAAGCGGCAGGTTGCACAGCAGGGTTGCGGCGCTGAGTCCGCTAAAACCGATCACTTCCGCCCAGTGGTAAACGGGAATATTGGCGCCGTACCATGAATAACCGAAGTTCCAGTCGAACAGGGTCAGCGAGTAGGCTTCGCACAACGTAGTAATTAGTGCCATCAATCCCAGAGAAAGCCGCTTTGACCAGTTGAATTTTTGTTGTCCCCAAAACCACAGCACACCGGCCAGCGGCACAAACAAGTGGGCTATCAGCCCATAGATCACCATGCCGATGACCGCTACAGGCCAGTCCAGATGGGCAAATTCATGCAACAGGTAAGTGACCCAGTTAAAGCCGATCAGCGTAAAAACGAATGAAGTGATTAAGCCGCCAAGAAAAACGTTTTTTAGACGGGTTTGTCGGTTCCAAAAAATCCATAAGGGAACGAAACAGAATAAAGAGGCCCAAGGCGGGAAAGGGATGTAACTGGTGCCGATCAGGATGCCGGATAGGATGGGAAGTAGCCAAGGTTTAAGATTACCGGGTGTGACGCTATTCATGATGTTAGGGATGCGATGTGATTGCGCGGTGATAAATATGCCGCCAGAGACGCTCTAAGACTCGCACCGCTGGGGCGGGACAGCCGGGGCGCTCGTCGTTATACACAAGTGTTTATGAGCCGCCGTCATCCCGGCAGGGATTCATGTCAGGCTATCCTGCCTGACACCCTTTGGGTTAATGCAAATCCGTTCCAGACGGATTTGTGCCGGGATCCAGAAGCCATGGATGGCAATGTCCAAGTTGGCAGTAAGTCTTGCAACGCGGGAAGAATTGCCTAATGACGAGCATGCACATCCCTGTGCTCTCGGCAACTGCTCCTGCGTTGCTCTACCTCCTGCATCCTTGCAAGTCGTGGTTTCCGGCAATCCCTGCCGGAATGACGTGATTTTAAAGACTTGTGTATAACGACGAGCGCCGGAGCGTGGAAACGATGAATGCCTCTACAACTTAACTACCATGAATTTCCGCATGTAACGCACGGTATTCGTCGGTCAGTTTATGGTTGGGCACATAATGTACCAGCGGTCTCGATTCGGTGTGCGACTCCCTGACCTTGACCGATGGCGAGATCATTGCAGCCAGTACCGGCAGTCCTTCGGCAATAAGCTCTTCGACTATCTGGCGAGGCATATTAGCTTGTTTTTGATATTGGTTGACGATGATGCCTTCAACCTCAAGATTGTGGTTATGGTCGGCTTTAACTTCCGCTACCACTTGCATCAGAGAATACAGAGCTTCTCTGGCAAAGGTATCGCAATCGAAAGGAATCAGGCATTTGTCGGCCGCAATCAGGGCAGACTGGCTGTAGAAGTTCAGGATCGGCGGCGTGTCCATATAGATCTCATCGAAACCCTCAAGTTTTTCCAGCGCTTCTTTTAACTTAAAGATTTTCATGCGCGATTCCAAACGACTTTGCAATGGTTCAAGTTCGGGATGGGATGGAAGCACAAACAGGTTGGGGAACGGCGTTTCATGGATTGCATTTTCAAGGCCGGATCCGGATGAACCGCCGCCGAACAGGGACAGGCTCAGAGTATCTTTAAAGAAGTGAGCAATAGTCTTATCGCTATCGCTAACTTTATTGCCGAGCAGGTATTGCGTTGAATTGCCCTGAACATCGAGATCGATAACTAATGTACGCTTACCTTCAACAGCACTGATGGCGGCTAAATTGCACGTAATAGTAGATTTGCCGACGCCGCCTTTCTGGTTGAAAATGACTCTGCGCATGTTATCCCCGTTAAATCAAATAGTTGAAAGTCGCATTATAAAGCTTGGGGCGTTAATATCAAATACGGATAAAGGTTTTGCCGTGGCACTTTGGACATTCAGGGATTTCGCTGGCTGTTTTAAAGGCAATTTCCTTGCCGCAGTCGTCGCAGATAAACGTGCCGGGCACGGTAATGTCGCCGCTGTGGTAGGTATGTACTTTTGCCAGTTCTTCCAGTTTTGCCAGTTCCAGGCGGGTTTTATCGGCAACGCTTAAAAAAGCATCCAGCGCGAAGTTTTCAATCAACTCAATATCGAACTTAAACCATTCGGACAGCGATTCCTTATCTTCCTCAGCTGACAAGCCATGGGCCGCATGTTCAACGTCGCGTCTAACAAACTCCGAAACCTTGTCCAATTCTTCATCCGTCAAATTGCTGTCTTTTCTGGTTTTTTCTTTTGAAATTTCCAGCGCTTCGGCAAACGAATGCAGCGTATCTTCCATGGTTTCATGGAGATGCTTCATAAAATCGGTATAGGCGGTGACTAGTTTGTTTTTATTCATAGGGTTCAACTCCTGAAAATGGCGCTTTGAGATTTAAGCAACTGTACGGTATTCTAACGCTTTTGACTGGTAAAAGACGAGAAGGATGCAAGAAAATTATAAGCCTTTGGCAATCGAGCAAGAAGTACAGGCCGCCTGGGACGAGTCGGGCGTGTTTAATGTGTCGGAATCGTCGACACAGGACAAGTATTATTGTTTGTCGATGTTTCCTTACCCCAGCGGCAAGCTGCACATGGGGCATGTTCGTAACTATACCATCGGCGACGTCATCAGCCGCTATCAGCGCATGCTGGGCAAGAATGTCATGCAGCCTATGGGTTGGGATGCGTTCGGCCTGCCGGCGGAAAATGCCGCGATGCAGCACGGCGTCCACCCGGCCGACTGGACTTACAGCAACATCGACTATATGCGCGACCAGCTCAAACGGCTGGGTTTCGGCTATGACTGGAGCCGCGAATTAGCCACTTGCGATCCTTCTTATTATAAGTGGGAGCAATGGTTCTTCCTGAAGCTGCTGGAAAAAGGCCTGGTTTATAAAAAAACCGCACCGGTCAACTGGTGCCCGCATGACATGACCGTGCTGGCTAACGAGCAGGTCATCGACGGCTGCTGCTGGCGTTGCGACACCCAAGTCGAGCGCAAGGAAATTGCGCAATGGTTCCTGAAAATTACCGCTTATGCCGACGAGTTGCTGGCTTCGCTGGAAACGCTGGACGGCTGGCCGGAGCAGGTCAAAACTATGCAGGCCAATTGGATAGGCCGTTCCGAAGGCGTGGAGATGGATTTTGCGGTGCCTGATTCGGATCAACCTTTACGTATCTACACCACGCGTCCCGACACTTTAATGGGCGTGACCTATGTTGCCGTGGCGGCGGAGCATCCGCTGGCGTTGAAAGCTGCTGAGACTAATCCTGGAATTGGTGCATTCATAGCAGACTGCAAGATGATGGAAACCTCGGAAGCGGCCATGGAAACCATGGAAAAACGCGGCATCGATTCCGGCATCAAAGCACTTCATCCGATTACCGGCGAACAGGTTCCGGTATGGATCGCCAATTTCGTGTTGATGGGTTACGGCACCGGCGCGGTGATGTCGGTTCCAGCGCACGACCAACGCGATTACGAGTTTGCGCTTAAGTACGGTATCGCCATCAAGCAAGTGATTTTTGCCAAAGACGGCGGCGATGTGGATTGCTCAGAGCAGGCTTACACTGTCAAAGGCATCCTGAAAAATTCCGGTCAGTTCGATGACTTGACCTCGGAACAGGCTTTTTCAGCCATTGCCGAAGCGTTGGAAAAAGACCAAAAAGGCCAACGCAAAACCAATTTCAGATTGCGCGACTGGGGGGTTTCCCGTCAGCGTTACTGGGGCGCGCCGATTCCGGTCATCTATTGCGACGATTGCGGCACGGTGCCGGTGCCTGAAAAGGATTTGCCGGTGGAACTGCCGAGAGACGTCGTGCTGGACGGTTCGCAATCGCCGTTGGTTGCGCATCCGACGTTCTCGCATACGACCTGTCCGTCATGCGGTAAACCGGCGCGCCGGGAAACCGATACCTTCGATACCTTTATGGAATCGTCCTGGTATTTCGCGCGTTTTGCAGGTAACAATCCGGACAGCATGATCGATGACAGCGCCAAATACTGGCTGCCGGTCGATCACTATATCGGCGGTATTGAGCATGCGATTTTGCATTTGCTGTATGCGCGCTTTTACACCAAGCTGATGCGCGATGAAGGCTTGGTTGTCTGCGACGAGCCGTTTAAAAGGCTGTTGACCCAGGGTATGGTGCTGAAAGACGGCAGCAAAATGTCCAAGTCGAAAGGCAACACCGTTGATCCGCAAGGCCTGATCGATCAATACGGCGCCGATACCGTACGTCTGTTTATCATGTTTGCCGCGCCGCCTGAGCAATCGCTGGAATGGTCGGACAGTGGCGTAGAAGGCGCGTTCCGGTTCCTGAAACGGCTCTGGAAGCAAGCTTATACGCATTGCGAAGCTTCCGCTCCTGCTCACGCCCCTCGCCTACGTCCTGTAGGCGAAGCGGGCAGTTCTAAGGTGCCGCTGGATAAACAAACTTTGACCGCTGAGCAACAGACGGTGCGTCGCCAGCTGCATCTGACTATCCAGAAAGCAACCGACGATTTCGGCCGGCGTTATACCTTTAATACCGTAATCGCCGCGAATATGGAGCTGATCAACACCTTGTCCAAATTCACCGATGATTCCGACAACGGCAAAGCAGTTCGGCAGGAAGCGTTGGAAGCCATTGTGCTGATGCTGTCGCCGATCGTGCCGCATATCTGTCATCAATTGTGGCTGGATTTGGGTCATCAAGAAGCGGTAGTCGGCGCCTCGTGGCCTGAGGTCGATGCAACGGCTCTGGAGCAGGACACTTTGGAGCTGGTGTTACAGGTTAACGGCAAACTGCGCAGTAAAATGTCGGTATCGGTTAATGCGTCCAAGGAAGAAATAGAGGCCATGGCGCTGAGCGATGAGCATATCAAGCGCTTTATTGAAGACCAGCCGATTAAAAAGGTGATCGTGGTGCCTAAAAAGCTGGTCAATATTGTAGTTTAAGGGGAACGTGTGTTGACAAAAAAAGCGGTCATCTTTGTTATGGCTTTGTTATTGAGCGCTTGCGGCTATCATTTGCGCGGCGCTCTTGAATTGCCGTCAAACATGAAGAATGTCTATGTTGAGGGCGGATCTTCGCCGTTGCTCGAACAATTCAGGCAGGTCATGAAATCATCTTCGGCTCAGCTTGCCGGTTCCCGCAAGGATGCCGGTATTGTTGTCAAGATAGCTAATGAGCAATTTAACCGGCGCGTATTGTCGCTGAGTTCAAGAGGCAAATCTAACGAGTTCGAACTGGAGTATCGCCTCGATTATGAGTTTGCGAATGCGGCAGACGCCGTGTTGATGCCGCGGCAGTCTGTTGAAGTCAGGCGTGAGTATTACAACGATCAGCAGTTTATGATTGCCAAAGATCAAGAAGAAGCTGTGATACGCAACGAAATGTATCAACAGGCCGTGCAAACCATCGTTAACCGCGCCAGGGTCGTATTAGAGGCAGGCGCGAAATAGCATGCGGCTCAAGCCCGAACAGCTAGCGGCGGCGTTGCAAAAGGAGTTGGCGCCGGTTTATTTTATTAGCGGCGATGAGCCGTTGCAGATGGGCGAGATCGCTGATGGGATCCGGGCTGCGGCACGGAAAGCGGGCTATGATAGCCGCGAGGTTCTTGTTGCGGACTCCGGGTTTTCATGGAATGAATTGATGGAGACGGCCGGTTCGTTATCTATTTTTACCGATAAAAAAATCATCGACTTAAGGCTGCCTTCCGGTACGCCGGGTACAGAGGGATCAAAAGCTTTAATCGACTATTGCGAACGCCTGCCTGAAGATACATTGTTACTGATTACTGCGGCAAAGATGGCAAGCGCTTCCTTAAAATCGCGCTGGTTCCAGGCTTTGGATAAGGTCGGCTGTGTTATTCAGGTTTGGCCCTTGGAAGGGCAGGACCTGATTCGCTGGTTGCAGCAAAGAATGCAAAGGCGCGGTCTACAGGCCGAAACGGAGGGTATCAGGATATTGGCTTCCCGGATCGAAGGCAACCTGTTGGCGGCCGCGCAGGAAATAGAAAAGCTTTACGTGTTATACGGTCCTGGGCCGCTCAGCAATCAGCAAATTTTCGATGTGGTGGCCGATAGCTCCCGGTTCGATGTGTTTAAGCTGATGGATAGCGTTCTTGCGGCCAAAGTAGGCCGGATTTTTAAGATATTGTCCGGCTTGCAGGCTGAAGGCGTTGCGGCCCCGGTGGTGTTATGGGCTTTGACGCGTGAAGCTCGGGTATTAATCAAGATTAAACAGGCGCTGGCTCAGGGTCAAAATAAGGCGCTGATTTTTAAAAACAATCAAATTTGGGATAAGCGCCAGCAGTTGGTTAGCGATGCGCTGAGCAGGCTGCGCGACAGCGACCTGAATAGTATTCTCACGCTCAGTGCAAAGGCCGATCGGCAGATCAAAGGCCAGCAGCAAGGGGATCCGTGGGAAACGTTACTGGCCGTTTGCCTGATGTTTGCGTTGAAGGCTAAAGGCTAAAGGCTAAAGGGCAAAGAGCTTTATCGCCTTTTGTCTTTCTTCTTCTTTTATGGCAAATACAGTTTAAATCGGGCTCTGCCCAACTGACTATTGTTGTCGGTCATAATAAATCCCCGTTTGTCGCCTTTGACATGCAGTTGCGCGATGGTTTCGGTAAAAAACAATCCCAGGCCGGTATTGCCGTTCGCAACATCAATCTCAGGAAGTTGTTTGTGACCGGACGATAACAGGCTTTCCGGATAGCCCTTGCCGTCATCTTCAATGCAAAAAACAATGTAATCATCTTCCTGAACTACAGAAAGCAAAACCTTGCTTAGGCAATAGTGCTGTACCATGTCCTGACTCTGTTCGCATGTCACCAAGATAAAGATGGCGTTAACCGGCAACAACTTGAGGTGACGGGCCTCCTCCAGAACCTGCTGGCCGTTTTCCGCCTCAACAATAAACCGGGCGCCAAATGATCCCAGTATGTGCTTGATGGTTTCGCGCATGATCGCTTGATCTTCGACAACCAATATTTTTTTTGAAGCCAGGTTTGTTGGCATGAGGAAAGGGTCTTAAATTTCATCTATCGGGTCAGGGCTTGAAAAAAATCAATGCGTCCCAATATCGGTTTTCATCTTACTTTAATCTAATAATTAATCAGGAATGATAAAAAATGACTGTTGAAGCAAAAAAAGAAACGCTAGGTTTTGAAACTGAAGTTAAACATCTGCTGCATTTAATGATCCACTCGTTATATAGCAACAAGGAAATATTCTTACGCGAATTGATTTCCAACGCCTCGGACGCGGCCGACAAGTTGCGCTTTGAAGCGCTGTCCAACGACGGTTTGTATGAAGGCGACAGTGAGCTGAAAATCCGACTGGAATACGACAAGGACAAACGCACTATCACCATCATCGATAACGGCATCGGCATGACCCGTGCGGAAGTTCAGGAGCATATCGGCACCATTGCCAAATCAGGCACCAAACAGTTTTTTCAAGCCTTAACCGGCGACCAAGCCAAAGACAGCGAATTGATCGGTCAGTTCGGCGTCGGTTTTTACTCGGCATTTATCGTCGCCGACAAAGTGACCTTGACTACCCGCAAAGCCGGTGCCGACAAAAGCGAAGGCGTGCGCTGGGAATCGGCGGGCGAGGGCGATTACACGCTTGAATCCGTAGAAAAAGCCAAACGCGGAACCGAGATTGTACTGCACTTGAAAGAAGACGAAAGCGAGTTCCTGGACGGCTATCGTATCCGCTCTATCGTCAGAAAATTCTCCGATCATATTTCCCTGCCTATCGTCATGGACAAAGAAGTCATGCCGTCTATGGGAGAAGAGGAAGGCGAAGAGAAAAAACCGGCGCAAATCGTCGAAGAAACCATTAACTCGGCTTCCGCACTCTGGACTAAAGCCCGCCAGGAGATTTCCGACGAGGCGTATAACGAATTTTACAAGCATGTCGGCCACGACTATCAAGACCCGTTAACCTACGTGCACAGCAAAGTCGAAGGTTCTAACGAATATACCTTGCTGCTTTATGTGCCTTCGCATGCGCCGTTTGACTTGTGGGATAGAGACGCCAAGCATGGCGTAAAATTGTACATACGCAAAGTGTTTATTACCGACGACGCCGAGCAATTGATGCCGCGTTATCTGCGTTTTATCCGGGGGATTATCGACGCCAACTCCCTGCCGCTGAACGTGTCGCGGGAAATCCTGCAACAAAGCAAGCAAATCAGCGCCATCAAATCCGGCGCCGTTAAGAAAGTGTTGGGTATGTTGGAAGACTTGGCCAAGACCGATGAGGAAAAATACCAGAAATTCTGGTCTCAATTCGGTCCGGTTATCAAAGAAGGCCCGATTGAAGATCATGCCAACAAGGAACGTATCGCCAAATTGCTGCGCTTCGCGTCAACCCATGCCGATACCGACAAACAGGATGTGACGCTGGAAGCTTATGTCAGCCGCATGAAAGAAGGGCAGGATAAAATTTATTACGTCACCGCAGACAGCTTCTCGGCAGCAAAGAACAGTCCGCATCTGGAAATCTTCCGCAAGAAAGGCATTGAAGTCCTGTTATTGTCGGACCGCATCGACGAATGGCTGGTGTCCAACCTGGACGAATTCGACGGCAAGCATTTACAGTCCGTCGCCAAAGGCGATTTGGATTTGGGCGTTTTGGACAGTGAAGAAGACAAAACAGCTCAGGAGGAAGTGAATAAGGATTTCGAAACGGTGCTCAAACAGATTAAAGACGTGCTGGGCGAGAAAGTCAGCGAAGTACGCTTGAGCCATCGCTTAACCGAATCTCCTGCCTGCTTGGTTGCCGATGTCTACGGCATGAGCCTGAATATGGAAAGAATCATGAAGGATGCCGGCCAAGGCTTGGGCATGGGAATGGGCAGAAAACCGATCTTCGAACTTAACCCGACCCATCCGTTGGTGGTTAAGATGAAAGAAGAGCAAGACGATACTCGCTTTGCCGACCTGACCCATATCCTGTTCGACCAAGCCATCCTCAGCGAAGGCGGACAACTGGACGATCCGGCGGCGTTTGTGCATAAATTGAACGGATTATTGCAGGGCTTGTTGCACTAATTGCTCTGAAAACGAAAAAGGCTGGAGAATATCCAGCCTTTTTTATGGATGACAGTTTTGCAATAACTGTAGTTTTTGGTTGCTACTTAACCAGGCTGCCGGGTTAATTCATGCATTATCCACATCATGATTCGCCTGTTGATCACGTAATAATTCGGCAAACGCTTCTGCCGGTATAGGAGGGCTTTTGATATAGCCCTGATACATATCGCAGCCTTTTTCCCGTAAAAAATCTTGTTGTTCAGTAGTTTCCACGCCCTCGGCCAAAACTTTAAAACCTAAAATGTGCGCCATCGCAACAATAGTGGCAGTGATTTCCATGTCATCTTGTTGAAAAGGAATTTCGTCGATAAAACTTTTGTCGATTTTCAAGACATCAAGCGGAAAGTGTTTCAGGTAAGCTAAGGATGAATACCCGGTACCGAAATCGTCAATGGCTAGATGTACGCCTTGAGCACGAAGATTATTAAGAATAGCCGTAGCGTTACTCTGATTTCCCATCAATCCGCTTTCCGTTATCTCCAATTCCAATTGTTCCGCCGGAAAACCGGTGTTGCTCAGCACCTGGGCTACTAAAGCACAAATATCGCTACGAAGGAATTGGTGAGCAGACACATTGACCGCTAAAGTGATAGCCGGCAAGCCCGCATCCAGCCATTCTTTGCCTTGCCGGCAGGTTTCGTGCAACACCCAACTACCGATTTCTACAATCAGGCCGGATTCTTCGGCAATAGGGATAAAACGTTGCGGCGGAATCAGACCCTCTGCCGGATGTTGCCAGCGTACCAGTGCCTCTGCTCCGACGATGCGGCCAGTGACAATATCCACTTGCGCTTGGTAAAAAACGCGTAATTCCTGTTGTTCAATGGCATGGCGAAGCCGGGTTTCCAGCGCTATTCGCTCTCGGGCTGCCAAAGTCAGTTCTTCGGAAAAATAAGCGAAGCAGCCGCGTCCGGCGTCTTTAGCTTGGTACAGCGCAGCATCGGCGTGATCCATTAAAATTTCCGGGCTGTCGCCGTGTTGCGGATACAGGCTAATGCCGATACTGGCTCCAATCAGAACGTTGTCATGCTGAGACAGGCAAAATTGCTTGGTTAACTCTGCGATGATGTCTTCAGCCACCTGTGCAGCATCTTCCGGCTGTACAACATCTTCCAGTAAGATAACAAACTCATCGCCACCCAAACGAGCGACCATGTCAACATCGCGCAATCTTGCGCTGATGCGCTTCGCGACTTGCTGCAATAAGTCATCGCCTGCCAAGTGCCCTAAGCTGTCGTTAACGGCTTTAAAACGATCCAGGTCGAGCATCAATAACCCTAACTGTTTGTCGTCACGTCGATCCATATGAATACTATGTTGCAATCGATCCATCAGCAAACGGCGGTTAGGCAGGGCGGTAAGGGGGTCATAAAAAGCCAAGCGTTCAATTTCAGCGGTGGCCGCTTGGCTTAAGGTAATATCGTTAAATACGGCCACATAGTTGGTGACGACGTTGTCCATGCCTTTCACTGCGGTAATGGTGATAAGCTCCGGATAAATATCGCCGTTCTTCCGCCGGTTCCATATTTGGCCTTCCCAATTCCCGGTGAGTTCGATGCTCTTCCACATGGCCTCATAAAAACTCTCATCTTGCAGACCGGATCTGAGTATTTTGGGGTTTTGATTGATGGCTTCATTCGATGTGTAGCCGGTAATTTTGGTGAAAGCCTGGTTAACCCGAAGAATGTCATTATTGGCGTCGGTGACCATGATGCCTTCTTGCGATTCAAAAGCGACAGCGGCAATTTGCAGCTCGATTTCTGCTTGTTTACGTTCGGTAATATCGGTTTGAGTGCCAATCATGCGTACCGCGTTGCCTTGTGAATCACGCTCTATAATTTGTCCCTGAGAATGTATCCAACGATAATCTCCATTAATGGTGCGCAGTCGAAACTCTACTCGGCAATTGGATTGTTGGTTATATAGTAAATTCAATTGCGCTTGACTGATGCGCAATTGATCGTC
>Ga0208115_1000360_pt1 | contig 11263 bp, 8 predicted proteins | sample LakWasMeta4_LOW4_2_FD_183856 | JGI IMG/M metagenome (GOLD analysis project Ga0208115, IMG submission 183856) | Freshwater sediment methanotrophic microbial communities from Lake Washington under simulated oxygen tension - Sediment Metagenome... | ecosystem: Environmental > Aquatic > Freshwater >...
CTGACATCATGCATCCGTTAGGGGCTTTAGTGACCGGGGCTGTGGCTGGCGTCATATTCGTACTTACATTTACCTTGACGCAGAACCGCTGGAAAATCGATGATGTGCTGGGGGTATGGCCGTTGCATGGGCTTTGCGGCGCATGGGGCGGTATCGCTGCCGGTATTTTTGGTGCAAAATCGCTGGGTGGGCTGGGCGGCGTAAGCCTGATGTCTCAGTTGATCGGTACCGTACTCGGCATCGCTGTTGCGGTTACAGGCAGTTTTATCGTATATGGCACGCTTAAGAAGCTGGTCGGTATTCGCCTGAGTGCGGAAGAGGAATTTGACGGGGCTGACCTGAGTATCCATAAAATTAATTCAATGGCTGATGATTAAGGTCAATCAATCTGCTGGTGATAGAAATAAATAAAGTCTGTCGGACGGTAATAAAGTCTGTCGAATTTATCTTTAAAATTGATCTCAGTAATTATTAGTGGTTCATTGCTGCTGTGCTGTGGTTTTAATTCAGCCGATCAAGACTTAATTACTAACCTATAATTGGACTGTTTTCAGGGGGCAGGTAATGGGCAAGAAAATGTCCAGTTATAGCAGGTCAATTCAGAGGAAGCATTCTCATGCACATTGTTTTATGACATTTTTTGCATTATGACTTATTAATAAATCGTGGGAAATCTGGAGTTTAACGGTAGGTGAACTCTTACTTTTAAACCACTGGAAAAATTATCAGAATCCAAAAGGCTAATAGTCCCCCCAAGCCGGTTGACGATGGTTTTAACAATGGACAAACCTAGGCCAGAACCCTGAGAGTCGTTACCTAATACGCGATAAAATGCATCAAATACTCTCTCCCTTTCAGCATGCGGAATCCCGCAACCACTGTCTTCAATTTCTAAAATCACGTTATTAGTTTCTCTGAGTACAGACAAATCTACTTGGCCTCCGTTAGGCGTATAGCGAATTGCATTATCAACAAGATTTTTGATGATGGATAACAAATCCATTTCACTCATTTTTACTATTTCATCCTGTTTTGATTTGATGCCAACATTAATACCTTTAGCCTCTGCTATAGGTAGTAAATTTTCTAGAACATTTATATATACATGATTAACAGACAAGGTTTTCACATCTTGTTGAATGGAGTTTTGTGCTTTTGCAAGAGAAAGCAATTGTTCCAATAAGGCAGAGGCTCTATCAATGCCTTGTCTTAGAGTTTTCAGGCGTTCGTAAGCAATGGCTGTCATTTCAGTGCTGGCAAGCCGTTCTGCCTGCAATGATAATGCCGTAAGCGGAGTGCGTAATTCATGTGCCGCATCTGCTATAAATCTTTTTTGAGTCTCTACAGATTGTGAGACCTTATTAAATAGCTGGTTGATTGCTACTAAGAGAGGCCGTACCTCTACTGGGATGCTTGCAAATGTAAATGGCGTTAAATCTTGGGCATCCCGATGTTGAATATCATCCGATAGCAGCGTAATAGGTTTGAACGCATTATGAATTAGAAAATAAGCTGTTGCTATCAAAATAGGTAACAGCAGTAGCATGGGCAACGCTGTTGATATTGCTCCACTAATTGCAGCTTCATCTCGTAAAGCAGTGGATTGGGCAACTGCAATTCTTTCTTGATTCGGTAATCTGAATATGAAAACTCTGTAATTAGATTTGCCAGCTTTTAATGTACGGAAACCATCAGGCAAGTTGTTTAGTAATTGTAAATAATCTGTTAGTGGATAATGTTCCGTATGATTGGTACTGTAAATAGGTTGAATAATAATTTCAGATTTTTTACCTGAATTTTCGTGCAATGGGAAACTGACTTTGTCTAGCTTGATGAGCTTGGCAACTTGTTTAAGTCCTCCGTCTTGGATTTCTTTAGCTTCGTTTAGCGCGCTAAAGTATGAAATGATGATGGCGATCATAGCCATTAAGCTGATGATGATTGAGAGCCAGAATGAGAGCCGGAACTGAATCGAGTAATTTAACTTGTTTTTGAAACCATCCATCCAACACCCCTAAGATTTTTGATCGCTTCATTCCCAAATTTTTTACGTAAAGAATGAATCAGAAATTCAATGGCATTACTTTCAACCTCTTCCCCCCATCCGTAGATACGGGATTCTAAATCGCCGCGAGATAAGATCGCGCCAGGTCTTAGCAATAGAGCCTCTAACAAAGCATATTCCCGATTTGAAAGTTGATGGCTGGACTGGCCGGCGATCTGGGCTATATGGGTGATTGGGTCAAGCGATAATAAGCCATTGCTTAACAACGCATTCGCTCCGCCATTTTTCCGACGAAGCACAGCCCGCATTCTTGCCATCAGTTCAGATAACTCAAATGGCTTGATAATGTAATCATCAGCACCATTATCCAAGCCCCTTATTCTGTCTTCTGTTTCACCGCGGGCGGTAATGACCAATACCGCTGTTTGATTGTTCTTGGCGCGCAATAACTTTAATACCTCCAAGCCATCCATGCCCGGCAATCCTAAATCAAGCAAGGTGATGTCATAATGTTCTACCAATAGGCTGCTAATGGCAGCTTGTCCATTTTTGAGCCAATCAACAGCATAGGAAGCATCACGAAGTCCGCCTTGTATGGCTTCGCCAATCATTGCATCATCTTCAATTAATAAAACCCGCATAAATAATGGTCAATGTTGTGTAGTTTAATAGATCACTTGTAGAGCAAGAAAGCCAGACAATTTATTTGTATCCGATATATTGTTTAAAGCGCGCCCCGCAGAAAAAAGCACAGCATAGTCTCTATTTACATTATAAATCCCACCAAGATTAAAACCGCTCGTATGATTTTCATCTTGAGCCGTGGCCGTCTCGCGAAAGACCTCCCCACCAAGCTTCAGCTTGTCATTTATCTCATATAGTGCGGTACCTCCGAAAAACCAGGAGTTTTTACCATAGGAGTAGTTATTGATTCTATAACCGGTACCCCCATAAAAAATCCATTTTCCAGTATTAAGTTGAGCCCAAACGGGTAGAAAGGCCTGAACTCTGCCGCTGGCATCCCCAAGTTTCTTGTCGCCAGTCGGGAGGTGTAGCATAGGATATGTCCCCAGCATAAATTCACTGTTCCCTTGCTTTTGATGTAGAAAGCGATATTTCACACCTATTTCAGTATTATCCAAGCCAGTTTGTTTATCTCCACCTTCAGTTAGATAAGAATAGCGCGGCTGTGCGTGAAACTGAATATTTTCGGTAAACCCATAATTAATGTCGATGCTTGGAGTTGCAGCTGATGTTGAGGTGCGCGCCCAAGTTCTGCTTACGGCATAATTTACTTCCCAGCTTTTATCCGCAACAGTCTCGGGATCATCCGTTACAAATGGCGGGCCGGCAATAGCTGACTTGGTTACAACTAAACAAGTTACGATCGCGATAATGTTAAGTTTGTGAAATTGGTTATTATTTTTCATATTTAGTATCTAAATTAACAAGTGTCTAGTGTGATTTTTGTGCAGCACGTTGTGGAAAAACAAAAATCAGGCTGACAATGATTACTAACAATCCGATACTGGCTATATATCTGTTTAATTCCAGACCACCCTGGGCGATTGGCTTGTCCAGATAATCCCCGACGACTGCTCCTAAAGGTCGGGTTAATACAAAGGCTGCCCAAAACAATACAGTTCTGGAAATGGTTGTCCAAAAATAGGCTGCCGTTATTGATATCAGAAAACCACTAAAAATTATTGCTGCGCTTACATATCCTAAGCCTGCTGTATCAGCCGCCCAGTCTCCTAGAGCAGTGCCTAGAGTTTGGGAAAACATAATGGTTATCCAATAAAACATTTCGGCCTTGGGAGTATTGATTGTTTCAACGGAAATGGTGCCAACTGAGTGATGCCAGATAATAAGTGAAGCTATTAACAGCGAAAATAAAAGTGTTGTTCCACCCGTGTATCCAATTCCTAAAGAGCGATCAGCAAAATCGGCAAGTGTGGTGCCTAAAGTCGTTGTCGCTATGATTGTTAGCCAATAGAGGACCGGATGAAAACTTTGGGTTCTAATTTGAGCTATCGCGGCCGCAATAAAAATTCCGCCAAAAATAAAAGAACTTACGAGATACCCTAAGTTAAGCGACATTGACAATGCATCACCACCTGTTTCCCCTAAAGTTGTAGCAATAATTTTGATGATCCAAAAAAGCAAAGTTACCTCTGGCACCTTGCTAAGTGTTCTTCTTAATATGTTATTCATTTTAATTCCGCAATAGGTTTAAATGACTATATAGGTTGTAAATCTATTAATCTTACTTACTAATGTTTAGGTGGAATGGATTTTAAAGATAAATACTTAGAGGAAACTTAGGGTACTCAATTCCATTTTTTTGGCTTTGAATGTTTTCTTTAGATTGATTTTGTGGATGACTGGTTATATGTGAATTATGAAAATAGAAAATATTGATCGACTTTTCATAAGATACCTTTGAGTTATATTGTGGACCATACCAATAGAATGTTCTTGAGGTGTTATTTAATCGTTTTTACGCAGTGTGCATTCCAGCTATTGCACTCTATGGCAAGCTCATGTGAGGACAGCTGATAAAGCTAGCAGAAAACATAGCAATGAATGTATTTATAACTGAGCGTTTAGTATTTAACTAATCTATCTTTTTATCCAGAGCAGTTTCGGATAAAGCGAAAGTATTAGAATTTAAGCTTTTATTCTTTGCTAATGTAGCTACACATCTTTGATTCAAGCTCGTAGGTTACGAGCAATGTGCAGAAAATGTGCAGAACAACTCATCATGGCTCAATGCAAAATCTTTATAAGGTTTAATATCGTTAAGGCTGTAATCAAAATTGTTACCTGTCCAGGCAATGGTTGGCACATGTTTTTGTGCTTTAGGGGCCATCATATAAGGTGCTGCATGCAAATAAATACCATGCTCACCTATCCTTTTTAGGTGCAGCATTCAATTTGTCATGAGAAATATCATCACTCATCATGTCTACGTCATTGTCTGTAAAGTGCAGGACATTAGTGCCAGGCTGAAAATTCCATACCTACAGAGTTACGCACACCTTTGGCGTATGTTTCCACATTGCTGTCATCAGGATTCGTTCGAATGATACTGACTTCTATGCCTAACCTTTAATTAAGAAAGTTGAATGCCTGCTTTACGCGAATTTGGTTGCGATGGCATCTAAAATATAAACTGGAGTGTCACGAATGCATGTAAGCTTATATTTTTGGCGGTTTTAACATGTGTCTGATTACCGAGGCTTAGCTAAAAGGCTAATAATGGAACTTAAAAATAGGCTACATCAATTAACACCAATGATTAGCTTGTTGTTGTTCGTTGCAGCAATTTTTGTTGTGCACCATGAAATCGAAATGTACCGCTGGCATGATGTTAGACAAGCGCTGCAGAGTTTCCCGGCTTTATCTTTAATTGCCTGTTGCATCATCACTCTACTGGCATATGTGGCCTTAAGCTTTTACGACTGCCTAGCACTTGAGTATGCAGGTGAAAAGCTACCATACCATCGCGTATTGTTTACCTCATTTCTCAGTTATACCATCAGTAATAATGTCGGACATGCCTGGCTGTCGGGCGGTTCAATGCGCTATCGACTCTATTCCAGCTGGGGTTTTTCAGGCATTTCTATTGCTAAAGTGGTGGCCTTTTGCTCGGTTACTTATATTTTAGGTGCGGTGACACTTGCATTGATTGGCTTCGGTATCTCTAGCGACCATATGCCTATGACCAGTAGGCTACCAAATGGCACGCTGAAAGCGGCTATTGCGCTGTGCGCTATTTTAATCTGCGCTTGGTGGTGGCTAGTACTTGTTTATCGCAAGCCTTTGACCATCAAGAATTTCAGTCTGGTGGTTCCGAGCCCATCGCTTGCTGTGCGTCAGCTATTGGTTGCTTTGTTGGATTTATCGCTCGCATCATTAGTATTGTATTTACCGTTATTGCAATTCGTCGGTATGCCATTTGGCGATTTTCTGGTGCTGTATATTTTTGCGCAGTTTATTGGCTTGGTCAGTCAAGTACCGGGCGGCATTGGGGTTTTTGAAGGCAGTTTTTTATTTCTAGCGGCTAATCAATATCCTGCACAACACATTTTGGCATCGCTCATTATTTATCGTGTGATTTATTACTTTGTGCCACTCCTAATTTCAGCTTGCTTGCTGGTTGCTTATGAGTTGCGTTTACGTCAAAGGCGGCTAGTCAGCGTTGCAGTGAACGTGCTTGGGTCGGCAGTACCACAAATTTTCTCGGCGCTTTTACTTTTGGCTGGCGCACTATTGCTATTTTCAGGCGCGACACCTGCACTAAAAGACCGCTTGCAGTGGTTGGAATATCTGATTCCACTACCGATTATGGAGTTTTCTCATATGCTGGGCAGCATTGTTGGCGTGGTACTGTTATTGCTATCACAGGCGGTGCACAGGCGCATTGATAGCGCTTACTTTACTACCATCACGATGCTCATATTAGGGATGATGGCATCGCTTGGCAAAGGCCTGGATTACGAAGAAGCATTGATTCTCGGCCTGGTGCTTGCCGCTTTTGTTCCGACGAGAAAGCATTTTTATCGCAAATCTGCACTGCTACAGTTAGATTTTTCCAGGCAGTGGATCGTGCTGTCAATGATGGCCGTAATCGGCTCGATTTGGCTCGGATTTTTTTCTCATAAACATGTTGAGTATTCTAACGAGCTTTGGTGGCAGTTTGCATTGCATAGTGACGCTTCACGTTTTTTACGCTCGATAGTCGCTATCGTAGTGATCATTGCAGGGCTAATCGTTTATCGATTATTAACACGTACCGTGTTTCCCCTTGTTTTACCGACAGCTTCAGAAATTGATAGAGCGGAAGTCATTGTCAGGCACTCTAATGATACTTCGACTTATCTCGCATTAACGGGCGATAAGTACTTTTTGTGGAGCGATACCGGAAAAAGCTTCTTGATGTTTGATGTGACGAGTAAGTATTGGGTCGTAATGGGAGACCCTGTGGGTATGGCGGAAGAGTTTGAGGAGTTAGCTTGGCGGTTACTTACATTGGCCGATCGACATAATGCAAAAATCGCTTTTTATCAGGTCAGCAAAAATCATATTCCACTGTATCTTGAGCTAGGGCTTGCATTTATTAAGCTGGGAGAAGAGGCGAGAGTGCCGCTGACTACTTTTAGTTTAGATGGAAGTAAACGTTCTGGCTTACGTCAGGTGTACAACCGCATGCTGCGCGATAACATCACTTTTGAGGTTGTTTCGGCCGCTGAGGTAGTAGCAATGTTGCCGCGTTTGCAACAAATCTCTAACCATTGGATGGACGGTAAAAGTGCGCGTGAGAAGCGCTTTTCACTTGGATTTTATAACGATGACTATTTGCTGCGCTGTGAAATTGCGGTGGTTAAAAAAGCTGGGGAGATTATTGCCTTTGCCAATATCTGGCAGCTTGAAAACAAAGAAGAACTTTCCATTGATTTAATGCGTTACGCACCAGAGGCCCCCAATGGCGTAATGGAGTTTCTGATGGTTTCGCTGATGCTGTGGGGAAAACAGCACGAATATGCCTGGTTCAACCTTGGTATGGTGCCGCTTTCTGGCCTGGAAAAACATCCGCTGGCGCCACTTTGGAACAAAATTGGCAACACAGTATTTCGTTTTGGCCATGAGTTTTATAATTTTGAGGGCCTGTACCAGTACAAGAGTAAATTCGACCCCAAATGGCAGCCGCGATATTTGGCCGCGCCAACAGGTATCTCAATGGCCTCTGCTTTATTGTCAGTGACCTCGTTAATTTCAGGTGGTTTAAAAGGCGTATTTACCAAATGATTAAATTATCATTCATAAAAGCATTCGCTAGCCTTATGGCACTGCTATTTATATGTGCGAATGCCGTAGCGGGCGATGTATCGGCTAATGCGGTGCAAGAAAGTACCGATAATTTTGGTCCATTTGGAACGCTGCATATTTACAGAAACTCCGAGCAGCCCAAACACGTTACTTTATTTATTTCTGGTGATGGTGGTTGGAATTTGGGCGTGATTGACATGGCGAGATCGCTGGTCGAGCTGGATAGCATGGTGGTTGGTATCGATATTACCCATTATATTAAACAGCTGAATGTCGGTAGCGAAAAGTGCATCTATTCCGCGGCGCATTTTGAAGCACTCAGTCAGTACCTACAAAAAAAATACAAATTTCAGCAATATACGCAACCAGTGCTGGTTGGCTATTCATCGGGCGCCACCTTGGTTTATGCAACGCTGGCACAATCGCCCCCTAACACCTTTGCTGGCGGTATCAGCATGGGGTTTTGCCCTGATTTGAAAACTAGCAAACCTTTATGTAAAGGCAGTGGAACGCTTAGTAGCAAATCTGACCCAAAATTGGGGTTTATTTACAGCCCTGTTGCGTCACTTGCATCTAAACTTTACGTGTTGCAGGGAGATGTCGACCAAGTATGCAGCACGCCTGATACCAAAGTTTTTTTGAGCAAGGTTAACAATGCAGAGTTGACCGTGCTGTCAAAAGTGGGGCATGGATTTTCTGTGCAGAAAAACTGGCTGCGGCAATTTAAAGGTGCCTTCCAGAAAATCACTTCTGCGCAGCAACCTCCTATGAAATCATCACACACTTCTACAGGTCTGGAGGACCTGCCATTAGTTGAGTTACCGACTAAGTCTAATAGCGGTAAGCTAGCGTTAATCGTTTCAGGAGATGGCGGCTGGGCGGGTATCGATAAACAGGTGGCTGAGGCTTTAAATAAAGAAGGTATTGCAGTAGTAGGTTTGAATTCATTGCAATACTTTTGGACAAAGAAAAATCCTGAGATAGCTGGAAAAGACCTAGCTCGTATTTTGACTTATTACAGCAAAGCATGGGACGCTGAAAAACTCATACTCATCGGTTATTCCACCGGTGCGGATACTTTGCCATTTATGACGAGTCGTTTGCCAGAAACACTCAAATCCAAGGTGCAAGCAGTAGCTTTATTGGGGCTTGCCAAGAACGCTAATTTCGAATTTCATGTAGCTGATTGGCTTTATAGCTCAGATGGCACCTACAAAGTGATACCAGAGGTGCAAAAGTTAAAAGGGTTGAATGTGATATGCATTTATGGTGAAGATGAAACCAACAGTGCCTGCAATTTACTTGATAAGTCAAGCTTTAGCCTCATTGAAATGAAAGGTGGACATCATTTTTCTGGTGATTATGATAAATTGACCAATGCTATTCTCACGCATACTAAGTAAATTTAATTAATAAATCAGAGAAGTTTTCATATGCATATTTAGGCGCATTAAGATATTACAAAGACTCATTAATCGATTTCGGCTTTCGGCCCAAAGCAATCCTCGATATTAGTTTAAATCGCCTTCATTATTGAAAATATGCTGCCTATCTATTGGGTTGCGTACGTACTTGCTATTGATTATTAGCACTTTCTTTGTACGTTGAGAATTTAAGAAGAATTGATTCTGAAGAAAAAAGAGCGCATTAAGCGCTCAGAGCTATACAAAGGAGAAGTATTTAGCAGATTAAATTTTAATTAAAGTTTATTTCAAAATAATGACAGTCTTAATAATTTCACAGTTCAATTGTCATATATTGGATATGTAGTAGTCTAAATATCTAAGGTAGCACGTAGTCGATCATTTGAAGTATTATTAAGAATCGCGGATTAATTTTAACGAGGTTACGTCATGTTTAATATCCTAGTGGCAAATCCTAAAGGGGGCAGTGGTAAAACTACACTGGCTACTAATCTTGCAGGATATTTTGCGAAACTAGGAGGGACGGTTACTTTGAGAGACTTAGACCGTCAGCAATCAGCCACTAGATGGGCAGAGCGCCGTCCAAGTGAACTGCCTACTATTCACCCTATAAATTTAAAAAATAAATCCCATTTACACACATCCGACTACATGATTACGGATTCGCCAGCTGGCTTAAGGGAAGAAAAGTTAACGGAAGCTGTTAAAGAGGCTGACTGTGTAATTGTTCCAATACAGCCGTCGGCTTTTGATATTGGAGCTACAAGCAATTTTCTAAATATTCTTATTGAAGAAAAAGCCATTCGTAAGAATAAGACCTTTGTGTCATTAGTAGGAATGCGCGTTAATAGCCGTGCACTTTCTGCTATTGCACTTACGGAGTTCATGGAAGCTGCTGACTTCGAGGTTCTTACATACCTTCGTAATGCACAGGCCTACGTTACTGCTGCAGAACAAGGCGTAAGCCTGTTTGATATGCGTCCTTCTTTGGTTACTCAAGATTTGCAACAATGGGCACCTTTGCTGGGCTGGGTTATGGATGCAACAACTAGTGGCAAACGAAGTTGAACTTAAATTAACGATTGAAAGCAAAGATACGCCATTATTATGGCGACATCCTTGTATTGTCACAGCAGCTATTGGCAAGCCGGTCAAACACAAACTAATCACTAGTTATTACGACACTCCAGATCTGAAGCTTTATAAAGCAGGCATTAGCCTGCGCATACGTCGTATATCAGGTCAATGGGTTCAATCAATTAAATCGATAGAGAAAGCGCAAGCTGGACTTCATCAACGTATGGAATGGGAGGATGTGATTGCATCAGGGCATCCAGACTTTACTAAAATCAATAAAAAACCTTTAAATCGAATATTTGCAAACCCAAAACTGCGTGATGCCATTAACCCCATTTTTCGTACTGAAGTGCTTAGGACTGACTTACAGCTTTTGTTTAACAATGAAGACCGAATTGAATTGGCTCTCGACATAGGCAAATTGATAATCGGAGAAAGTCAGGAAAAGATTAGTGAAGTTGAATTGGAGTTAAAAGAAGGCAACAGAGGTAGACTTTTTGAGTTAGCACTACAATTACAAAGAACTATTCCCCTAGGGCTCAAGAATACTAGCAAGGCTCAAAATGGCTATGCTTTTTATGCTGCAGTACCGCCTTCAGCTGTTAAGGGACAACTGCCTGAATTGGCTTTAAGAGATAGTGCAGAGGAAGCTTTTGTAAAGATAGCTTGGGAGTGTATGTATCATTTACAAATGAATCAAGACGTTGTGCTATGTGGAGACAATGTAGAAGGCACACATCAGATGCGCGTGGCAGTGCGGCGCTTACGCTCCGCATTTACAGTGTTCAAAAAGGTACTAGGAGAGGATGCCAGTAGAGAGCTAATGGTAGAGCTTAATTGGCTTGCAAATGCATTAGGTAAAGCGCGCGATTTTGATGTATTTCTTACTGAAACTTTGCCACAAATTACTTCGGAGTTTCAAAAT
>Ga0208115_1000366_pt1 | contig 11192 bp, 14 predicted proteins | sample LakWasMeta4_LOW4_2_FD_183856 | JGI IMG/M metagenome (GOLD analysis project Ga0208115, IMG submission 183856) | Freshwater sediment methanotrophic microbial communities from Lake Washington under simulated oxygen tension - Sediment Metagenome... | ecosystem: Environmental > Aquatic > Freshwater >...
GCAGAATCGAACTGCCGACACGCGGATTTTCAATCCGCTGCTCTACCGACTGAGCTACCCGGCCCTTGTACAACTGGCTGCAAACTTCGGTAAATATTTGCAAGACGCGCATTATAGCAAACTAAATCAGAAACGGACAAAAATATTTCTATAATTTTGATTATTATTAAGTTCGATTGTACAACCATGTAAAATCACGAATTATGAAATTCAATATCCTAGAGCTTGATCAAGCACTTAACGATTCCCTTCTGAATAAAATCAACCAAAAAACCAAACCTTTAGGTGCATTAGGTTTGCTGGAGCCGCTCGCGCTACAGATTGGTTTAATACAAAATACACTGACTCCCCAGCTACGCAACCCGGCAATGCTGGTATTTGCTGCAGACCACGGTGTTGCCGCAGCAGGAATCAGCCCTTATCCGCAAGCCGTGACCGCGCAGATGGTGTTGAATTTTTTACGTGGTGGGGCGGCAATCAATGTTTTTTCACGGCAGAACAACATGAAGCTGCGTGTGATTGATGCCGGCGTAAACCATCATTTTGAAGCGCATCCTGATTTAAGCCATGCCAAAGTCGGTTTTGGAACAAGAAATTTTTTACTTGAGCCGGCAATGAGCCTGGCCGAATGTGAGCAGGCGATGCTGGCGGGTGCCGGGTTTGCCGAGAGCGAAATCAACGCAGGCTGCAATATCATGGGGTTTGGTGAAATGGGCATAGGCAATACCTCTGCTGCCAGCTGTCTGATGAGTACGCTGTGTGGCATTCCTATCGAGCAATGTGTCGGTCGCGGCACCGGCTTTGATGATGCCGGCTTGCAAAGAAAGATTGCCATACTCAGGCAGGCGATAGATAAGCATCAATTAAAAGACGTGGATGCAATGCAGGCGCTGGCTACTTTTGGCGGGTTTGAAATTGCCATGATGGCGGGTGCAATGCTACGCGCTGCCCAGTTGAACACCGTATTGCTGATAGATGGCTTTATTGCAACATCGGCTTTGCTGGTGGCATACCATCTACAGCCGAATATTCTGCAATATTGTGTGTTTGCCCATTGCTCCGGCGAGGCGGGGCACCGCCAGCTTTTGAATTATCTTAAAGCGAAGCCTTTGTTGGATGCTGGGTTGCGTTTAGGGGAGGGCACAGGGGCGGTGCTGGTGTATCCAATCGTGCAGGCGGCGGTTAATTTTTTAAATGAGATGGCTTCATTTGAAAGTGCCGGCGTAAGCAGTAAAGCAGACACAGGTGATTAATGTTTAGCTGTATTTGCAGAGAATGGCGTTATTTCTTGCTCGCGCTGGGTTTTTTTACCCGCATCCCAATGCCTGATTTTGAGAACTTTCGCGAAGAAGAGCTGAATCACTCTGCCAGATATTTCCCATTGGTGGGTGTTGTAGTAGGTGTTTTCGGGGCAGCTGTTTTTTTATTGGCTGACCGGATATTTCCTGACAATATCGCTGTTTTACTTAGCATGGCGGCAACTATATATCTTACAGGCGCGTTTCATGAAGATGGCTTTGCTGATAGTGCAGATGGCCTCGGTGGAGGGTGGGATAAAGAGCGAATACTCACTATCATGCAGGATTCCAGGCTTGGGACTTACGGTGCGCTCGCTATATTTTTAATGATATTTGTGAAGTATCAGGTGCTGAATGCGTTGCCGGCATACAGTATTGCATATGTATTGATTGCTGCGCATGCACTCAGCCGGCTTTGTGCGGTATATGTGATGGCAACATTGGCTTACGTTAAAAGCAGCGGCAAGGCCAAGCCGCTGGCAGTTAAGGTGACTGTTCCCGACCTGGTCTTGGCAACATTATTCGGCCTGCTGCCTTTGCTGCTGATGTACTGGCGCTTCATGCAGAATCTGGCGGGGGTGCGTGAATTGCTTTATCTAAGCTTAAGCTGGCTTATTGCAGTTTGCCTCATCTGGTATTGGTGGCGCAATAAAATCAAGCATTGGCTAGGCGGTTATACCGGCGATTGCCTGGGCGCCATGCAGCAGCTTACCGAGGTGGCGTTCTATCTCGGCGTGCTCGCTTATTTCGGTTTTATGCATTAGTTCGTTTTATGAAATTACACCTCATCCGCCATACTTCGCTTAATGTGCCAGCAGGCATTTGCTATGGGCAGAGTGATGTCGATGTGTCAGACAATTTCCATATGGAGTGTGAGTCGCTTAAAGCGAAACTCGCACAGGTGAAGTTTGATGCTGTCTATGCCAGCCCTTTGCAGCGCTGTACCAAGCTCGCGCATGCGCTAGGCTTGGGTGAAGTTCAGCTCGATGACCGCTTGCAAGAACTGCATTTCGGGGATTGGGAAATGCAGGCCTGGGACGCTATTCCGCGTGATGTATTTGATGTTTGGGCGAACGATTACGCGAACCTGACGCCACCAAACGGCGAGAGTTTTTCGCAATTGCATCTACGTGCTAAAAGGTTTGTAGAAGATGTGAGCAGTCACTCACAAGGCAAAGAGATTGCTGTAGTTACGCATGGTGGTGTAATCCGGGCGCTGCTGGCCGATGTGCTCAACATGCCGCTAAAAGGTTTATTCAGAATGGTGATTGATCATGCCAGCGTAACGCAGATTTCATTTGATGGCGAAGTGCCCAGAATCCATTTTATGAATCTCTAGGCGGCAGTCACCTTAATTTTTTGCCCCATGCATTCAACCACCTGGCCGGCACGTATCTTTGCAGTTCTGCGCGTTTCAATCGCACCATCTACGGTCACAATGCCGTCAGACACCATCAGCTTGCCTTGGCCGCCGCTGTTCGCGATGCCTGCAAGTTTAAGCAGATTGCAAAGCTCGATAAATTCGCCCTGCAGTTCAAAAGTTGTTGTGTCCATATTTATCCTTTAAGTGTAAGTGGCAGGCCTGCGGCAATAAAGCTGACTTTGGCTGCCAGTTGAGCCACTGCCTGATTTAATCTACCTTGTTCGTCCTGGAATTGGCGGTTAATCTCCCCCAGCGGAACAATGCCCATGCCTACCTCGTTGCTTACCAGCAGGATTGTTCCTGGCAGTGTTGGCAGGGCCTTTAACAAGGCGTTGCGTTCATGTTCCCAGTTTAAACCATCAGGGCGCTCGCAGTCGGGGCAAATGCATTGTGCAAGCCACAAGGTTAGGCAGTCTACAATCAGGCATTTCCCCGTTTTTGCATGTGCCTGCAGTGTGCTGCCCAGATTGAAAGGCTGTTCTATTGTTTTCCAGTGCACAGGCCGGCGCGTTTTGTGGTGGGCCACGCGAGCGCCAAACTCTTTGTCATACACCTGGGCTGTTGCGATGTAGGTCACGGGCAGCCCGCTTTCAAGAGCAAGCTTCTCGGCAAATGCGCTTTTGCCGGAGCGTGCGCCGCCCAAAATCAAATGCACGTTATTCATGAGTTCTCCACTGATTTTCCATAACCATTTCAGTCAAAGGTTTGGCTTGCTTCCAGCCGGCTTCAGCCAGCATGGGGCCGTTGTAGAAAGTATTTACGTGCCCGAGGCACAGTACCGCAATCGGTTTTGCATCTGCCGGAGCATTCAGCAATGCGCCGAGTTTTACCGGGTCAAACATTGAAACCCAGCCCATGCCCAGGCCTTCGGCGCGCGCCGCGAGCCACATATTTTGAATGGCGCAGCTGACTGAAGCGATATCCATTTCAGGCAGTGTTCTGCGTCCAAAAATATGGTGGTCACGCTTGCTGCATAGCGTTGCAACAATCAGCTCGCCGCAGTCTAGAATGCCTTCAACCTTCAGTCGCAAAAACTCGGCCATGCGCGCAGTATTCTCATATTCACCGATAGCCTGTGCGGTCAGTTTGCGTTCTTCATCCACAAGCTTGTGAATTTTTTCGCGGATGGTTCTCTCGGTAATCCTGATAAAGCGCCATGGCTGCATAAGCCCCACATTGGGAGCCTGATGTGCGGCTTGCAATATTCTTGTCAGTGTCTGTGTTTCTACAGGCACAGGTAAAAAGTGCCGCATATCGCGGCGCTCGGCAATCACGCGATAAACGGCGGCGATTTCTGATTCAGAAAAAGGATGGTTTGCCATAAAAAAACCGCATTAGAGTTTTTCTAACGCGGCCTGTTTAATGTTTTGATTGATTGCAGCTAATTATGCGATTTTTCCGGATAACGCCCTGAAAGCAGTGCTCAATCTTGGCGCAGCCTTGGCAAGCAGCCAGAATGCAGTCAGGTACATCGCGGTGTAACCCATGTAGCTTGGCAAGTATTCCCAGCCATGCTGCATTGACTCAATGATGCCCGCAGCAGGAAAACGGCCTGAGAACAGGTAGTAGGTCTGTGTGGAAATCACAAATGCTGCAAATGTAGATGCAACGCCTGCAAATGCATATTTGAGCGTATCCAGGCTATTCGCCTGTTTGCCCAGCCACAGGCCGGCAAACCACATTGCGGCGTAGCTAGGCAGCATGCCCCAGTAGCCGTCAGTCAGGCAAAAGCCTTGCAGGCTATCTACGGCAGCTGCGCCAAAATCAATGACTGTAGCCAATGCAACAAATACGGCGAACCATGCCGCTTTTCTTAAATATAAGCCGCCTATTAACAGCAGCGCCAGGCTCGCATCAGGTAATGAAACGCTGGTTAGCACGTGGCTGCCGCGTGTGAGCAGCATAAAGAATGCAATCGCTGCAGCGATGATGATGTTTTTATATAAAACGGGTGTTTGGTTTGTGTTCATAATTCAAGCCTTTTAAGGGGCCGCACATGTCTGGTGCGCGGCCTTGGATAGTTACAGCATCATAACATTTTGTATTCCTGCTTCAAAGAATACATTAGAAATCAGCTTTCATGCCTACACGCCAGGTGCGTACAAAATCTACCGGGTAAATAGCGTCATCTGCTACCTGGATAGAGTTTTCCTGTGCAAAAATATTATTGATGGCAGTAAAGAAGTTCAGGTTCTTATACTGATAATTGAGTGCCACATTGGTTGAATTGTAGCTGTCCTGCCTTTGTTTGAAGTTGTTTTCAAAGTCATTGTAGGCATAGGCCGCGGAGCGCCATGTGTGGTTTAAATTGAGGCTGGCATGGTCGAGGAATTTATAATTCAAATTGGCCACGACCGTGTGTTTTGGCGCTCCTGGCAAGTCTTTGTGTTTTATCACCGTGCCGCCCAGCCCCACCTCTTTATCTACAATTGCCCGTGTGTAGTTGTAGATGACGGATGCGCTGAGATGATCATTGAGTTTGAAGGTGTCTTGCAGTTCAACGCCGTATTTATGTGTTTTATTCAGATTGCTGTTGGTGCCGAAATAGCCGAATGAAGGGTCCAGGTAAATTTCATCATTAAGCTTGGCGTGAAAAGCCGTTACCTTGAAGCGATTGTTGGCTACAACATGGTTAAGGCCTGCATTCAGTGTTTTGACTTTTGCCGGGCTGATGAAACCATTAAAAACGATATTGTAAAAATCGTCGTATCCAAAAAAACGGTCGATATCAGGTGCCTGATATGCTTTGTTGTAATTGGCAAAGGCGCTTAGCTCTGGCGTGAACCGGTAGTTAGCGCCAAAATCCCATGCGTTAAAATGCTCGCTATCATCAAGTGTGCCACCGGCGGCCGGTGCATAGCGATATTTCACAGACTCACTGCGTACACCAGCAGATAATGTTAATGCCTCGGTGAGCCATGCCGGGCGATATTCCGTTTGAATGAAAATCGACTGGTTATCTTTAGAAGTCACATTGTCTGTACCTTTACGGTCACCGTTAAAGTCCTGAACGCCGGCTGCAACGTTCAATGTGTCGCCAACATAAGATAAATCAACCTGATTGGTTTCGTAGTCATAGTTAAATTCTGAGTTGTAAGTGATATATGCCGAGCGTTTGTCTTCTCTTATATGTGATGCACTTATCTTTAATTTTGAGGTGATGTCATATTCAAACCCTGCGCGCCATTGTTCGCTATCAAGCGCCTGGTGTGTATAAGGCATTGGATTGCCAAGGTAGTCCAGATTGAGAGGGTCCTGGCGGGGGTTATCCCTGAATTGCGCTTTAGACAGGTAATTGACATAACGAATGTCATTGCGGGAATTAGTGCCCTCAAGCAAAAAGCGCAGGCTGTCAGTAGGCTTAATCTTTAATTTAAGGTTTTGCGTGTTGCTGCTGAATGTGTCTTTATGACCAGTGGTGTCTTCTTTGCTGAAGCCATCATGGCTGTCATGCGCGACATTGGCCGACAAATCAAAATATTGTTCGGTTATGCCGGCATTGATATAGTGGTTCTGCTGGCCATAGTTCCCGAAAGAAGTGCTTACGCTAACGCCTGATTTATTCTTGGTATAGATCTGAACCGTGCCTGCCGTCGCGCCATCGCCATAGATGACTGAGCCGCTGCCTTTGCTGATTTCTATGCGCTCAATATTGGCAAGCGGAATGGCGCTCAAGAGTTGAGGCTGGCCGTCTATGTTGTTAAGACGCTGCCCATCCAGGGTAACTACAACGTTCTGCGCCCCGTTTTCACCGCCGAATCCGCGCAGGTTGATTGAAGGTGTTGCCTTGTTGCCGTAACTGGAAAGTATGTTGAGTGAAGTTTGCTGCGCCAGGTAATCATAAAGTGTAGCTGCACCAGAAGCTTCTATTTGTGCGGCAGTATGAATCTCGGATGCATACGCTGTATCCGTGTCTTTGCGTTCAAAACGATTGGCTTTCACAGTCACATCATCAAGAGCAATGGTCTCTGCGCTTGAAGCGGTAGCGCTGAAAGCAAGGCTAACCAGGCTGGCGACTGTAGATTTTATTAGTATATTTTTCATTATATTCCCCCCTCTAATCCGCACGCGACCCCGCGTATGGATATACGGCGACTTAAAGTTGTTAAGTCTGATTAATAAATCCAGGAGGTATGCAGAACAGTGAAAATAAATAAAGAAAGCGCAGTCAGGCCAAGATTAGATTGTACAGAGCGCAGCCTTTGATACCGTCACCCCGCGGCAACCCCCTAGCATTTTTTGTTGCAGGCCGGTCTCCGGGCTTATGAGGAATTGTTTTGCGCCTTCCCAGACTGTAAAAGCCCAGTGGCTGTTGCAAAACTACACTCACTTACCGTTGCGGGGGCAGCACAGGAATCGTTTCATTGAAACTCACCTATTTCCCAGTTTCACCTGATTTGCAGAAAGCAAACCAAGCACCTATCAACAGGCGAATTATAGCTTTTATTCGCTGATATATTTGAACTATTTTTAGAAACGGGCTTTGTAAATTATTGTAATGCTTTATAAAATCAATGTTAGCTATTGACTATTATGAATTTTTTAAATTATAGTTGCCGCATGGATGCAGACTTAAAAGTGTTAGAACAGAAATTGTCCCAACTGATTTCAATGTGTAATGAGTTACGCAGTGAGAACGCACAGTTGCGCCTCAGTCTGGGTGAAATTGAATCGGACACTGCTGCGTTAAAAGCCAATATGGTTAAAGCCAGTGAGCGTATCGAAACTTTGGTCAATAGCTTGCCTTAAGCTAAATCCTAATGTCATATTTGAGTAAAAGACCATGAGTGAAATTAAAGGCGTAGATGTCAATATTATGGGGCGTGACTTTACGGTGTCATGCACAGAAGAAGAGCGCCCTGGCCTGATAAACGCAGTCAATTTTTTAGATAAAAAGATGCGTGATATTCGTGATAGCGGCAAAGTGATTGGCGTTGAACGCATTGCAATCATGACAGCACTGAATTTATCCCATGAGCTCTTGAACAGCAAAAGCGGCAATGTTGATGTGGGTGACATCAGGCGCAGAATCTCACTCATGCAAGATCAGATAGATCAAGCCTGCGCCAGCAAATAAATATTAAAATCTAGTAAAAAGTACGCGTTAAAATAGAGTAGAATCAATTCAACAAGTTTTATCTTGAGAGCAATAGCACTTAAGATAATTCGTCAGATTTCAAAGTTTGTTCTCTGCGGTTCGGTTTAGGCTAATAATTCCTTGAACTAGTCTATAGCATCGGTTTCGGTCATTCGAGTTGCTGTGTGAGCGCCCTAAGTTGATGTCTCTTTTAAGAGCATCCTGGCGGGTGTACCTGATGCGCTCTAGGCTGTTACCACTTGAGCCTTTTTGGTTCAGGATGCTGGCCTAGGCTGTTTCCGTGGAGAACTCCTCATTTTTATTCAATTGCCGGCATTTTTCATTGGGTTAATCAGGCATGGCCGACTTTTCAGACGTGCGCAGGCGTTTTATTCAAAGTCAGTACACAATCAAGAATGTTCGCCGGGATTTTCATGAATGGCATTCAGGCCGGCCGCGTTTTGCAATCTGGGCGATTGATCTAGATTGCCCGGCAATGCGTCAGCAGATTTCTCTGGCTAACCAACATTTATCAGGCCTGCTTCTAGATGGCTATTGCCGCAAACCGCACATTACTTTAGGAATATGTGGGTTTCTGAGCAAAGCCCCCAAGCTTACAGATGACTATGGCATGGCGCAGTTGCAGGCAGATTTAGCTGCTTTGCGGAATGCCCGGTTAAAACCGTTTGAAATTGAAATCGGTGCGCTTAACAGCTTCAGCTCGGCTCCGTTTTTTCATGTGCATGAATCAAGCGATGGTGTTTCTGCACTGCACCAATGCCTCGCTTCATCTGTGCATGGCATGCATGCAGATTATGTTCCGCATGTAACCGTGGGCTTATATGCCGACACGTTGCCAGCTGAAATGGTTGCAAAGCGCCTGGATGCATTTGCCCATGCTGATGTGCACTATTTGGTGAACAGCATCAGTTTAATGCGTTATGCAACTGCTGAAATTGGCGGGGAATTGACAACCATCGCGGATTATCATTTTGACCGCATGGAAATTGAATGGCGTGAACCGCCGCCGTTTGATTGACAATACCGCTTGGCTGGAACTGGATACTATCTTAGTTCGTGGTATTTCAAGTCTGCCAGGCTGACAATTTCCAGGCATTTCTCGTGGCATGCTTCCAGAATTACCGGCGGTGCAAAGCCCGCTTCCGATGCATCCAGCCAGCGACTGGCACAAAGGCACCAGCGGTCTCCGGGCTGCAATCCTTCAAAAGCATATTCCGGGTGCGGTGTGCTTAAATCATTGCCCTGCGAGATGGAAAAAGCCAGAAACTCTTCTGTCATCTGCGCGCAGACAGTGTGGCTGCCGCTATCATCGGGGCCTGTTTCGCAACAGCCGTTACGTGTAAAACCGGTAACAGGGTCCAGGCTGCACACTTGCAGTGCCGTGCCTAGTACATTTTTTTGCTGGGGTTTGGTCATGGTGAAAATTCATTATTGATAATTTGGTTATAGATTATCATAAGCAAATATTTTTAACTGAGAAATACGATGCGATATTGGTTAATGAAGTCAGAGCCGGCAGATGTTTCCATTGATGATTTGGCAGGATTCCCGAATCAGACCGTGGATTGGTATGGTGTAAGAAACTATCAGGCAAGAAACTTTATGCGTGATCAGATGAAAGTGGGTGATGGCGTGCTGTTCTATCATTCCAATTGCGATGTGCCGGGTATTGCCGGAATTGCAGAGGTGGCTACATTAGCTTACCCCGACCGTCTGCAATTCATTGAAGGGCATAAATATCATGACCCAAAATCTACGCCAGAGAACCCGCGTTGGCTCAATGTAGATGTAAAGCTGGTGCGTAAAACCCGGTTGATGAGCCTGAAAGAACTGCGTGAATACCCAGAGCTTGCCAATATGCGCATATTGCAGCGCGGTAACCGCTTATCAATTACCCCTGTAGACCCCAAAGAATGGGATTTCATTTTGAGTAAGCTAAGCTAGCAGCACAGTAACAAATCAGTAACAAATGATTGTAAAAAAGCCTCGCATTGCGAGGCTTTTTGTTTGGGGCTAGCGTGTGCAGTGCTTTATAGGGGCTTGTCCAGGCTGCCTACAGATTTTGGATAAGTCACAATACCCCAAGGCATTTTTTTATCTTCAATCTGTTTTGTCACTTCCAGTTTTTCAGCGTCAATCACGAACACAGCGTCTGATTTACCGCAGGCCAATAAAATCTCTTTATCGTCCGGGGTAAAGCTGAAATGCCAGCAGCGATTGCCAGTAGTTACTTCTTTAACTTTTTCATAAGTTTTAGCATCAAACACTTCCAAGGTTTTTGCCTTGTTTGCTGCCACGTAGATGCGCTCACCCTTACGGTCGTAAGTAATGCCATAAGGCGTGGCATTGGTGTCTACAGTGCGCAATACTTTGAAGTTTTTATCCATTACCATGAATTTATTGCCGTATTCCAGCGTGACAACGTAAGTTTTGCCATCTGGCGATACTTTAACGCCACGTGGACGGTCGCCATATTCATGGGTCTTAATAGTCTTCAGAAGCTTGCCAGACTTCATGTTGTGTACAGTCACAGTGTTGTCGGCTTCGTTGGTAATCACCAGCTGTTTGCCGTCTTTGCTGAATTCGATGCCTTCAGTTTCAGGGCCGCCTACGATCTCGCGTACTTTTTTGCCTAATTTCAGGTCGATGATGCCGATACGCGCTGGTTCTGCGTCGTCATCTTCAGCTTCTTTTTCTGCCTCTTTTGCAGCGGCAGAGCCTGGTGCTGGTGGAGGTCCGCCTTTGGCGCTAGGCTCGTATGATACAAATGCGAATTTACCGCGTACTCTCACGAATTCAGGGTTTTTGCCTACAGGGATTTGCTTGATGACTTCATTGGTAGCGGTATCGATTACAGAAATGCTGCCGTTTTCACGTGTCGCCACTATGAGCTGTTTGCCGTCTTCGCTAATGGCCAGGCCACGTGGCCCTTCACCTTTTACATCAATAGTGCCGGTGCTGGTGTGCGTGTTCAGGTCAATCACGGTAACGCCGCCATCCTGGTTGGAAACATAGGCTTTGCCGCGGTCAGCTTCGTTTGCATGTGCATTAAATGCAAAGCCTACTGCCAGGGTAAGTGCTAAATGCCTTAACTTCATATTCAATCTCCAGTAATGTATTTTTGTTCGCTAACGCTGTTAGTTGCGTAATTGGGCACGCACAATCCAATAAGGTTCAATGCAGTGCCGTGTAAGAGTTGGTGTATGCAATAACCATGCTAAATAATTAGTTCATTAAAAACAGTCGATTGTGTGTCTGCATGTGCTGGTGGCGGCTGAAAAAAGCCACCAATCTGGCTTTAATAGTTCAGGTTCAGCCTAAAAACAATTTATAGGCCGGGTTTTCTGTTTCATCCCAGTGCGGGTAGCCTAGA
>Ga0208115_1000369_pt1 | contig 11158 bp, 11 predicted proteins | sample LakWasMeta4_LOW4_2_FD_183856 | JGI IMG/M metagenome (GOLD analysis project Ga0208115, IMG submission 183856) | Freshwater sediment methanotrophic microbial communities from Lake Washington under simulated oxygen tension - Sediment Metagenome... | ecosystem: Environmental > Aquatic > Freshwater >...
GACCGGTATCCAGATCAATCACTGGATGATTCGCGCCGTGATGGCCAAATTTCATTTTCAGGGTTTGCGCGCCAGAAGCTAATCCGAGCAACTGGTGGCCAAGGCAAATACCGAACATCGGAATTTTTGCCGCAATAAATTGCTTGATGGCGGCAATCGCGTAATCACATGGCGCTGGATCGCCGGGACCATTCGACAGGAAAATGCCATCGGGCTTTTCAGCGAGCACTTGTTCGGCCGATGTTTGTGCCGGCACCACCGTAATTTTACAGCCGCGATCCGCCAGCATGCGCAGGATATTGCGCTTCACGCCGAAATCGTAGGCCACCACATGGAATTTCGAATCGACGCGCTTGAACTGGTTTTTATCCAGATCCAGTTCGCCTTCGGTCCAGACATAACGTTCGCGGGTGCACACCACTTTCGCCAGATCCATGCCTTTCAGGCCGGGAAATTTGCGGGCAGCTTCGATCGCTTTATCAACATCGATATCGCCGGCCATCAAGGCACCGTTTTGCGAACCGCGATCGCGCAATAAACGGGTTAATTTACGGGTATCGATATCGGCTATGGCAACCACGCCGCGAGCCGTACACCATTCGGGCAGTGCTACTTGATTACGCCAGTTGCTGGGGCGACGCGGCACATCGCGAACGATCAGACCCGAAGCGAATACTTCGCCGGCTTCATCATCTTGCGAGGTAAAACCGGTGTTGCCGATATGCGGATAGGTCAGCGTAATCAATTGCTGTGCATAAGAAGGATCGGTAATGATTTCCTGATAGCCGGTCAGCGCGGTATTAAATACCACTTCACCGACGGATAAGCCGGTGGCGCCTACGGAAACGCCCTCGAATACGGTTCCGTCTTCGAGTGCAAGAATGGCGGTTTGAGTCACGGGAGCTCGCCTTTGGTTGGGTGAACCACTTCGGGCGCCAAGTTGCAGCAGCCCGCAGATAGGGCAAGGGCCAAATCTGTTTGAACAAAAGGGGTTCAGGCGAGCGAGAATTTTAGCGAATGACGCCCTCGCTGTCCACGATGAATGTGTTTGGCCGCCCGGAAAGCCTGAATTTAGAGGATGAGCTCACTGAACTCGTAAACGCCGGGCGTTTTTTCGCGCAGACGGCATGCCGCTTCCAGGGCACCCCTGACAAAAATATCCCGATCCAGGGCGTTATGGCGTAATTCGATGAATTCGCCCAGACCGTTGAATTTGACCGTGTGATCGCCAATCACCTCGCCTTCCCTGTGGCTGACATAGACCGGCTTTCTACCGGACCATTGTGCGACGGAATGACCAAGCGTCAAGGCGGTTCCCGAAGGCGCGTCTTTCTTGTGCACGTGGTGCGTTTCGGTAATTTCAATGCCCCATGTCTCAAGCGCTTTGGCCGCACGGCGAACTAGGTCGTTCAGCACTGCAACGCCAAGACTGAAATTCGATGCCCACAATACCGGAATATCCTTGGCGGCCAATTGCATATCCTGTTTTTGTGATTCACCCAAGCCGGTGGTGCCGCTAACCAGCGCAGCATTACGTTGTTTGCAGAATTGCAAAATCGATCCGAAAGCTTCCGGCTGGCTAAAGTCGATTGCAACATCGAATGCCGGCACACGATCCAGTTCGCTAATAGCATAAAGCGGGCATGTGACACCCTCGATCGGCGAAACGGTCCTTCCGGTGACTGAGGCAACCAGTTCGAAACGGGAATCGGAAGCGGCAATACGCAGCAATGCGCGGCCCATGCGGCCGGAAGCACCGAAAATAAGAAGTTTTATGCTTTGTTTCATGCGGGCAAGTTAGCGGTCAGGCAATGAAACTGCAAGCGACAGGATGAGCCGCGCCCACCCTGCCTTGATGACAGTGTCGGTTACGAGGTCATCTTGTCCCAGAAGGATTTCACGCCATCCATGAATGAATTCGAGCGAGGCGAGTGCTTGGCAGCCTCCTCACCCTGAAACGTATTTTCGAATTCTTTCAGCAATTCACGCTGCTTCGATGTGAGCTTGACCGGCGTTTCCACGACGACTCGCGCCAGTAAATCGCCAGCTGAACTACTACGGACCGATTTCACGCCCTTGCCGCGCAAGCGAAACAGTTTTCCTGTCTGGGTTTCCGCAGGAACCTTGATTTCGACTTCACCACCCAGGGTGGGCACCTCGATCGATGCGCCCAATGCCGCCTGCGAGAAACGAATCGGCACTTCGCAATACAAATCATCGCCGTCACGCTGGAAAATCTTGTGTTCGCGAACGCTGACTTCGACATACAAGTCGCCCGATTGCGCACCTGCCGGCCCGGCCTCGCCTTCACCTGCTAAACGAATGCGATCTCCGTTGTCGACACCGGCCGGAATTTTGACTTGCAGGGTTTTTTCTTCCTGCACGCGGCCATTGCCGCGGCAAACCTTGCAAGGTTTGGCAATTGTCTGGCCACGTCCGCCACAGGTATGGCAAGGCTGTTGCACGGAGAAAATACCGCGCTGCATACGTACCTGACCTTGGCCTTTGCAGGTTTTGCAGGTTTCCACTTTGCCGTCTTCCGAGCCACTGCCACTGCAAGGCTTGCAGGCGACCAGAGAGGGAATATCGATTTTTTTCTCGACCCCGAAGACGGCCTCTTCGAGATCCAGCTCCATCATGTAGCGAAGATCCGCACCGCGGCGCGGGCCACGCTGTTGTCGTGCACCACCAAAAATATCGCCGAAAATATCGCCGAAAATATCGCCGAAATCGGCACCTCCATGACCGCCGCCACCACCCGTACCGTGCTCAAACGCCGCGTGCCCGTGCTGATCATAGGCACGACGCTTGTTGGCATCGCTCAGGATTTCGTAGGCTTGCTTGGCTTCCTTGAAAGACTCTTCGGACGACTTATCGTCGGGATTTCTATCCGGATGATGTTTTTGTGCCGCGCGACGATACGCTTTTTTAATCTCGTCATCGCTGGCAGTTTTGCCGACACCCAGAACTTCGTAGTAATCGCGTTTTGACATGTTAGAACCGAAAAAGTGGAGAGGACGTTAAACCGAAACGGGAGCCCGCAGAATTCCGCGTCTCCCGTCTCTTTTCTACCGCATATCGCTTACTTCTTGTCGTCTTTCACTTCGGTGAATTCCGCATCGACGACATCTTCGGCTTTTGCAGCGGTTTCGCCTTGAGGAGCTTCGCCACTGCCCTGTTCTGCAGCAGCTGCAGCCGAGTACAAGGCTTGCGCTGCCTGTTGCAGAGCCGAAGTTTTCGCTTCGATTTGCGCCTTGTCGTCGCCTTTCATGGCGGTCTCCAGATCTGACAGCGCGGTTTCGATACCGCCGAGCTGATCGCCAGGCACTTTGGCACCGTGATCTTTCATCGCGGTACGCGTGGTGTGAATCAGGCCATCGGCGGCGTTACGTGCAGTGACAAGCTCATGGAACTTCTTGTCTTCTTCGCGATGCGCTTCGGCATCCTGCACCATGCGCTGGATTTCTTCATCGCTCAAGCCGGAACCGGCCTTGATTTCGATGCGTTGTTCCTTGCCGGTTTTCTTGTCTTTCGCCGACACATGCAGGATACCGTTGGCGTCGATGTCGAATGTTACTTCGATTTGCGGCATACCACGTGGTGCAGGTTCGATTCCGGAAAGATCAAACTTGCCCAGCGATTTGTTGAAACGGGCCTGTTCGCGTTCGCCTTGCAGTGCATGCACGGTCACGGCCGGCTGATTGTCGTCGGCGGTCGAAAAGGTTTGCGATGCCTTGGTAGGAATCGTGGTGTTCTTTTCGATGATCTTGGTGAATACGCCGCCCATGGTTTCGATACCCAGGCTAAGCGGAGTAACGTCGAGCAACAACACGTCTTTCACGGTACCGGCCAACACGCCGCCTTGAATGGCAGCGCCGATGGCGACGGCTTCGTCGGGGTTCACGTCTTTACGTGGTTCCTTGCCGAAGAATTCGCTGACGGCCGCTTGCACGCGGGGCATACGGGTCATGCCACCGACCAGAATCACTTCCGAAATATCCGAGGCTTTCAGGCCGGCATCTTTCAATGCAGTGCGGCAAGGTTCGATGGTTTTCTTGACCAGATCATCCACCAAAGCTTCCAGCTTGGCACGGGTCAACTTGATGTTCAGGTGTTTCGGACCCGAAGCATCGGCGGTGACGTACGGCAGGTTGACGTCGGTTTGTTGCGACGAGCTCAATTCGATTTTTGCGCGCTCGGCAGCATCTTTCAGACGTTGCAAGGCAAGCGGGTCGTTGCGCAGGTTGATGCCCTGCTCTTTCTGGAATTCTTCAACCAGGAAATCAATCACGCGGTTATCGAAGTCTTCACCACCGAGGAAAGTATCACCGTTGGTTGCCAGCACTTCGAACTGCTTTTCTTCGTCGATGTTCGCGATTTCGATAATCGAAACGTCGAAAGTACCGCCACCGAGATCGTACACGGCAATCTTGCGGTCGCCGCCGGCTTTATCCAGACCATAGGCCAAAGCGGCTGCGGTTGGTTCATTGATGATGCGTTTGACTTCGAGACCGGCGATGCGACCGGCATCTTTCGTTGCCTGGCGTTGCGAGTCGTTGAAGTAGGCCGGAACCGTAATCACGGCCTCGGTAACGGTTTCGCCGAGATAGGCTTCGGCGGTTTTCTTCATTTTTTCCAGCACGCGGGCAGAAATTTCCTGCGCGGCCATTTTCTTGCCGTCGGAGGTAGCCACCCAGGCATCGCCATTGTCATGCGCGATGATCGAGTAAGGCACGAGATCCAGATCTTTTTTCACTTCCGCATCGGTGAATTTGCGGCCGATAAGGCGCTTCACTGCGTAGAAGGTGTTTTTAGGATTGGTAACGCCCTGGCGTTTCGCCGAGGCACCGACGATCACTTCGCCGTCTTTGGTGAAGGCGACGATCGAAGGGGTGGTACGGTCACCTTCCGAGTTTTCAATTACCTTGGCAACACCGCCTTCCATCACGGAAACGCAGCTATTGGTGGTGCCTAAGTCGATACCGATAATTTTACCCATTTCAATTCTCCTTAAATTTTGCTGCGCCTGCCGATGTGCGGCGCGTTAACCTGATTGCTTAATAGTGTTGATTCTTTTTTTTTCAAGTCTTAGTCGGGGCTTTTTGCGACGACGACGAGTGCGGGACGCAGTAGCCGTTCATTTAGCAGATAGCCTTTCTGGAAAACCTGCACGATGGTGTTGGGCGCGGCGCCGGGGCTGTCAATCTGGCTAATAGCCTGATGCCATTCCGGATTGAATACTTCGCCAACGGGATGAATGGGAGTCATGCCATTATCGCTGGCGACTTTCATTAGTTGGCGCAGGGTCAGCTCCATGCCTTCGCGTAATTTGCCGGTTTCATCGGCGCTGACCTGCAGGCCAGCCTCCAGACTGTCGAGTACCGGTAGCAACTCCGAGAGCAGACGTTCATTGGCGAATTTGCGCGCCTGATCAACATCGCGTGCCAGACGCTTTCGCTGGTTATCAAGCTCGGCGCGTTCGCGCAGTGCCTCATCCCGGATATTTCCCATGGCAATTCGCAATTGTTCGAGTTCGAGCTGCAATTGGGCATCACCCGACAACTCTGTTGCTTCGGACGCTTCTGCGCCCGGATTATTGGCTTCGTTATGCATATTGGTCCCTAGCTTGTACGCCTCGTCTTTCGAGGTCTGCTTCGTTTATGGGGTCGGAGCTTCCGGATTCAAGGCCTGACCGAGTAAATCTGCCGTTGCCTGCACCATGGGAATGACCCGCTCGTAGGCCATACGGGTCGGACCGATAACGCCCAGCACACCGAGTACTTTCCCCTGCGATCCGTAGGGCGCGGTAATGACGGTGCAGCCGTCCAGAGGCGCCAGACCGCTCTCCTCGCCGATAAAGACGCGGACCCCGGGTGCCTTCATGCAGCGCTCCAGAAGCCCCAATATCTCGCGTTTGCGGGAAAAAGCATCGAATAAATCGCGTAATCGCTCGACATCCGACATTTCCGGAGCACTCATCAGGCGCGTCTGTCCGGTCAACAGGACATCATCGCTGCTGGTCTCGAAAGCGTGTTCGGATAACTCTACCGCCGCCGCCAGCACTTTCTGCATCTCGTCCTTGGTGTCCCGCAATTCGCGTACCAGAGCAGCCCGGATATCGGACAGGGGGCGACCGGCGAACTGATGGTTCAAATACTGGGCGGTCTGCTCGAGCTCGCCGGGCGAAAACATGCGACGCGTATGGATAATGCGGTTTTGCACCTCGTTATCGGTAAACACCAGAATGACGAGCACCCGGTTACCGTCGAGCGCCACAAAATCGATATGCCGGAAGGCAAATTGGCCGCGTTGCGGCACCGAAACCACCCCGACAAACTGGCTCATGGCCGAGAGCATTTCGCCGGCATTTGCCAGCAAACTTTGGGTACCTGCGGCCGGGTTCATGGTTTCCCGAATCTGGTTCATTTGCATCGCTGCCAGTGGCTCGACCTGAATCAGGGAGTCGACAAAAACCCGATACCCCTGTGCGGTGGGAATCCGTCCCGCGGAGGTGTGCGGCGCCGCCAGCAGGCCAAGCTCTTCCAAATCCGCCATGATGTTGCGAATGGTGGCAGCACTGACATCGAGCCCCGAGCTTTTGGCGAGCATTCGACTACCGACCGGCGCACCGTCATGAATATGCTGGGCGATCAGACTTCTCAGTAAATGGCGTGCACGCGGGTCAAGTAATTCATTCATGGCTTTAGAGATACTGCCCGAAGTTAGTTTTTTCAAGTCTTAATATTTGCGATTGCCCCGTGATTAGATCATTCACGTGATTTCCTGAGGCGAATCTCGGAAAAATCCTTACCTAAACTATCGCCGATTAGGCAAAATAGACGAATGCTAATTCAATTGGTTTTAAAAGATTTCGCCGTCGTCAGTAGCGCCGAATTAAGTTTTGGCCCCGGCATGACCGTGGTATCGGGTGAAACCGGTGCCGGCAAATCGCTATTGGTCGATGCGCTGATGTGGCTGACTGGCGCCCGTGCCGAAGCCGGCATTGTCCGTCATGGTGCGGAACGAGCGGAATTATCGGCAGAGTTTTCACTCGACGACGCCCCCCAAGCATCGGCCTGGTTGCGCGAAGCGGAACTCGATGATGACAACGCCTGCCAACTTCGCCGCGTGATCAGGGCCGATGGCGGATCGAAAGCCTGGATCAACGGGCGCGCCGCAACCATGTCGCAACTCTCCGAACTCGGCAGTTTGCTGGTTGAAATTCACGGCCAACACGAACATCAGGCGCTGCTTGAACGCACGCAGCAACTGGCCCTGCTCGATGCATTTGCCCAGCACGTGAACTTGCTGGATCCCGTGGCAAAGTTTGCAAAACAATGGAACGAGTTGGACAAAGAGATCCGTGACCTAAGCAAAAAAGGCGATGTATCCGACCGTATTTCGTATCTCGAACATCAAATCAAGGAATTGAAAGGCGAATCCCTCTCTGCAGAAGCCATCGAAGAATTACTGGCTGCCCATCGCCGTCAAGCGCACTCGGCGAGCTTGTTGCAAGGCTTTGACATGGCTTTGGGACGTCTGCAGGGCGATGACAGTTTCACGCTCTCCAATACGGTGCGCCAACTATCAACCCACCTTCAAAAACTGGCAGAACACGAACCGCGCTTACTGGAAATCACCCAGTTACTCGATTCGGCAGAAATCCAGCTCGATGAAGCCAGCAACTCGCTTGAAAAACTGCGTGATGACCTCGAACTTGACCCAGCTCGCTTTCAGGAGCTCGAAAACAATCTGGGCCGTTTGCACGAGCTCTCGCGTAAACACCGCGTGCCATTGCTTGAACTGGGCACACGTTACGAAGAACTGCTAAACGAATGCGAAAACCTGCGTGGAAAAGATATCGCCCTTCAGGATCTATTGAACAAGCAAAAAGTGGCTCTGGAATACTGGGAACTAGCAGCGGCAGCTCTGTCAAAATCACGCCGGAAATCGGCCGACGCGCTGGGCAAGTCCGTCAGCGATTTAATGCATGAACTAGGCATGCCAGGCGGTGTTTTCTCGATCGAACTCGAAGCCCTGGAAGCCGGCAAACCAGCGACATCCGGCGCCGAACGGATTGAATTTCTGGTCTCGGCAAACCCGGGCCAACCCGCACGGGCTCTGCGAAAGGTTGCGTCCGGCGGCGAATTGGCGCGCATCAGTCTGGCAATCGAAGTGGCCGCACTTGGACTCGATTCGGTGCCGACCATGATCTTCGACGAAGTTGATAGCGGCATAGGCGGTGCCGTTGCCGAAGTAGTCGGCAAAAAATTACGGGCCCTGGGCGCGGAACGTCAGGTCATGTGCGTCACGCACTTGCCTCAGGTCGCCGCACAGGGGCATCAGCATTTCCAGGTGGCAAAATCGGTCAGCAATGGCAGCACGCACAGTATCGTTACGGCACTGGATGCGAAAACCCGCGTCGAAGAACTTGCCCGGATGCTGGGAGGACTGGAAATCAGCAAGGAAACGCTCGCGAACGCGAAGCAGATGTTGAAGCAGGCACAGGCGAATTAAGCTGCGTCAGTGAATAATTTTCTGTGATTTTTCAAATCCGGTGGCACACGCCAAGCCATGATCGATTTGAACAAGTTCGCAATTTTGAACAATATCGTAATCGGTAAAAAGCGTCGGGCCAGGGCCCGACCTACTTTATAAGATTATTTTTTCTTTTTCGCCCTGACGTATAAAACCAGGCTATGTTCTTCGATCACATACCCGTGTTTTTCGGCGATTTGTTTTTGCAGGGCTTCGATTTCGGGACTGGTGAATTCAATCACTTTGCCGCTATCCAAATCGACCATATGATCATGATGCTGACCACGGTCCATTTCGTAAACGGCGGTACCGCCCTCGAAATTATGCTTTAGCACAAGACCCGCCGTTTCAAACTGGGTCAACACCCGATACACGGTGGCCAGTCCGATATCTTCGCCGTCGCCTATCAGTTGTTTGTAGATATCTTCAGCACTCATGTGCTTTGCGCCGGAGGTTTCCAGCAGCTCCAGAATACGTATTCTGGGGTGGGTTACCTTCAGGCCGACCTTCCGTAAATCCTGTGTTTCCATGACTTTAGGGCTCCCATGCAACTTTTTTAGCGCTTGTTGGTCTGGGCCTAGTGTATCATTACCCGGTTTCCCAAATGACGAATCCCGCAATGCGAAAGCTATTTCCCAAGCTGTTAATTATCGGCCTTACCCTTGCCTTCATCACTGGCTGCAATGTGCTTTACCGCCAACCGGTATATCAAGGCACCCTGCTCGAGAAAAAGAACGTCGATCTGCTGAAAGAAGGCATGAGTCAGCAGGAAGTCTTCCAGCTGGTGGGCACGCCTCCGGTTGCCGACCCTTTCCACCAGAGTCGCTGGGATTACATCGCCACTCGCCGCCATCGTTACGACGACATGGAAGTGAAGACCATGACCTTGTTTTTTGAAAACGGCACGCTGGTCAAATGGGAAGGTGAATATTTCCCCGAACAGGATTTGGAATTGGCGAAAGAAATGCGCAAATTCGGCAATTTGCCCAAAGATAAAGACAAGAAAAAACGTCGATAATCACCTTAATACATTCCATGTAAAAAACCCCGTAAATGGGGTTTTTTATTGCCTGAAACTATCGTTTGGTTTTCTTCACGGCCCGTCCGCGCCTCGCATCCATCGGGTCAATCAGCAAGGGGCGCAGTACTTCAACGCGATCAAACTCGTACAACCGGGTTTGAAGAGTGGCGGCCTGGCCATACACGGCCAAGAGCTCGGGATTGATGTCGATATTCGGCCAGTCGGCATGCTGTTTGGCAATGGCCAAGGCATCAGCAACCGTAGAGCCTGCCGGTAGCCGCATTGGAAACTGCCAAACCTTGTCCAGCACGGCGTACATCACTTCAACTTCGATCATTGGATTGTTTTCAATCGTCACTTCGATTCGCCTCGCGGCAGAAATCATCCACCAACCTGTCGGCCAAGCCCTGAAAACCGAGCGACAAGGCCGAACCCATCAACTTGTTTTGCACTTCGAATTCCATCGTGAGGCTGATTTTTGATGCCTCTTCATCGAGCGCATGAAAAATCCATTCGCCACTGAACCTGCTGAACGGTCCCTCCTGCAAAGCAAGTTTGATTCGGTGCGGATATTCGAGCGCATTGCGTGTCGTGAAGCTGGTCCTCATACCTGCAACCTTGACATCGAGTCTCGCGAGCATATGGGTTTCCGAGCTTTCGATGACCTGCGAGGCCTCGCACCATGAGAACCGGCGCGGATAGCTGGAGACATCGTTGACCAAGCCAAACATGCGTGCCGCTGAATGGCGGACAAGTGCGTGGCGATGTATTTGTGTCATGTGGTTCCCTGCCCGCCCTTCAATAGGCGACAATAGCGCCATGTCGAAGAATAAAGATGCCAAGAATACTTCAGGAAGTGCCGCAAAAACGAGCGCGCCGAAAACTATCGCGCTGAATCGAACGGCCCGCCACGACTATCATCTCGAAGACCGTTACGAAGCTGGTATTGCGTTGCAGGGCTGGGAATTGAAGTCCATTCGCGCCGGTCGCATGAACATGGGCGATGCCTATGCCGTGGTCCGGGGTGGCGAAATTTATCTGTTCGGCGCGCAAATCACGCCTTTATTGCAGGCATCGAGTCATTTCGTGACCGATGATCGCCGTACCCGCAAACTGCTTTTGCACCGTAACGAGATCGATAAACTGATCGGCAAAGTCGAGCGCGATGGCTATACCTTGATCCCGACGGCCGTCTATTGGAAAGGCAATAAAGTAAAACTAGAGATCGCTTTGGCCAAGGGCAAACAGGATCACGACAAGCGTCAGGCCAGCAAAGATCGCGATTGGCAACGCGACAAGCAACAGGCGATGCGGGCGAAAAATAAATACGCCTGACGCGAAAAACCCCTGAGAGGCTTCCATATAAGCATTTGGCATATGTACAAATAGAATAAGAACTCTAAAGATTTTTGTTGACAAAGATTTTATTCTGCGTTTAGTCTCAACCCATGACCTCCAACACATCCATCGCCAAAGCAGAAAACGTCCGGATTATTCCGCTCGTCGGCTTTCCGGTTGTCGCTGGTCTCAATGTCGTAACGCTCGTACTCGTACTCGTCCTTATTATTATCGGAGGTGCGGGCTGAGGCGGTCGTTAGA
>Ga0208115_1000371_pt1 | contig 11130 bp, 11 predicted proteins | sample LakWasMeta4_LOW4_2_FD_183856 | JGI IMG/M metagenome (GOLD analysis project Ga0208115, IMG submission 183856) | Freshwater sediment methanotrophic microbial communities from Lake Washington under simulated oxygen tension - Sediment Metagenome... | ecosystem: Environmental > Aquatic > Freshwater >...
CGTGAGGATGGTCGTTGTTTACCAGTGATTTTCCTGAAACCAAGGCTTTTTCTTCAGCGGAACGAATGTCAACGTGAATTTCTGAACACGGTCCGCAAGGTCCTTGATCTCCCATTTCCCAGAAATTGTCTTTTTTGTTTCCAAGAATAATTCTGTCTTCTGAAATTAGGGTTTTCCAAATATCATAGGCTTCCTGGTCGAAAGGAACGTTTTCTGCAGGATTCCCTTCAAAGACAGAAACGTAAAGAATATCTTTTGGTATTTTGTATACTTCAGTCAACAATTCCCAAGCCCAATTAATGGCTTCTTTCTTGAAATAATCGCCAAAAGACCAGTTTCCCAACATTTCGAACATCGTGTGGTGGTAGGTATCAATTCCCACTTCCTCTAAATCGTTGTGTTTTCCTGAAACGCGTAGACATTTTTGAGTATCGGCGATTCTTTTGCTTTTTGGCGTTCCGTTTCCTAGAAAATATTCCTTGAACTGCGCCATTCCTGAGTTGTTGAACATCAGGGTTGGATCATCTTTGAGAACTATTGGAGCTGATGGAACAATTAAATGCCCTTTGCTTTCGAAAAAATCCAGAAATTGTTTACGTACGTCTTGTGATTTCATTTTTATTGGTTAATCGGTTATTTGGTTAATTGGTTAATCGGTTGTGTCGTATAAACGAATAACCAAATCAACGAATCAACTTTTGCCCCAGATAGCAGTGGAAAGCTTCGAAGTTTTGAAATCTATTTTTTCTTGAGATGGCGGAGCAACCAAAGGAAGCTCCTGCCGGCTCGTAGAAAAAAAGATTTCAAGACGAGAACTTGTAACGAATAGCTGGAAAAGGCACATTAAAATATTTATTATTGAAAAAAGGGTGTAACAAATGAAACATTTATTAAATTTGTTCGACTAACCTTTTTACAATGTGCAAAAATAGGGTATTTTAAAATATGGCGAAAGTAAAATATTATTACGATTCCGAAAATCTAGCCTATAGAAAGATAATAACAAAAACCAGGAAGAAAATTGGAGTTGTTTTGTTGTTTTTAGTGGCTTCGGCATTGTTTGGTTTTTTGAGTTTTGTGGTTTTATTGAACACTCCATATTTTGAAACTCCAAAAAACAGATTACAAGCTCGTGAAATTGAAAATTTGAAATTGCGTTATGCCATTTTGAACAAGAAAATGGATCAGGTTGAGGATGTAATTGACTTTATTGAAGATCGAGACAATAATTTATACAGAGTATATTTTAACGCATCGCCCATTCCGGAAGAGGAAAGAAAATCAGGTTTCAAAGGGGTTCATCGATACACAGCATTAGAAGGATATGACAATTCACAGTTGGTAATCAATACTACAAAACGAATTGATGTGCTTCAAAAAGCATTAGCTATTCAGTCGAAATCATTGGATGATATTTTGAAAATGGCAAAGGCAAAAGACAAATTATTGGCCGCAATTCCTGCTATTCAGCCGGTGAGAAACGAGAATTTAAAAAGTATGGTTTCAGGTTTTGGTTATCGAACGGATCCATTTACAAAGGCCCGAAAAATGCACGAAGGAATGGATTTTACCGCAAAAACAGGAACTCCAATTTATGCAACTGGCGATGGTGTTGTAGAAAGAGCCGATAATACAGCTTCTGGATATGGGAATCATATCGTGATTCAACACGGTTTTGGATATGAAACATTGTACGGTCATTTAAGCAAATACAAATGCAGAGCCGGTCAACGCATCAATCGCGGTGACATTATAGGATATGTAGGAAGTACAGGAAGGTCAGAAGGGCCACATTTACATTATGAAGTGCATAAAAACGGGAAAGTGGTGAATCCACTCAACTTTTATTACGGAAATATTTCGGCGGTGGAATATGTTGCCATTGCACAATTAGCTAATCAAGAAAATCAATCATTTGACTAATGCACATAGAATTACAACCTGATAAAAGATATTACAGCATTGGCGAAATTGCCAGAGCTTTTGACGTAAATGCTTCGCTTATCCGTTTTTGGGATAGTGAATTTGACATTCTAAAGCCAAAGAAAAACGCCAAAGGCAATAGAATGTTTACTCCCGAAGACGTAAAAAACCTCCAGTTGATTTATCATTTGGTAAAAGAAAGAGGATTTACGCTCGAAGGAGCCAGAACGCATTTGAAAGAAGGACAAAAGAAAACGTTGGACAAATTTGAAATTATCCGAAAACTGGAAACCATAAAAGTACAGTTGACGAATATAAAGAATGAACTTTGAAAATTAAAAATAGAAACTAAACACTAAACTTTAAATTAAACAAAAATGGATTTTAAAAAATTTTTACCTTGGATTATTGTAGCTGTATTCGTTATTGGAATTTACAGTTGGGTTAAAGGAATTAACAATACGGCCGTGACTTTAAGTCAAACTGTTGAGCAAACTTGGGGTGATGTTCAAACGTCTTACCAAAGAAGAAATGACCTTATCGGAAACTTGGTAAATACCGTAAAAGGCGCTGCAGATTTTGAAAAAAGCACATTGACAGCTGTAATTGAAGCGAGAGCAAAAGCTACTTCGATAACTGTGGATCCAAAAAATATTACTCCAGAGCAATTGGCACAATTCAATCAAGCGCAAAGCGGCGTGAGCAGTTCTTTGTCAAGATTATTGGTAACCGTAGAACAATATCCTGAATTGAAAGCCAATGCCAATTTCTTGAAATTACAGGATGAATTAGCAAGTACCGAAAACCAAATTCTAACAGCCAGAACTCGATTTAATGAAGCTGTTATGCCTTACAACACTCATATCAAAACGTTTCCTAATAACTTATTTGCAGGAATGTTTGGTTTCAAGGAAAAAGCTTATTTCCAATCAGTGGCTGGTGCTGAAAAACCTGTTGAAGTAAAATTCTAATTCAAAATAAATGTCAAAAGTTGAAGATTTTTTAACCAAAGAAGAAGAACAAGAAATTGTTGAGGCTATTCGTATGGCTGAAAAAGAAACTTCTGGCGAGATTAGAGTCCACATAGAAAAAACAACTTCCAAAGTTCCTTTTGACAGGGCTTTGGAAGTTTTTCATTTGTTGAAAATGAATGAAACCCAACTCAAAAACGGGGTTTTAATTTATTTGGCCGTAAAAGACAAAGCCTTCGTGATTTGCGGAGACAAAGGTATTAATGACGTGGTTTCTGATGATTTTTGGGTTTCCACAAAAGAAGCTATGGCGGCTCAATTCAAAACAGGAAATTTCAAACAAGGACTTATCGATGGCGTTACTAAAGCCGGAGAACAATTGCAGAAATACTTTCCGTATGAAGAAGGCGATACAAATGAATTATCAAACGAAATATCTAAAGGATAATGACTTTACTTAAAAAAAATACTCCCATTTTCCTGAAACTACTCGTTTGTTTCCTAATTACACAAATCAGTTTTGCACAGTTTACAATACCTGAAAAACCAGATTTTCAAACTTCGGTTTATGATTATGCCAACATTTTAAGCGCATCCGAAAAATCACAATTAGAAGAAAAACTCATTCGATATTCTGATTCAACCACAACTCAAATTGTTGTTATTACCATCGAAAGCCTGAAAGGAGAAGATGTCAGCCTTTTAGCTACAAAATGGGGACAAACTTGGGGAATTGGAGGCACAGCCAAAGATGATAATGGTGTTGTTATTTTAGTTGCAAAAGCCGAAAGGAAAATTGCAATCAATCCTGGTTACGGACTTGAAGACCGATTGACGGCCGGAATTGGTGGCGAAATAATCCGAAATATCATCATTCCCGAATTCAAAGCAGGAAGTTATTATAACGGTTTAGACAAAGGTGCTGATGCACTTTTTGATGTTTTCAAAGGCAAGTACAAAGGCGAACGAAAACAAACCAAAGGAAAAGATTTTCCAATTTTGCCAATCATTATTATTGTAATCGTCATTCTTGTCCTAATTTCCAGAAACAAAAACAGCGGTGGAAATTCAGGTAATTCTAGTGGTGGACCAAGTTTGCTTGATGTAATTATCCTGAGCAGTTTGGGTCGAAACAGCGGTGGGGGCGGTTTTGGGGGCGGTTCTTCAGGTGGTGGTTTCGGCGGAGGCGGAGGCGGCTTTGGTGGTGGTTTCGGCGGAGGAGGATTCTCTGGCGGAGGAAGCAGCGGAAGTTGGTAAAATCAGATGGCAAATAACATATTGCAATTGAAAATAAATTCGTTAATTTGTTAAAAAAATAATATTATGCTTTCACAAAAAACTAAATATGCACTTAAAGCACTGCTTTATTTAGCCCAACAAGAGGAAGGTTTCATAGCTAAAACTATCGATATTGCCGAAGGCGCCAATATTCCCAAAAAATTTTTGGAGCAAATATTATTGGAATTAAAAAGAGGACATTTTGTAAGCAGTAAGCAAGGAAAATTTGGAGGATATTATCTTATTAAATCCAAAAACACCATAACATTAGCAGACATTCATCGATTATTTGACGGTGCAATTGCTTTACTTCCTTGCGCCTCTTTAAACTTTTACGAACCTTGCCTGGATTGCAAAACCGAGTCTGAATGCCTCTTAAGATTAGGATTAATAGCAGTTAGAGAAAAAACTTTGGCAGCAATGGAAAGTATTACTATTGCTTCATTGGCAACAAAATAAAAAAATATTATTTAAATTCTACTAATTTTATAGAATTAATTATATATTTGCGCCAGAATTTAACGAACTATTAACAAGACAAATTAAACGTATGAAAACGTATCAAAGCGAGTTCTCTTCTTTAGAAGAACGGTTCCTAAAAAAAGTACTAATAACAATTGAAAAACAAAATTATCAAATGATGTGTATGTGTTGTTTTTAAAAAAAAAATTTAATTTAAAATCTACTAATTACATATAATTTATATAATAATGAAAAACATATATACAAAAACATTATCAACTTTAATTTTATTATTGATTTTCTCAACCGCTTATACCCAAAACGCTCTTGAAGGAGTGGTGAAAAATGAGCAAAACTCACCTATAGAAGGTGCAAATGTAGTTTTAAAAGGCACTGCCTATAATTCAACTACAGATGCTTTTGGAAAATTTACCATTGAAACCAAAGAACTTCCTTTCTCCATTATTATACAATCCGATGGGTTTAAAACCCAAGAAGTTAAAATAACAGAACTAAAAGCTAGTCCGTTAGAAATAATTCTTACTGCCGAAGATGAAACTGTTTTAACCGAAGTTGTTGTTTCCTCCAGACGTCGAATCGAGAAAGTACAAGACGTTCCAATTGCAGTTTCTGTGGTAACAGGCAAGCAAGCAGAACAAGCAGGTGCTTTCAACGTTAACCGTATCAAAGAATTAGTCCCATCAGTTCAACTGTATTCATCAAATCCAAGAAACACCGGAATTAACATTCGTGGATTAGGTTCCCCTTTTGGACTTACCAATGACGGTATTGATCCAGGTGTTGGTTTTTATGTTGACGGTGTATATTATGCCCGTCCAGCGGCAACCACTCTCGATTTTATTGATGTGGAGCAAATTGAGGTGTTACGCGGACCTCAAGGATCACTGTTTGGAAAAAACACTACTTCGGGTGCGTTTAACATCACTTCTCGTAAGCCAAGTTTTACATCTGGCGCCAACTTTGAAGTAAGTTACGGAAATTATGCGTATCTACAAGCCAAGGCATCTATTACAGGAGCGTTGAGCAGAAAAATTGCAGGTAGATTATCTTTTTCTGGTACACAACGTGATGGTATAATCGAAAATATTGTAACAGAAAAACCCACAAATACTCTTAATAATCAAGGTATTAGAGGGCAACTGCTTTATACTCCGTCAGAAAACACCAATATTACATTGGCGGCAGATATTACGACTCAACATAATGACGGATATGCACAGGTGGTTGCTGGTGTTGCTCCTACAAAACGAGCTCCTTACCGTCAATTTAATGCCATTATTGCTGATTTGAATTACCAACTTCCAAGTTTGAATGCTTTTGATCGTAAGATTGACCACGATACACCTTGGCGTTCAGGACAAGATTTAGGTGGAGCATCCTTAAATATTGACACTAAAATTGGAGGAGGAACACTTACCTCAACCACAGCTTGGCGTTTTTGGACTTGGGATCCATCCAATGATAGAGACTTTACAGGCTTACAGGTACTTGCAAAATCACAAAATCCTTCAAGACAAACACAAATAACTCAAGAGGTTCGTTATGCTGGTCAACTTACCTCTAAAATAAGTGGTGTTGTAGGCGTGTTTTTTATTGACCAAACATCAAAAACAAATGGTACAGAGGAATCAGGAGATGCACAGTGGAGATTTTCTCAAAGTACAACTAACACAGCATTATGGAAAACTCCAGGTCTTTTTGAAGGATATGGAATAAAAACCAATGCTAGCATACATTCAACCAGTGCGGCAGTTTTCGGTCAACTTGACTGGTCTATAACAGACCGTTTACATATATTACCAGGTTTAAGATACAATTACGACAAGAAAGATGCAGATTACTACCGTAAGACTTATGGAGGTCTTCAAACCACCGATCCAGCATTAATTGCCTTGAAAAAACTAGTTTATACCGACCAAGCTTTCAAAGCAAATACTGATGATACTGACTTTTCTGGAAATTTAACCGTATCATATAAGGTGTCAGACAAGATTAATGGGTATGCCACTTATGCAAAAAGTTACAAACCAGTAGGTGTTAATGTTGCGGGACTTCCCTCTCTAGCCGGTAAACCTATTCTTGAACTTGCAGTAATTAAGCCTGAAAGTGTAAACCATTATGAAGTTGGGGTAAAAACTTCTCCTTTCAAAAACTCAATATTAAACCTGACCTACTTTAATACAGAAATTACAGACTTTCAAACCAATGTTCAAGCAGCTGAATTAGGCGTGAATCGTGGATACCTTGCCAATGCAGATAAAGTACGTGTAAAAGGCGTAGAATTGGATGCCAGCTTCATAGTTAACAAACATTTTGCCATCAATGGGGCTGCAACTTATACTGACGGTAAGTATGTGAAATTTACAAATGCACCGCTTCCATTAGAAGAAACAGGATCTGCAATATCGTTTAAAGATGTTTCTGGAACTGATTTACCGGGTGTGTCAAAATGGGCCGGAAGTTTAGGTGGTGAATATACTAAAGGGGCAAAATTTTTCGGAAATACAGGGAAATTCTTTGTAGCTCTTGATTCTTATGCACGTTCTGAATTCTCATCAAGCCCTTCTGCATCAAAATATTTAGTTGTTCCGGGCTATGCAATATTTAACGGTCGCCTTGGTTTCCGTGTTGCAGATGGTTTATCTGTTCATATCTGGGGACGCAACCTTTTAAACAAGGATTATTATGAACAATTGTTGCCTGCCGGTGGAAATTCAGGACAATATGCCGGAGTGTTAGGAGATCAAAGAACGTATGGAATTACATTTCACTATGCACTATAATAATTTCTAAAAAATAAAAAAGTTGACTTGGTCATTATATCGAGCTAACTTTTTGGTTGTTAAATAAAATACCAATTAAATAAAAAAGACAAAATGAAAATCAACAAAAAAATAGTAGTATCCTTAATCGTGCTAATAATAGCAAACATAACCCCAAATAAAGTTTCGGCACAAGAATTATCGGGGAATATCAGTATCTCTGGAGCCTTTGCCTTATACCCTATTACCGTAAAATGGGCCGAAGAGTTCAAAAAAATACATCCTAATGTTAAAATTGACATTCAAGCCGGTGGAGCAGGAAAAGGAGTTACAGATGTTTTATCTAAAGTTACCGACATTGGGTTGGTTTCTCGTGACCTGAATGATGCCGAGTACAAAAAAGGGGCATTTCCCGTAGCAGTCACAAAAGATGCAGTAATTCCAACTATTAGTGCTACAAGTCCTTTCAGAAAAGTATTGTATGAAAGAGGGGTACGAAAAGAAGCTTTCAACAACATCTTTATTACAGGTAAATACAAATCCTGGAATGATTTGGGCTTCAAAAGTGCCGCTCCAATTCACGTTTACACTCGTTCTGATGCTGCTGGAGCTGCCGAAACTTGGGCAAAATATTTCGATAAAAAACAAGAAGATTTACTGGGAGTTGCTGTTTTTGGTGACCCAGGATTAGCACAAGCCGTGAAAAGAGATCCAAATGGAATAGGATACAACAATATTGTTTATATCTATGACACTAAAACCAACAAACCAACCAATGGAATTGTTCCAGTACCAATTGACCTCAACAATAATGGAAAATTAGATAAAGATGAAAATTTTTATGGTGATGTTGACCAATTGATTGCAGCTATTGTTGCCGGAAAATACCCTTCGCCTCCAGCAAGAAACTTATATTTTGTTACCGTTGGAAGACCAAGTAATCCAATCGTAAAAGAATTCATAAAATACATTCTTACCACTGGACAACAATTTGTTACTGAAGCTGGCTATATCAAGTTCTCAAAAGAGAAATTAAGTAAAGAATTGGAGAAAGTAAAATAGTTTTCTAGTAAGTATAAAACATCCCACAACGGTTTTTTTGGAAATAATTAATTCCAAAAGATGCTGAAGTGGGATTTAATAGAATTAAATGAAAAATATAAGATTACTAAAAGATAGTTTCTTCAGCAAGATTTTCTTTACTCTCACCATCCTCTCAATATCAACGGTGATACTGTTGGGATTAGGCTTGTATTATAAATCAATCCCAATTTTAGACAGCAGTTCGTTATCGAAGCTATTATTTTCTTCCGAATGGAAACCTTTCAAGGAAGCATTCGGGTTTTATCCCTTTATTATGGGAACGCTTTGGGTGACGGCAATTTCTATCGTGATTGCTTTGCCATTGTCTATGCTTACTGCAATTTACCTCTCAGAATATGCGCCTAATAGAATTCGAAAATTAGTATTGCCATTGATAGAATTGTTGTCGGGGATTCCACCGGTGCTTTTTGGTGTTTGGGGAGTTTTGGTAATTGTTCCAATAATCCAAGATTATTTAGCTCCACATTTTGTGGAATTTACCACAGGATATTCGGTTCTTGCAGGAGGAATTGTATTGGCAATTATGATTTTTCCTTTAATTATCAGCATTTTGATAGAAGTTTTCGACAACGTTCCTCAGGAATTGCGGGATGCTTCTTTGTCTTTGGGCGCAACCCAATGGCAAACAATCAAAAAAGTATTGCTTCGAAAATCAGTTGATGGTATTGTTGCCGCCACGGTTTTGGCAATCTCAAGAGCTTTCGGGGAAACCATCGCGGTGTTGATGGTCTGCGGAAACTTGGCACAAGTTCCTAATAGTATATTCGATTCCGGCTATCCTTTACCAGCGCTTATCGCTAATAATTACGGCGAAATGATGTCGATTCCAATGTATGATTCAGCCTTGATGTTTGCGGCATTGCTCCTATTTGTCATCATCTTTTTGTTTAACGCCATATCGAGAATTATTTTATTCCGAATTGAAAAAAGAACCAACTAATATCCATCAAAATGAGAAAAATAGAAGAAAATATATTTAAAGGCCTGATGATATTTAGTACAGTTCTGATAAGCAGCACCTTGTTTATGATATTGTACACGATATTTTCCAAGGGTTTGGGTTCCTTAACCTGGGATATGGTTTCAAAAATTCCCGAAGGAGGATTTTATATTGGCAAAGGCGGCGGCATTCTAAATGCGATTGTTGGTTCCCTTTACATCACTTTAGGCTCAACATTATTGGGACTTTTGGTGAGTATTCCCATTGTGATTTACATCAACATCTATGCGAAGAAAAATTCTTTCTTAGCCAATATTACCCGATTGAGTTATGACATATTATTTGGAATTCCATCCATTGTTTACGGTGCTTTTGGATTTGCAATTATGGTGTATATGGGATTAAAAACCTCCTTATTGGCAGGAATTATAACCGTAACCTTAATGATAATTCCCATATTGGTAAGAGCTATGGACGAGGCCGTGAGGGTAGTTCCGGAAGAAATGAGAAACTCGGTATATTCTCTTGGAGCCACTCGTTATGAAACGGCAAAAATAATTCTGCGCCAATCCATTCCGGGAATTGTAACTGCCATATTATTGTCTTTTGGAAGAGCGATTGGCGATGCAGCTTGCGTACTTTTTACGGCAGGTTTTACGGATAGTATTCCGACTTCCCTTGACCAGCCTGCAGCAACATTACCATTGTCTATATTTTTCCAACTCAGTAGTCCAATCGAAGAAGTGCAAAACCGTGCTTATGCCGCGGCGGTAGTTCTTACCATAGTGGTTTTAATCATTAGCATAACTGCAAAAATAGTCAGCAAAAACCTTTCAAAAAATAAAATATGATTCTTCAACCTCATATCAGCATTCAAAATTTAAACGTTCATATTGGTGAAAACCATATCCTGAAAAACATCAATATTGATTTTCCAGATAAAAAAGTGACTTCGCTAATTGGTCCATCCGGTTGCGGAAAAACTACGCTACTAAAAACTATGAACCGACTACTCGATCATCAAACTGATGTTCGAGTGGAAGGAAAAGTTCTGGTTGACGGCGAAAATATTTATGATCCAAAAGTAGAAGTTACACACATTCGAAAAAAAATGGGATTGCTGTCGCAAAGACCTTTTCCGTTACCAATGAATATCTATGATAATGTTGCTTACGGCCAACGAATTCACGGAAACCACAACAAAAAGGAATTGGACGAAATCGTCGAAAAATACCTTCGTGGCGTGAATCTTTGGGACGAAGTAAAAGACAGACTAAAATCGCCAGCCACTCGTCTTTCTATTGGGCAACAACAAAGATTGTGTTTGGCCAGAGGACTTGCAATTGAACCGGAAATTATATTAGGAGATGAGCCAACATCAGCTTTAGACCCGATTTCGACACAAGCTATTGAAGAATTATTTTTGCAATTAAAAGACAAATACACGATTGTTTTGGTCACACACATTTTGCGTCAAGCGCGAAGAGTTTCGGACTATGTTGGTTTTGTCTATATGGGAGAAATCATAGAATTTGGTCCTACTGAAGAAGTGCTTTTGAATCCAAAAGAAAAGCTAACTAAAGATTATGTGAAAGGTTTTTTGAGTTAGATGCAAAAAAATAAATTCTATCTAAGTTATAGAGTTTGTTTACATTTGCCGAAAATTGAA
>Ga0208115_1000372_pt1 | contig 11104 bp, 13 predicted proteins | sample LakWasMeta4_LOW4_2_FD_183856 | JGI IMG/M metagenome (GOLD analysis project Ga0208115, IMG submission 183856) | Freshwater sediment methanotrophic microbial communities from Lake Washington under simulated oxygen tension - Sediment Metagenome... | ecosystem: Environmental > Aquatic > Freshwater >...
TGCTAAAGAAAGAAAAAGGTTTTCAGAAATGAAAGCCTTTTTGATCTTGATGTTTTAATTTTCAAAACAATCCCGATTTATTATTCCAAACTATCCAAAGAAACAATCCCGATTTATTATTCCAAACTATCCAAAGAAACAATCCCAAATACATCATACAAACCACAAACTTCATAAAACTGCTGGCCAAAAAGCCTATAAACGAACCCGTGGCAGCTTTCAAAGCACGATGGTGGTCTTTGTAATCGTAAAGCAGTTCTCCAATAAAAGCACCAACAAAAGGACCAATGATAAATCCGAAAGGGATTGGCGCAAAAAAACCAACAATCAAACCGATATTCGTTCCCCAAATACCGTACGAACTTCCTCCAAATTTCTTCGTGCCTTTAGCAGGAATCACATAATCCAGGATTGAAAGGACAACAGTAATCAAAAAAGTAATTCCCAGAATCCAATAATTCGCAGGAACAGCATTCGTAAAATAAAGCAATACCAATCCAATCCAACTTAAACTTGGACCGGGCAAGACAGGCATAAAACTGCCAAAAACACCCAGAATCATCAACACAAAACCAATAATCAACAGCAACGAATCCATAAAGTATTTTTTAGTATTTTTGAAAATTAAAGCAGTACTTTTAAACAAAATTAAAACAGCATTTGTTTCGTTGACGAATATGAGAAAAATAATTCTAATATTACTTTTTTTGCCTCTACTTTTTAATTCCTGCCAGTACTTTGACAAGCAAGTGCCTTCGGAAAAGGAGTTGTTGCAAAAGGAATTGAAAGCCATCAATTGGAAAGAAGTCGACGAGTTTCCATCCATTGCCGATTGCGAAAAAATAGAGAATAAAACCCAACGCCAGCAATGCTTTTTTGAGTGTATGACCCAGCTGATTCAAGAAAAATTAAGTGTTGACACCCTGTCGATTCTCTATCCTGAACTCGACACGATTGAAGTTAAAGTCACCATTTTTCCGAATGCCACAATGCAATTCGAACCCCAATTCCCCAAAGATTCCGTGGCTTACGACACCATAAAAATTGACAGTATTCTAAAAGCCCGTTTGGTCAATTTTCCAAAAGTTAATCCAGCCATCAAACGCGGAATTCCTGTAAAGACGCAGTTTATTCTTCCTGTTATTCTTAAAGTAGAGTAAAGAGTTTGTCATTTCAACGAAAGTAGGAATCTGGAGCTTTTTCCAGCTATACGTTGCAAACGAAGTTCACTGAACTCCTATGAAAAATAAGTGTTAAGTGAAGTAATCTTTATGTTTTTAAAGAAAAAACATAAAGGATTTCCACTTCTATCTGGGCTAGGCATTTTGCAATCTAAAATCGTCTTCCTTTCCATTCATATTTTCCAAACAAGGAATACAAAGCCACGCTCACGCTAAAAAATGGATACAGCAAACTTCCCAAAATCAAATAACGCATTCTGGTTTTAGTCAAGAAAAGATTTGCTTTATAAATCAAAACCGCATCAACAACAAATTTTAGAAGGAACAGCAAAACGACATCTTGAAACGGAATAAAACCCAAAACCCAAAACCCAAAACCCAAAACCCAAGCCAGATTCCCACCAAAAACCATCAACCCCAAACCTTTCCCAAAACTGCTTTGATACGAACCCGTTTTCGAAGCCCATCGAACTCTTTGATAAAACAAGGATTTCCAATCGTCCAAAGGTTTTGTGATGACGATATTGTTTTCGGATTTTAAATAATGTACATTTTCGGGATATCTTGCGATCGCTTTTTGCAACAAAAAAACATCATCACCGCTGGCAATGCCATCATTCCCTTCGAAGCCGTTTAGTTCTTGAAAAAACGATTTTGTATAGGCAAAGTTGGCACCATTGCACATAAAACCTTTCCTTAATCCAAAACTTCCAATAGTTGCCCCTTGCAAACTAGCCAAATCCAATTGCTGAAAATGATGTAAAAATGAATTCTCGCAATCATAAGCAACCGCGCCAACAATCATCGAAATAGGATTTAGCTGGATATAATTGTCCAATGTTGTCAACCAGTTTTTATTAACGACACAATCTGCATCAGTGGTAATAATCCAATCTGTTTTTACACTTTTCATTGCCGTCAAAATCGCATCTTTTTTGGGCGAATTCGAAACCCGAATGTTTTTTATTATGGAAACTTTAAACCTGAAACTTTGAACTTGAAACTCTTCACTTGAAAAATCATCAACCAAAATCACTTCAAACAAATCATTTGGATAATTCAATTTTGAAAAACTGTTTAAAAGCTTTGGCAGATTTTCGGCTTCATTCCGAAAAGGGACAACAATCGAAAATTTGGTTTTTGGCTTTAGCCCAAGATATTCAAAGGAATTAACTTTTGTGAACCCATAAATTAAGGAAGCAATAGTTATTGCATAGACCAAAACCACCGAAGATAAAACAATTGTAATCATAATCATTTTATTGAGTTTCGTCTCCCTCTCCTTTGGATTGCTTCGTGCCTCGCAATGACTGGGTTGGGGAGAGGATTTTAAAATTCATCACATAATAACTGCCAATGACAACTGGCAAAACCACGTTCAAAAACCACATTAACGTGCTTATAAAAACAACAATCCATTCGTTTACGCCGAGAATTCCAAAAAAGTAAACGGCCACACTCCCTTTTACCGCAAAGTCCAAAAATTGGAACGTGGGCAATGACGATGCCAGAAAATAAACGCTCGCAATGGTTGCCATCATTGTTAAATAAGGCAAATCGACATCAAAAGCCAAGAACAAAAAATAGTATTGATGCGAAAAAACCAGATAGCGACAAATGGCCAAAAACATATTTTTTTGGTGAATTGATTTTGAAATTTCGTTAATCTTGTGAATCAGCTTTTCTATGGAATAGCCTTTGATTTTGAATTTTTTGAATCCAAAACCTAAAATCCAAAGGGCAAAACTTGAAAATAAAATCACCAAAACCCATAACCCATAACCCAAAACCCACAACCCAATTGTGCCAAAAACTACCGACAAAATCATCTGGATTCCGTTGCAAATCAAATTCAGAAACACAATTTTCTTGGCTTTCGATTTTTCAAAAAACAACGCTTTTCCGGCATATTCACCTACGCCATTTGGAGTAAATAATCCAGCAGTTAAAGCTCCAAGAACTTGCTTGGTAGCTTCCGGCAAAGAGATTTTATGGAGATAGGAAACCAAATTCTGCCATTTCAAAATTTCGAAAAAACGATTCAAAACACTCAACAACAAGATAAAACTGATTCCCGCAACCGACTGATTTTTTTTAAACAAAATGATGAATTTTTCCCAATCCAATTTGTCGTTATTGACCAGTTGGCTGTAAATAAAATAAAAGGCACTGCCAACAATCAAAAGTTTGATTAGAAGTACGAGGAATTGTTTAGCTTTGTGAGGAATTGAAATCATTCTTGCAAAATAACAAATTAAAATTGGCAAACGAACGCATCATATTAGGAATTGACCCAGGAACCACAATTATGGGATTTGGATTGATAAAAGTAGTCGGAAAAAATATGCATTTTATTCAACTCAACGAATTACAATTGTCCAAATACGACAACCATTATCAAAAACTAAAAATTATTTTCGAGCGCACCATCGAATTAATCGATACTCACAATCCGGACGAAATCGCGATTGAAGCACCTTTTTTTGGCAAAAATGTACAGTCGATGCTTAAATTGGGAAGAGCGCAAGGCGTGGCAATGGCGGCGGGACTTTCGAGAGATATTCCAATCACGGAATATGAGCCAAAAAAAATAAAAATGGCCATTACCGGAAACGGAAACGCCAGCAAAGAACAAGTGGCCAAAATGCTCCAACAATTATTGGGTTTAAAAGAATTGCCCAAAAATCTTGATTCAACAGATGGATTGGCGGCTGCGGTTTGCCATTTTTTCAATTCCGGAAAAGTAGTTGGCACGAAAAGTTATTCCGGTTGGGATGCTTTTGTGAAGAATAATGAAGAACGAGTTAAAAAATAGTTTTCAGTCGCAGTATTCAGTCGCAGTGGCTGGAAACTGCGACTGCGACTGAATACTAAATTATGTCAGGAATCTACATCCATATTCCTTTTTGCAAACAGGCTTGCCATTATTGCGACTTTCATTTTTCGACTTCGATGAAGAAGAAAGACGAGATGGTTTTGGCTTTAGCCAAAGAATTACAAATGCGAAAAAGTGAATTCAAAGATGAGGTTGTAGAAACTATTTATTTCGGTGGAGGAACCCCAAGTGTATTGACAACTCCTGAAATTCGGTTTTTGATTGATGCGGTTTATGAAAATTATGCTGTTGTCGATAACCCCGAAATCACGCTCGAAGCCAATCCTGATGATTTGTCGAAAGAACGAATTATTGAATTGTCAAAAACTCCAATTAACCGATTAAGCATCGGAATTCAATCTTTTTTTGATGAAGATTTAACGATAATGAATCGCGCACACAATTCGGCGGAAGCCAGAAAATGTTTGGAAGAAGCAACAAAATATTTCGATAATATTTCCCTTGATTTGATTTATGGAATTCCCGACTCGAGCCAGAATGGCGAACAGGTGAAGCAAATGAGCAACGAAAGATGGAAACAAAATATAGAAACAGCTTTGTCTTTTGGAATTCCGCATATTTCGAGTTATGCCTTGACGGTAGAACCAAAAACAGCTTTGAACAAACTTATCCAAACCGGAAAAATTGCAAAGCCCAAAGATGAGGTTGCTGAAGCACATTTTCAGATTCTAGTCGAAACGCTTGAAGCCAATGGGTTTGTCCATTATGAATTGTCGAATTTTGGGAAAGAAGGTTATTTTTCAAAAAACAATTCGGCCTATTGGCTAGGTAAAAAATATATAGGAATTGGTCCGTCGGCACACAGTTATGACGGAATTTCCAGAAGCTGGAATGTTTCGAATAATGCAATTTATCTGAAAGCTTTGGAAGAAAATAAACTGCCCAACGAAATTGAAATCTTGTCAAAAACCGACCGTTACAACGAATATATTATGATGGGTTTGCGAACCATTTGGGGCGTTTCTTTGGATAAAGTTGAGGAAGAATTTGGAAAAGAATATTTAGATTATCTCAACAAACAAGCGCGAAAATTTATAGATGATAAATTGCTTTCAATCGAAGACAATATTTTAAAAGCGACCAAAAAAGGAAAGTTTTTGACTGATGGAATCGCAAGTGATTTGTTTTACATAAATTAAAATTTTGGCTTTAACTCATTATCTCACCCAAAAAAATGATGAAAAAAAGTTTGATGTAACAAAAGAGGATTGATTTTGACTAATGTCTTATTGGAATAATTATAATTTTTTTTAACAGCACTACACATATGAAATCAATTATTAAACTCGAGGAGTTAGGTATGTTCCTCTTTGGAATTTACCTTTATAACCAATTAGACTATGCTTGGTGGTGGTTTTTGGTTCTTATTCTTGCGCCAGATTTATCAATGATTGGATATGCTTTTGGCAACAAATCCGGAGCATTTCTGTATAATTTATTTCATCACAAAACTATTGCGATAATGGTATATTTGGCAGGGATTTATTTTTCCAATAATTTGATTCAACTTACAGGAATTATTTTGTTTGCACATTCTTCAATGGATAGAATGATGGGTTATGGATTGAAATATGAAATAGGTTTCAAGTTTACTCATCTTGGTGAAATAGGTAAAAAGTAACGTTATGAATTTAGAAATTTTCTACGAATATTGTCTGTCAAAGAAAGGAGTCACTGAACATTTTCCGTTTGATAAAGACACATTAGTCTTTAAAGTTGGCGGAAAAATGTTTGCTTTGTCGTCTTTATTGCAATGGGAAAAAGGAGAACCTTCTGTGAATTTGAAATGCAATCCTGATTATGCCCAGGAATTGCGAGCCCTATATGAAGACATTCAGCCGGCGTTTCATATGAGTAAAGTACATTGGAATACGGTGGCCATAAATAAAGACGTTCCAGACAAATTTGTCAAAGAATTGATTGATGATTCCTATGAATTGGTTTTCAAAAGTTTAACAAAAAATACACAAAATGAAATTCTTGACTCGAGGTAAAAAATTTGCCGAACAGGCGAAGCAATTAGAAAAATAGGCATTACTTTTGCAAAACATTTCAGAACACTATTCAAATAAAACACTATGATTGATAATCTTAAAAAATTCCTTAACGAAGAACAAGACCCGAAAGCCATTGAAAAAATCACTTCAAAACTGAATGATTTGTTGATGAAAAACGAAGAAATAGGGTATATCGCCGTTCAGAAAAAGCCAGCCATTACCGTATTTCCTGATAGCGTTGTGGTTACGAATAAAAGAATCATCATTTGTCAGCCAAAAAATCTTGGACTTTCGATGAATTTCACTGATTTTACTTGGGACGAAATTGAAGGAACATTTGTAAAAGAAAACATTCTGGGTTCTGAATTTTCGTTTTCGACCAAAACACAGATACAAGTTTCCATTGATTATATTCCGAAAATTCAGGCCAGAAAGATTTTTACTTATGCCAAAGAACAATTGGATATCCTGAAAAATGGTGTTTCAATAGATGAAAACCAAATTATTGAAGAAACACCAACTTTCGAAACAATTGAAGAAGTTGAAACAGAAGAGGTTATAAATTATGCCGAAATTATTCCTGTTGCTTCAAATTACACCGAAATTATATCAGAAGAAGCTCCCTCAACAAGCGACAAGAAATTAAGTGAATTGTCCCAAGACGAGCTTTTCGAGAAATTACAGAACTATAAAAAACTCCTTGATAACGGATTGATTTTACAAGGTGAATACGATGTTTTCAAAAAAGAGATATTGAATTATATGTAATATGATGCTATTTTTTAGTTTAAAATCCGATGAATTCTTATTTATCGGATTTTTTTTTGATAAATATTTATGTTATGTAACATTTGTTACACTTGAGGTTGTTTTTATAAAGTACATTTAATCCGTTAAATCAATACATTTAGTTTTGACAAAATCAGAAGCGATTATTCGGTCGCAATTTTACTTGAGAAAATAATAACGACTTATGGTGAACACTTTTATATAATATTTATTAAAAGGGTAGTGGCATTTTGTGCTTGAATAGAGTTGATAAATATTTATATAAATACAGAAGACAATTTCTAATTTATTTAAATTTTTAATCAATACTACTTAATCATGAAAAAATTTTTATTACCAGTTTGTTTTTATATTTTTTCGACTTTTGCTTTTTCGCAAGCAGGTCATATTATGCAAGGCGTTGGAGCCTTTAACATGTCTATGGGAGGAGCGTCTACTGCACAACCTCTTGATATATCGGGAGCATTGCAATGGAATCCAGCATCTATTTCGGCTTTTAATGACAAAATCATTAAGTTTGACATAGGTTTATTTTATTCATCGCCAGAATTGAGTTCAAGCTTGCCAGCGGGAATGATGGGTCCTAGTTCTCCTGCAGTGTCTGGAGCCACTAAAGACGACAGAGGGGTTTCTCCAATGCCTGCACTGGCAATGGTTTGGGGCAAAGAAGGATGTAAACACACTTTTGGAGTTTCCGCTTTTGGTATTAGTGGTTTTGGAGTAACATTTCCTGAAGAAGCAAATAATCCATTGAGTTCCAGTTTTAACCCTGCATTAAATTCTAATCCTGTAAATTATCCTCAACAAGCCGGTGGTTTTGGTCGTGTAGAATCAGATTATATGTTGATGCAAGTAGGATTAACATGGGCTTATGAAATAACCAATCAACTTTCTATAGGTGTAGAACCTACCTTTAATTATGGAACTTTAGAATTAATGCCAAACCCAACTGCAAATCCATCAGCAGCAGGTTATCCATCTACTAACAAAGCTTCAACTACTGGTTTTGGCGCGCAATTTGGTTTATTTTTCGATTCAAAGGCGGGATTTAAAGCGGGTGTTTCTTATAAAACTACTCAAAATATGAGCAAATTTGAATTCAAAAATACTTATTTAGATAATTCAACAGGAACAAATGAATTCGATATGGATTATCCAGCGATCCTTTCATTTGGATTGGGATATTCAAAAAGTGATTTTGATATTGCATTAGATTATAGAATGGTGGACTATAAAAACACAAATGGTTTTTCTGAAACAGGTTGGACTGAAACTGCTTCCGTAAAAGGGTTTGGTTGGGATAATATTTCTATTTTTTCAGCAGGAGTTCAATATAAAGGAATTGAAAAATTACCTTTAAGATTAGGATATACTTATAGTTCTAATCCTATTAACTATGACGTTGCCTTTTTTAATATCCCTGCAACCGCAATTATCGCAAATGCTTTTCAATTTGGTTTTAGTTATTTAGCAGGTAAAAATATTTGTCTAGACGCAGTATACCACCATGGAGTAAGTGATGGAAAAACTTTTGGACAGATACTTAACCCAAGGTTTGCTTCACCTTCAAATCCTAATGGAGCTATACCAGCTTCCTATGTGGCTTATGATATGACAACGGATTTGATAATGGTTGGCATCTCTTATAAGTTCGATAAAAAACAAACAAAATAGCAAGATTTTGATTGGTATATGAAAAGCGATTTCTTTTAGCAGAAATCGCTTTTTTTAGAGATAAATCTGCTTAATAATATTTGTCTAGGCAAGTTCAAATTCGCGAAGTTTATTTTCTATAAATGCCGTGTTGTGTAACATTTGTTACTCTTAAAAGTATTAAGATAAAGTAAATTTGAGGTGATTAAATCAATACATTTAGTTATAATATTATCAGCGGTAATTTTACTCTAAAAAATTATAACTATTTAATTTAGAATATATTATTATGAAAAAATTAGTAATTCTTGGTGCGGGAACGGCCGGAACAATGATGGCAAGCCACCTAAAGAAAAAATTAAACAAATCGGAGTGGGAAATCACAATTGTTGATCAATACAAAACACATTATTATCAACCGGGATTTTTGTTTTTGCCTTTTGATACATACAAACCTGAAGACGTAAAAAAGACAATTGATGAGTTTATTCCGAAAGGAGTGAAATTGATTCGAGAAAAAATTGACGTAATTGATAAAGATTCAGATACGGTTGTTTTAGAAGGCGGAAAAAAATTAAAATATGATATTTTAATTATAGCCACAGGTACAAAAATTGCTCCTGGAGAGGTACAAGGAATGTTAGGAGATTATTGGCATAAAACAATCTTTGACTTTTATACTTATGAAGGATCGTTAGCATTAAGAGATAAATTAAGAGTCTGGAAAGGCGGAAAATTAGTGGTTCATATTACCGAAATGCCTATTAAATGTCCAGTTGCCCCTTTAGAATTTGCATTTCTTGCTGATTCATTCTTCATTAAAAAAGGAATGCGAGATAAAGTTGACATAACGTATGTTACACCACTTTCAGCCGCTTTTACAAAAGAAAAAAGTGCGGAAGCTTTAGGGTATTTACTTAAAGAAAAAGGTATTAAAATTGTAACTGACTTTGCCATAGAACATGCCGATGGAGAAAAAGGCAAAATTGTAGATTATGGTGGTGAAGAAGTTCCTTTTGATTTATTGGTTACGATCCCAACAAATATGGGAGACGAATTAATGGCTCGTTCCGGTTTTGGAGACGATTTGAATTATGTTCCTACAGATAAAAACACTTTACAGACAAAAGTTAAAGAAAATATTTTTGCACTAGGAGATTGCACCAATGTTCCGGCTTCTAAAGCGGGTTCAGTTGCACACTTTCAGGCAGAAATTTTAACCGAAAATATTCTGTTATATATTGAAGGAAAAGCATTAAAACCAGATTTCGATGGTCATGCCAATTGTTTTATTGAAACTGGTCATGGAAAAGCACTTTTAATAGATTTCAATTACGATTACGAGCCAGTTGAAGGGAAGTTTCCATTTCCGGTTGTTGGACCTTTAAGTTTGCTTACCGAATCTCGATTGAACCATTGGGGAAAGTTAGCCTTTAGATGGATTTATTGGAATATGCTGTTGCCGGCAAGAAAGTTACCGTTCATTACACCAAAAATGAGCAAATCAGGAAAGAATTTTGATTAATAAATAATGTTTAATATTAAATAATTTAAAGATGGAAAAAGTGTATGCAGGAAAAACTGTTAGTGTTGACAAAGATGGATATTTAACAGATTTATCCCAATGGAATAAAGAAATTGCAATGGAAATTGCCAAAGAAGAAGGTATTGTACTTACAGATAAACATTTCGAAGTACTAGCTTATCTACAAGATCAACAAAGAAAAGAAGTGGCATTGTCTATAAGAAGTATTGGAAAAAGCGGTGTTGTTGATATCAAACAATTTTATGAATTGTTTCCAAAAGGGCCATTAAAAATTTCAAGCAAAATGGCAGGAATTCCTAAACCAAAAAGCTGTATATAAATTAATTAATCATGGAAGATAAAAATAAATTTCCCGTAAAAAAAGTATTGTTTATTTGTTCTAAAGCTACTTTAGAAAGCGTTTATGCTTGTTTTATAATGGCAAACGGAGCCAGAATGGAAGGAATAGAATCCGAAATATTTTTTACTTTTTTTGGACTAGAAGCTATTCAAAAAAATAAATTAAATGATTTGCATGTTGCCACTGTCGGCAATCCTGCAATGCACATGCCTACTATGATAGGAGGTTTGCCAGGAATGGAAGCATTGGCGACAAAAATGATGAAATCTAAAATGGAAAAATTAGATATTCCTCCGATTGATGAATTTTTAGAAATAATGTCGGCATCTGGTGTGAAAATATGGGCTTGTAAATTAGCAATGGAAATGTTTGAATTAAAAGAAGAAGATTTAATTGATGAATTAGATGGAGTTCTTACAATTGGAGATTTCTATGAAAGAGCTGCCGGTGAAGGAACCCAGATAATATTTATTTAGTTTTTATTGTTCAATGCGAAAAAGGCAATGGTTTGAGTTTTACCATTGCCTTTTTATTTTTGACTAACTGCATAAATTAAAGAGTTTTCTTTTGTTTCTCTACAAAATTATGCGCTTGTAGTTCCAATAATTCGGTTGCTTTCTGACGTTGAAGTTTATACAATTCTTTGTCTTGGGCAATATCTTCATATACTTTATCGTGCATTGATGCACTGGTTTTTATCAA
>Ga0208115_1000373_pt1 | contig 11102 bp, 11 predicted proteins | sample LakWasMeta4_LOW4_2_FD_183856 | JGI IMG/M metagenome (GOLD analysis project Ga0208115, IMG submission 183856) | Freshwater sediment methanotrophic microbial communities from Lake Washington under simulated oxygen tension - Sediment Metagenome... | ecosystem: Environmental > Aquatic > Freshwater >...
ATCGACCACAATAGTCGCCTTAAGATCGTCATAATGACGGCGTGGAATGGTGGCGTACAAGTCTTCTGCTAAACCAAGCGGTACGGTGTCACTCGCGCCTTTCCATAGTTTTGCTTCTTTCAGAGGCTTTTTACCCTCGTATAAACGATGCGATTCATAAAAGCGAAAGCCGTAATTTAATAATTTTTGGTTTTCATCAGCGCGGGCTTTAGAACTCTTAGTTCCCATTACCACTGAAATCAAGCGCATTCCTTCGCGTAACGATGAAGCAACTAAGCAATAGCCCGCATCATCGGTATGCCCTGTTTTAACGCCATCGACCGATTCATCACGTCCTAATAATAAATTACGATTGTGTTGGGTGATTTTGTTATAAGTGAATTCTTTTTGTGAAAACCAAGGGTAATAATCAGGGAATTCTTTGATTAATGCAGTAGTGAGTATGGCTAAATCACGGGCGGTGGTGTAATGATTTTCAATCGGTAAGCCATCACTGTTGGTGAAATGAGTGTTTTTCATACCCAGTCGTGCGGCATGTTGGTTCATCATGTCAGCAAAAGTGCTTTCTTGCCCTGCAATATGTTCAGCCAATGCGATACTGGCATCATTGCCCGATTGAATAATGATACCTTTTAATAGGTCTTCAATTTTAACTTGGTCTTTGATTTCAAGAAACATCCGCGAGCCAGACGCATCTCGTGCTTTTTGGCTAATGGATGCAATATCAGTTAAATGTAACGATCCTTTCTTAATTTGCTGAAATGCCACATAAACCGTCATGATTTTAGTGAGACTAGCAGGGGCGAGTTTAGCGTCAGCATTATTTTCTGCTAACACTTTTCCTGTGTGGAAATCCTGTAAAATATAGGCACTTGCCGCAATAGTAGGTGCAGCGGGCGTTAATATTTCAGCAGTTTCTGCGTTTGCCTGAAAGGCGACAGTGGGTAAATAAAAACATAAAAACAGGATAAAACTCTTAAAAGGTGTCATTGCTCTTTTAGTATAGACTCAGTAAAACAGAGCATTATTGTATCATGCGTGTTTTATGTTTGTTGGCTTGCCTGCGGATAAAAATCAATTTATTGTCCATTAGAAATGGGCGATGCCGCGTTATCCTACGCGGCTACCGTTCTAACTTATTGTTCGTCTAAAACTTCTGTCACTTCGTTCATTGCCAGCGGCGTGATTTTAACTTCACTAGCACCACCATTCATACCTAATTCTTTAGCCGCAGCGGTAGAAAGGTCTAATACGCGGTTACCATGAAAAGGACCTCTGTCATTAATACGAACAACAACGCTTTGATTATTGTCTAAATTGGTGACTTCTACATAAGAATTCAGCGGCAAAGTTCTGTGTGCAGCGGTCATCTCAAACATATCATAAGGTTCGCCACTAGCAGTTCTTCTACCCTGAAGCCGTGTGCTGTATAAAGAAGCCATACCTGAATGTGCATTGCTATTTGATGCAAAGTCATGGTCGTGCGTTCTATGTGCTGCAAGTATGTGGTGTTGATGATGCGTGGTGTGAGCGTGTTGAGAATGATGATGGGATGACAAAGCGTGATGGCTGATTTTGTGTGCCGTGGCTGTGTGTTTAGAATGTTGACTAATGCTGTGGTGTTTCGCCGCGTGGGCGGTAGTAACAGAACCGCATAAAACAAACGTTGAAATCGCTAGCGTGACTTTATTTTTCATTGGTAAAACCTCTTATCTTTAAATTCGCTTGGCTATAATTTAGAAGCCTTGGCACACAAAGCCTTGTTTTTATTAGGACTAAAAACGCCCACAGTGCTTTGTTTGAATATCGTACTAAAGCAAAAATTTTCACCTTAGCGCGAGTTGGTTAATTACTTAACTTGAACACAGTCTAACTGTGCAAGCCTTAAATTAGCCTTAAGGTAAATTTTTATAATCTTCAAATGTCAAATCACCTCCACACAGCAAATTAAAATTCACGGTATAGTAAGCGCATTTTATGCCACCGAATTTGCAACCATGCAGGGTGCGTTGTTGTAAGTAGGTGGCTAATAGGTTGATAACCGCCTCTTGAACATTCTCATAATGACTAACGGTACACTTCATTAATCAATTGTAATGGTGGTCATGTTTTTCTCCGTTATATTAAACGAATTGCTTTGTTACTCGTTGCGTGGATGGTAAATATTGGGTTTCGCAAGCTCTACCCTTAACTAAACACCACACTACGCATACTCAAAGAACCTAAATCCATCTCTTCGTTAAAAAACTGTACGCTATCGGTGTTATCTCTTAAACCCAGTGCATACAGCAATGGCAAATAATGTTCATTGCTTGGATGGGCGAGTGCTGCCAGTTTGCCTAATTTTTGATAGTCAATTAACGCTAGCGGATTATTATCGATAATATTGGTTTTAACAAAAGCATCAAATTCTAACGCCCAGTCGAATGCCTTGATTTTTCCGTCCCAGCTAAGAATGCCCAAGTTATGAACGATATTGCCACTGGCTAAAATTAATACGCCTTGATTTCTGAGTTCGAATAATTCTTTGGCTAAATTGAAATGGTATAACGGCGGTTTAGTTGCATCAATACTCATCTGAAAAACGGATATATTGGCTTTGGGATACATATTTTTTAAGATAGACCACGCGCCATGATCCAGACCCCAAGCAAAATCTTCCTGTACGGTTGTTGATTTAATGGCGGATATAAGCTTGTGTGCATATTCGGGTGCGCCTGTAGCGGGGTATTGAACTGCAAACAATTCTTTTGGAAAACCACCAAAATCATGTAGCGTTTTTGGCTGTTCCGTCATCGTCACAAACGTTCCCTTGGTTAGCCAATGCGCCGATATACATAAAATAGCGTTAGGAACGGGTAATTGTTCACCGATGGTTTTCCAGCGTTGGCTATAGCGATTATCCGTAATCGCATTCATCGGATTACCATGCCCAACAAACAAAACAGGCATTTTGTCAGTTAGCGTGCTGTTATTGAGGGTGTCATTTAACGCCATAAGTGTCCTGAGTATGAAGCGCGTAAGCCCATTAGGCTTGCCGTATTGTGCAGCATGATGACGATAAATAGACGGCTTATTGAATGAGTAGTATGTGAGATTTTGGGTTTCGTTCCTCAACCCAATGTACGCAGTACGCGGTTTTGTTATTTTTTAGACCTATTTCGCCTCATCGGATAGTTGGACAGAGGAAAGCTAAATGTTTCAACTCCTCTCATGGATGAACTCTGCAACGTAATTCTCGTCATACCTGTCTCGTTGATAGGTTCAACAGTTACCATTTCTTTTTGATTGGCATATCGGGTAGTTACCGATCTATTAGCGATTATATTTACTACTTCCGACATGTTTTGTAACTTTGGTGAGATATTAATAAAGAATCTTAACATTACCGCTATGTTTCTAATTTTTTTTTCCATGTTTTCTTCTTTATGTAATACAAGTCTAGCCTTTGTAACATTATTTGCTGGTCCCCAAACTTCAATATAAATAGATCTGTCCTCTGAAAATCCAACCCAGCTTTGTATCCCGTGATTATCTATAGTCTCTATCCATTCAATAAAACCATCTAAATTCGTTTTTACTGTGTCAAAGGTAATTCCTGTGCCTACACTATTAGTTTGCTTCTCAAGTGGGTGACTTCCCTCAGCCAAAGTATTTTGTACATTATTAGATGAGGAATCTATTAAAAGATGATCGTAGCCTCTAAGAACAATATCTTTTAAAGAGGATAGGCTCTTTTCAGTTTTTTTAGAGTTTGTTCTTTTAGCATCTAGTACCTCTAGCATATCCAGAAACTGAGCCGCACGAAGAAGTAAATGTTTATGAGTAATAGCACTTCCTTTAGTTTTAACTCTAGCTATTATGTTTTGATTTTCCTCACTTGTTAGCAACGGAGGCGAATTATAATATCCTCTTTTAATGCTCGACTGGTTGCTAAAATCATTTTTTTTTCCACTTTTTGCTTCAAGAGACAATAAAATATCTCGTGCTTTCATTCCTCTAAAGCCATCATAAGTATCATAGATTACTAAGTCTCTAAGAGTTTTTGCAAAAGCAACTATGCCAACTAAAAAGTATTCCCGATTAACATCGTTGGAATCTAATGTCAGTAAATATTTCTTAACCGTTTCTATAGCAATATCATCAGCTTTTGACTCTTCAAGCTGCAAATAAGGTAAGGTATTAAGATAGTTTTCCAAATCATCTTTCCATGAATAAATTCCTTTGTCTGCTGAGAGATGAGCCAATTCATGTGCAGCAATTAAAATAAGATACGGTATTAAGGATATACTCGGATTATATACATTTTTTTTACCATATTCTTCAAATATGGTAACAATCATACCCGAAGTTTTATCCAATTTTTCATTTTCAAACCATTCTTCAGTTTGATAAGCTTCTATATTACCGTATCTCAAATATGTATCAATAACTTCCAATGTATGAAGTTGCTCTTCATACATATACTGTTCATATTCTGACAAAGTACCATTCTTATATTTCGAGAGTTTATTTTTTTTTATTAAACTATGCGTTTGGGAAAAAGATAGTTGCGCATTGTACGAAGAAAGAACTAGAAAACCTAAAAATTTATTATCTATTAGAATAACATTAGGAGGAATTGAAAGAAAATTACCTTGCACCCTAGAAACAAGATTTTTTGATCTTGCTGAAAGCTTAATCGATTTATCTAATATTTTACGCTGATCTACTACATATATGTTGATAACGTCATCTCTATACTTGCTATTTATTTTAATATTTTTTGGTAAATTCGTATGAGGTAATACCTGTAAAAAAACATTACTAATTAGACTATTATACCTGTTATCAAGGTATTGACCATTCACAAGCTCATCCAATGCAGAATGGTTATCTACAGTTAGATAATGTGAAAGCCAAAAATACCTAACTAATAGTAGACATACTATTAAAAGAATAAAATAGTTACGAACACTAGGTTCTGTTGACATTTCAGTAATAGATGTTCAAAAACAATTAGTTATGAATACAGGGTAAAATCGTAACTAATTGATAAAATAAACATTTCCATCAAATGTCAACAGAGCCTAGCTATTGTCACTTGCCGACTCTAATATTGCCTTGAAGAAGAAACCATTTTCGAAAGAAAACATATATGCTGATAAATCATCAGGTATATCTGTTGCTCCTTTAAAGACCCCAATCAAAACAATTGGAGATATCATTAATGCCATCCAAAAAGATCGCGTTGAAAAAATACCAGCTACTATTGGTAACACATCAATTTTTTCTGACTTAGTATTTTGTAACTTATAAAATAACAAATGGCAAAGTATTCCGAGATAAGTGAGAACTGCTAATAAAATATATCTTATTATAATGTAATAATCAGTTGTTAAAAATCCATGGGAACTAGGGAAAATTATGGTTGCAATAAGGTATACAAGGACTAAAACAAATACAGACACAAGAGAAAGGAAAAATACTTTTAGAAGTTTCATTGAGTTGTACCAGGACTATTGACAAGAGTTTTGAATATCTCACAAAAGTTTTCTGTAGTCAACTTTGCAGCTCGTAGGTCAGGATATCTCATTTTGTTTTTTAAATCATTTAATAATCAAAACGCGATAAGGTGCGCCACATAGGATGTGCTGAGGTACGAAGCGCATCGTTCGAGTGACAACGCGATTGATGCGCCTCCTATCGTCGGCACATCCTATGCTCATATCAATAAAACACGATTAAATAAATTTAACACGCATATTGTTTGGATTATTCGCCTCCGTCAATATTAAATTCTCCCGAACATCCCCAAGTATTGGAATAAATGCCTAATTCCACATATTTATGAAAACTTGAATAACGCCAATCGGCAACTTTCTTTACCCAACCGTGTTTAACGGGATTCCAATGGATATAATCCACATGATTGTTAAAATCAGCTTGGTCAACAATCAAATGCGCCCAAAATCGCCGTTGCCATAATCCGCGCTCCCGTCGCTTATCTCGACTTTTTGAAACGCGCTCGCCTTTATCAATGGCACGCGAAAAATGACCTTTAAGTAGATTCCAGCGTGTTGAAAAATCAGCATCATCAGGTGGCAACGTCCAAATACAATGTAAATGATCGGGCATGATAACAATGGCGTTGATATGAAAAGCTCTGCGCTCTTTGACATAGCGAAAAGCAGCTCTAAGCGCGTCAATCTTTTCAATCAACAAATGATTATTGTGACGTTCGGCAAGATTCACTGTGAAAAACCAAGTGGCGTTTGGTATGTAAAAGCGTCGATAATCTGTCATTGGTTTGTCTAATATTTTACGCGAATGATGCGCTTCGTACCTCAGCACATCCTATGTCTGAATTACTTTGCCAGTTTTTTCCGTCGCTTTTTCTTAACTGGCGCACCGCCCACTTTTTTACTTGCCGCTTCTTTTTTCACCAACTCAAAATCTATTTTCTTTTCGTCCAAGTCCACGCGCACGACTTTGACTTTAACGCTGTCGCCTAACCGAAAATTAACACCGCTGCGTTCGCCTTTTAATTGGTGGCTGGTTGGGTCAAAATGAAAGTAATCTTTTCTCGTTCCTACGCACTGATCGCGCACCTGCGGTGCGAGACGCGGCGCATGGGAATGAGAAAAATATTTAACGATGTAAAAACTTTTTATGGGTGTGTATGGACATTAATATGCCAAAGCCTGATAACAGCGTGACGATGGAAGTGCCGCCGTAGCTGATTAAGGGCAGGGGAACGCCGACGACGGGGAGGACTCCGATGACCATGCCGATGTTGACGAAGACGTAGACGAAGAAGGTGAACGCAAGGCTGCCTGCTAGGAGGCGGCAGTAGCTGTCACGCGCTTGTGAGGCGATGTATAAACAGCGAGTGATGATGAGTAGGTATAATGCTAATAAGCCTGAGCAGCCGAATAAACCAAATTCTTCGGCAAATACGGCAAAAATAAAATCGGTGGAACTTTCGGGTAAAAAATCCAGTTCGGATTGGGTACTGCCTAGCCAACCTTTGCCATAAAGACCACCTGAGCCAATGGCGATTTTTGATTGAATGATGTGATAGCCACGCCCTAAGGGGTCGGCTTCTGGATTTAGGAAAGTTAAGACACGCGCACGTTGATAGTCGTGCATGAAGTGCCAGAGAATGGGGGTTAAGGCGGTGAGACTCGCAAGTATGCCGATGATGTACCACCATGACAGTCCAGCAAAAAATAATACCCCTGCACCTGAACTGGCAACGAGGATGGCTGTGCCTAAGTCGGGTTGTTTAGCGATGAGTAGGGTAGGGACAAGTATTAGGGTGGTGGCTATCAGTAGTTGTTTAGGTCTGGGTGGCAGAGGGTGTTCTGATAAGTACCATGCAATCATCATTGGCGTGGTGATTTTTATCATTTCTGAGGGTTGAAAACGAAAAAAGCCTAGGTCTAGCCAGCGTTGCGCTCCTAGGGCAGTTTGCCCCATGACTAATACTGCCGCCAGTAATACGATACCGATGCCAAACAGTAAGGCGGAGTAGCGTTTGAATTGATAGGGGTCTATATGGGCGAGGACGGTCATAAAGCCGAAGGCAAGACCTATGCGTGCGGCTTGGCGTGTGAGTACGCCCATATCTTGACTGCCTGCGCTGTATAAAATAATAAAACTTAGAGTGGCAGCGAGTGATAAGCCAATAAACAGAGGAATATCAATGTGCAGTCTGCGGAGGATAGTACCGATGACTGAGGGTGTTTCAAATTGATGCGAATGGGTTTCAGTTTTCATTATTATCGTTTAGATATTGCTTGATTACTTTTGCGGCAATAGGGGCTGCCACTGAACCACCATGCCCACCGTTTTCTGCAATGACTGCAACGGCAATTTTGGGATCATCAGCAGGTGCAAACGCGATAAATAAGGCGTGGTCGCGGTATTTGAATTCAATGGCATTTTCGTTGTATTTGGCATTTTGTTTTATGCCTAGCACTTGAGCCGTGCCTGTTTTACCTGCCATAAGATAGTTAAAATCTTTTTTAAGGTCATGCGCGGTACCGCGTTCACTGTGTACGACATCGACCATTGCTGAGACGATGGTATCAACGTTGCTTTTTTTAAGCGGAATAATATCTTTGTGTGTTTCAGGGCCAGGTCGTGTTTGTGTGCCTGAAACGATTTTGTCTACTAAAAACGGGGTAACTACGTTACCTCTATTCGCCAAGGTGGCGGTGGCTCTGGCAAGTTGTAACGGTGTCACTTGATTTGAACCTTGACCTATACCTGTGATGAGGGTTTCACCGGGGTACCATGATTGTTTTTTTTGTTCAAATTTCCATTCGCGTGAAGGCAATAAGCCTGATTTTTCACCAACTAAATCAATACCTGTTTTTTCGCCAAAGCCAAATTTTTGTAAGAAATTGTGCATATCATCAATGCCGAGAGCTGAGGCAAGACGGTAAAAATAGACATCACACGATTCGGTGATGGCTTTGTTGACATTGACCCAGTCATGCCCTGTTTTTTTCCAGCACCGATATTTATGGTCAACATTAGGTAGTTGATAATAACCAGGGCATAAAAAGCGTTGTGAAGGAGTCACGGTATTATGTTCAAGTCCTGCCAAAGCAACAAACGGTTTAAGCGTAGAACCAGGTGGGTATAGTCCACGCAAGGCGCGATTGTATAAGGGTTGGGCTTCAGACGATTGCAAGGCTTGATAAGCGTCATTGGCAATACCCGCTACGAAAGGATTGGGGTCAAAACTAGGGCGACTGGCGAAGACTAATACGCCGCCTGTTTTAACTTCAATGGCAACCACTGCGCCATTGTAAGGAGCTAATTCGTCATAAGCGGTTTTTTGCAAGTCCATATCTAAAGTGAGATAGAGATTTACGCCTTGGACAGCATCGGTTTCATTGAGGGTATTGAGTGGACGTGCTTGTACATTGGTTTCTATTTCTGCATAGCCTGTTTTACCGTGTAGTTCGGTTTCATAGGAGCTTTCTATGCCTAGTTTACCGACATGGGTTGAGCCTTGGTATTCCTCAGCGGACAGTGTTTTCATTTCGGCTTCGTTGATACGTCCGACATAACCGACCACATGCGCGGCTAATTCGTTGTAAGGGTAATGCCTAACTAGGCGTTGCTTAATATCAACGCCTGGAAAAAACGGACGGTTGACGGCAAATTTGGCGATTTCTTCATCGCTCATGCTTAATAATAATGGGGTACTGGCAAAGCGTTTTTGACGTTTACGTTGTTTTTGAAATAAATCAATTTTTTCGTCAGAGATGTTGAGCAGTTTTTGTAGCCGTAACAAGGTATCATCAAGGTCTTTGGCTTTTTCTGGGATGATTTCCAGGCTATAGGATTGGGTATTTTCCGCAAGAATATTGCCATGACGGTCATAAATCATGCCGCGTGTCGGGACAATCGGATAAATTTTGATGCTATTGTCTTTTGCCAGCGAAGCGTAATGTTCATGACCTGCTACTTGCAAATGAATCAAGCGCACAATTAGCCCTGACGTTAATAACACGATGGCAATAAAAGCTGCCATGATGCGATTAAGAAATAGGTGATTTTCTAATTGGCTGTCCTTAATAGAATGAAAGTTAGACATGGTTAAGGCTCAAGACGGCGCGTGATGAATATCATCCGCTAATACTATTTAGCATCTGTTGGTATGTGTACACAGCGTAAGGCTCTATAAACCAATGGCCAACAGAGAGTGCCTGTAATAACAGGTAGCCAGAAATCGGTATTAAATTGGGCTAAGTGTTGCAGATTTTTTATGAAGAAGAATATTAGTTGGGCTAATAGTAAACCACAGAATACAAATAATGCTTGTTGTAATAAAGTATATTGTCGTAAGCGTTTGTGGAGCTTTAAACAGGCGTAGATGACCAGTGAATACGCTAAGGCGTGTTGACCAAATAACTGTCCTGTTAAGACATCGGTGAGTAAACCATACGTCCACGCATAGAAAATACCAATACGTTCAGGTAACACGACTGACCAGTACATAAGCACTAACAATACCCAGTCTGGATTATATAGCTCTAAGGCATGAGACCACGGCGCGATTCTTAAACACATGGCAACAATAAGCGTCAAAGTAACGCGACAAAACCAACACATTTTATTCATTAGCTGGGGTAGACGTAGGCGCAGGTGAGGGGGTTATGGGTTCAGTTGTATTGGGTTTTGAAATGAGCGGCACTGGTGCTGAGTGACTCCAAACAATCATCAGCTCTCTGTTCCTATCCAATAGCGATTTAGGGGTCGCTGTAATATTGGCAAAGGGTTTATTAGGCTGTGAAGTAAATTCATCGACAACAGCAACAGGATAGCCTTGTGGAAAAGTACCACCTAAACCCGAGGTGATGAGTAAATCACCTGGTCGAATATCGGCATTACTGGGTAAAAACGGCAAATTAAGTTGATTCAATTGACCGCTACCAACGGCAATAGTTAGCAGTCCATTACGATTAATCTGAACAGGGATAGCATGATTTGGATCAGTGATTAACATAATTTCTGAGGTAAGCGGTAACGCACGAAACACTTGCCCTACCACGCCGTTAGCATCCAATACGGGTTGCTGTTCATGAACACCAAAATTTGTGCCTTTATTGACCACGAGGATATGCTCATAAGGCGCGGTGTTAATAGATAGTAATTCGGCTATTAATACTTGTTCGCCTAGCTTAAAGGAATTTTCCAGTAAGGCGCGTAGGCGAACATTTTCTTTTTCCAGTGCGTCCAATTTAAGCAATTGTGTTTGGCGAACGAGTTGTTCATCACGCAAACTGGCATTTTCACTGACTAATGACGCATAAGAGCCAAGAGATTCAGAAGCCTGTTTGATAATCGCGCTAGGTAAGTCAACGGCATACTTCAACGGATCAACAAGATAGGATAACGACATGCGCAACGTATCTAATTGAGTGCTTCTGTGTTCAGTGACCAGCAGGGCAATTGAAGAAATAACTGCCACAAGCAAGCGAGTATTAATTGATGGACCAGTGGCAAATATGAGTTTTATAGCAAAAACCTCTGTGTGATGTGTTGTGCCTATATTGTAGCTGGAATAAATGTTTTAAAGGCGGGCAGGTTATTCTAAAGAA
>Ga0208115_1000374_pt1 | contig 11081 bp, 10 predicted proteins | sample LakWasMeta4_LOW4_2_FD_183856 | JGI IMG/M metagenome (GOLD analysis project Ga0208115, IMG submission 183856) | Freshwater sediment methanotrophic microbial communities from Lake Washington under simulated oxygen tension - Sediment Metagenome... | ecosystem: Environmental > Aquatic > Freshwater >...
AATGTATTCCTTATTTAAGCAAAATTGCTCAAGAATTAGATTACGAATTGGTTATGATTACCAATCAAGATGGTTTAGGAACGTCCATTTTTCCTGAAGAAACCTTCTGGCCTGTGCATTATTTTATTATGAAAACCTTTGAAAATGAAGGTGTTATTTTTGAAAATGTTTTTATTGATAAAACCTTTCCGCACGAAAATGCAAATACCAGAAAACCAAATACAGGATTATTGACCGAATATTTTTCTGATGCCTACGATTTAGCCAATTCATTTGTTATTGGCGATAGATTAACCGATGTTGAATTGGCTAAAAATTTGGGTTCAAAAGCCATTTTTATCAATGACAACACTAATTTAGGAACTAGTGAAATAGTAACAAAACGAGAGGAGTTAGAAGGTTTTATTAGCATCGAAACTAACGATTGGCAGAAAATATATGAGTTTTTAAAGTTGGAAAACCGTTCGGCATCGATTGAGAGAAAAACGAATGAAACTGATATTTTCATCAATTTAAATCTGGATGGAACGGGAAAAAGCAAAATTGAAACCGGAATTGCTTTTTTTGACCATATGCTCGACCAAATCGCCCGTCACGGTCAAATGGACTTGGAAGTTATCGTAAAAGGCGACCTCGAAGTCGATGAACACCACACCATTGAAGACACTGCGATTGCATTGGGAGAAGCTTTTTCCAAAGCATTGGGAAATAAATTAGGTATTGAACGCTACGGTTTCTGTTTGCCAATGGATGATTGCTTAGCGCAAGTGGCCATTGATTTTGGAGGAAGAAATTGGTTGGTTTGGGATACCGAATTCAAACGCGAATTGATTGGAAAAATGCCGACAGAAATGTTCTATCATTTCTTCAAATCCTTTTCCGATGGAGCAAAAGCCAACATCAACATCAAAGCGGAAGGAACGAACGAACATCACAAAATCGAAGCTATTTTCAAGGCTTTCGCCAAAGCGATAAAAGTAGCCGTAAAACGCGACACGGAGAAGATGATTTTGCCATCAACAAAAGGAATGTTATAATATGAAAATGGATACTAAAAAATTTGCAAAAGAATGGATTGAATCTTGGAATTCTCACAATTTAGATGATATTCTCAAACACTATTCAAATGAAATTGAAATTACTACCCCAATGATAAAATTGGCTGGTGGCATAGAAACGGGATCCTTAAAAGGAAAAGAATTCGTTTCTGATTATTGGAGTAAGGCACTTAAAAAAATTCCTGATTTACACTTTGAGCTCATTGAAGTTACCGAAGGTGTAGATTCGGTTGCTTTATACTATAAATCCGTTATGAATAAAATGGCAATAGAAGTAATGTTTTTTGATGAAAATGGATTAGTAAATAGAATGATTGCTCATTATTCATGAATTGATTTAGGAGATTTATTTAAAAAAACTCATAGAATAAAATGAAAATAGTAATCATAAATTACGGTGCAGGAAACATTCAAAGCATTATGTTTGCCATCGAAAGATTGGGATTCAAAGCCGTTTTGAGCAATAATCCAGACGAAATAAAATCAGCCGATAAAGTGATTTTTCCTGGAGTGGGAGAGGCGAGTTCCGCTATGAAGATGTTGCGAGAAAGTGGTTTGGATGTTTTAATTCCAACGCTAAAACAGCCTGTTTTTGGAATTTGTTTGGGAATGCAATTGATGTGTAACTATTCTGAAGAAGGAGACACCAAAGGATTGGGAATTTTTGATGTGGATGTTGTAAAATTCACTTCAAAAGTAAAAGTCCCACAAATGGGATGGAATCAAATTTACAACTTGAAATCAGACCTTTTCAAGGGAATTGCCGAAAATGAATATATGTATCTGGTACATAGTTTTTATGCTCCTCTATGTGCTGAAACCATTGCCACAACCAATTACGAGTTGGAATATTCCTCGGCCTTGGAAAATGATAATTTCTATGGAACCCAATTTCACCCTGAAAAAAGCGGTGATGTCGGAGAACAGATATTGAACAACTTTTTGAACTTGAAACTTTAAACTTGAAACAAATTATGCGAATTATTCCTGCAATAGACATCATAGAAGGAAAATGTGTTCGCTTGTCGAAAGGCGATTACAATACTAAAATTATATACAACGAAAATCCTTTGGAAGTAGCCAAATCATTCGAAGCCCACGGAATCGAATATTTGCATTTGGTGGATTTGGATGGAGCAAAATCAAGCAAAATTGTCAATTATAAAATATTGGAGCAAATTGCCAACCAAACCAAATTGAAAATTGATTTTGGAGGTGGATTAAAAGCTGATTCCGATTTAAAAATCGCTTTCGAATCGGGTGCAAACCAAATTACGGGAGGAAGTATCGCCGTAAAAAACAGAGCAATATTCGAAAAATGGATTGCCAAATATGGTTCAGATAAAATCATTCTTGGGGCTGATGCTAATAACGAAAAAGTAGCAGTTTCAGGATGGTTAGAAGATTCCAATGAAGATTTGATTCCATTTATCAAGGATTATCAAAACAAAGGAATTCAATACGTAATTTGCACTGATATTGCCAAAGATGGAATGCTCGAAGGTCCAAGTTTTGATTTATATGCCAAGATTTTGGCAGAAGCCAAAGGAATCAAATTGATTGCTTCAGGAGGAATTTCTACATTTGACGAATTGCCTAAATTGGCAGAATTGGGTTGCGAAGGAACGATAATTGGCAAAGCAATTTACGAAGGAAGAATTTCGTTGAAACAATTGGAACAATATATTATCGCGTAGAGACGCACGGTAGAGATGCACTGCAGTGCGTCTCTACAATATAAAAACAATAAAAATGCTAACAAAAAGAATCATTCCTTGTCTGGATATTAAAAACGGACGAACCGTAAAAGGTATCAATTTCGTAGATTTGCGAGATGCCGGCGATCCTGTGGAACTGGCGAAAATTTATTCGGATGAAGGTGCTGACGAATTAGTTTTTCTGGATATTTCGGCAACGGAAGAACGAAGAAAAACCTTGATTGACTTGGTTCGGAAAGTAGCGGCAACCATCAATATTCCGTTTACCGTTGGTGGTGGAATTTCATCCGTTTCGGATGTTGAAGCTTTGTTGCAAAACGGAGCAGATAAGGTTTCCATCAATTCTTCGGCGGTAAAAAATCCGCAGTTGATCAATGATTTGGCTCAGAAATTTGGCAGCCAATGTGTGGTTGTGGCTATTGATGCCAAACAAATTGACGGAGAATGGATGGTGCATTTGGTAGGAGGAAAGGTTCCAACAGAAATTAGACTATTCGATTGGGCAAAAGAAGTGGAACAACGTGGTGCTGGAGAAATCCTTTTCACCTCGATGAACCACGATGGCACCAAAAACGGTTTTGCTAATGAAGCTTTGGCAACACTTTCAGAATTAGTAAATATTCCCATAATTGCTTCCGGCGGAGCTGGAAATATTAAACATTTTGTAGATACATTTGTAGAGGGAAAAGCCGACGCAGCACTGGCGGCAAGCGTATTTCATTTCAAGGAAATTGAAATTAAGACATTAAAAAGAGAATTAAAAAATAATAATATCGAAGTTAGGATTTAAAAATCCCAAATCGAATATCTTAAATCCTAAATTAAAATGAACATAGATTTTTCAAAAAGTGCACACGGATTAATTCCGGCAATTATTCAGGACAGCGAAACCAAAAGTGTTTTGATGCTTGGTTATATGAATGCAGAATCCTACCAAAAAACTTTGGATACCAAAAAAGTAACTTTTTTTAGCCGTTCCAAACAAAGACTTTGGACAAAAGGCGAGGAGAGTGGCAACTTTTTAAATTTGGTTGACATCAAAAATGATTGCGATGATGATACGCTTTTGATACAAGTAAAACCAGAAGGTCCAACTTGTCACACAGGTTCAGATACCTGCTGGCAAGAAGCTAACAATCAAGAGTATGGATTCCTTTCTAAATTAGAAAAAACCATCACACTTCGAAGAGAAAATGCAGATTCCGAGAAAAGTTATGTAGCCTCATTATTCAAATTAGGCATCAATAAAATTGCCCAAAAAGTGGGTGAGGAAGCGGTAGAAGTGGTTATTGAAGCCAAAGACGACAACGATGATTTGTTCCTGAACGAAAGTGCAGATTTGCTTTTTCATTACCTAATTTTATTGCAAGCCAAAGGATTTCAGTTGAATGATGTTGTCAATATATTAAAAGGTCGCCACAAATAACGGAGCATTCCTAACTAATTTTCATACATAAAACCCAATAGTTTATTCATTTACTATTGGTTTTTTTTCTTTTATATCCAATACCAATCCACTATATTTACTTTTTATTATAAAATACAAGCATAAAATTTTAATGAATACGGATAATATAACCTTAACGCAAGAACTAAATAATCAAATTACTAAAACTGGGCTCCAAATCCTTTTGAAAACTGATGAAGATGATGCCCGACCAGTTTATATTTCGGGAAATTTCAACGGTTGGAGAACACAGGACAAAGACTTTATGATGGAAAGAATTGGAAATAATCTGTACCAATATGAATTCCCAAACGATTTTGTTTACCAGGAAGAGCTTTTATATAAATTTACCAAAGGAGATTGGAGTGAAGTTGAAATTGACGCTCACGGAAACCGTACCGAAAACCGTTCGACCAAAAAGCATAGCGGAATTCAAGAAGAATTTGTGGCAAGATGGAGAAGAAACTGGTTGCCATTCAAGCAATCTTTTTTACCTCAAGTATTGTTGATTTCGGATGAATTTGAAATTCCTCAGCTCAATAAAACCAGGAAAGTATGGGCATTGCTGCCACACGATTATGATAAATCAAATGAAAGATATCCGGTAATGTATTTGCAGGATGCACAGAATTTATTCAATGAAGATGCCAAATATGGCAATTGGGAAATAGACAAAAAACTGGCGGTAATGTCCGAATATAAAATTGGAAAAATCATAATCATTGCCATAGAACACGCCGAGGAAGATAGAATAAAGGAATATAATGTTGGCAAAACCGTACTTGGAAAAGGTCAAGGCAAAAAATACATTCGTTTTGTAACCGAAACCTTGAAACCTTTTGTGGATAGCAATTTCAGAACCAAAAGAGAACGCAAATTCACGGGGATTGGCGGAAGTTCAATGGGCGGATTGGTCAGTATTTTTAGTGGTTTGCGTTATCCTGAAGTGTATGGAAAATTGATGATTTTTTCGCCTTCGCTTTGGGTGGTTCCAAAACTAAAAATTGATTCTGATTCAGAAGCTACAGATGACACCAAAATTTATTTATATGCTGGCGGTGATGAAAGTGCAACGATGATTGAGCACGTAAGAAGTTTTAAGCAAAATATCCTTGCAAGCGAATTTGTGAAAGACAAAATGAAGATCAATTTGAGCATCAATAGGGAAGGAAAGCACAATGAAACCTATTGGAGTGATGAATTTCCAAAGGCGATCGAATGGCTTTTTTTTAATTCAAAAGAATAACAACAAATGAAAACAAATACAATTCAAAATCTCGAAGGATTTTCAGGAACGATATTAATTCCTGTTTTTGAAACTTATGTAAAAAGTCTGGTTCCAATTGAATTTCACGGAGTTTCAGTTCATTCAAAGGTATTTTACGGAAAGAAAGACACGCATTATTTAGTCGAAAAATACGATTGCACCCATATTTTTATTGGATTAGGAAAAGACATCGATTATAAATCATTAAAAACTATTTTCCGAAGAATTTCCTCCAAACAGAAAGAATCGTTTAGTTCGAGTGTGGCTTTGGTTTTACCGGAACAATTCACTTCAGAACAGGTTGAAGCTACTATTTCCGGCCTTTTTTTAGGAACTTACGATTTGGGTCATTTCAAAAAAACAGAAAAACATCCGTTTTTGAATGATGATTTTGAACTATCCACATTATCAAAAAATGATTTTTCTGATACTGTTTCTAAAGCGATAAAAATTGCAAAAGCACAACTCGAAATTTTACATTTGGTCGATTTACCTCCAAATGTGGTTACGCCAAAATACTTGTCCAATTGGGCAAACGAAAGCGGGAAAAAATTCGGTTTTGAGGTGGAGACTTTAGGTTTAGAAGCTTCAAAAAAAGCAGGATTAGGCGCCTTTTTATCTGTTGGAAAAGGAAGCGACGAAGAGCCTCAGTTTGTCATTATGAATTATATTCCCGAAAATGCCAATGCAAAAACCAAGCACGTTGGACTTGTTGGAAAAGGAATCACTTTTGACACTGGCGGACTGAATATCAAGACTTCCGGAATGTTGCATATGAAATGTGATATGGCTGGTGGTGCAGCAGTTTTTGGAGCAATGCAGTTGATTGCGGATTTAAAATTGCCTGTAAAAGTCAGTGCGATTGTGCCTTGTGCTGAAAATTCGGTCGATGCCAAATCATTTTATCCCAGCGACGTTATCCAAAGTTACAGTGGACATTCCATAGAAATTATTGACACTGATGCTGAAGGAAGATTGGTTCTGGCTGACGGAATTTCTTATTTAATCAAGAATTTCAAACCCGAATGCATTGTTGATGTTGCCACCTTAACAGGAAGTGCCGTGGGAACTTTTGGTTACGAATGTGCTGCATTATTTACCAACAATGAAACTGTCTCAAAGAAACTGCAACAATCTGGAGATGCCATTGGGGAAAGACTTTGGCAATTACCGCTTTGGGATTGCTACAAACAAGACATTGAAAGTGATATTGCCGATGTGAAAAATTACAGCGGAAAACCCGTTGCCGGAGCTATTTCAGCAGCAAAATTCCTGGAATATTTCACCGAAGAACACAAAGCCTGGGCGCATCTTGATATTGCCGGAGTTGCTTTTGGCGATGATGAATTTGCAAAAAGCAAACACGCAACCGCTTACGGTGTTCATTTATTGACTAAATTCATTGAAAATTTATAAATATGGAAAAACCTAAAACTTTTATCTGTGTTTCAAACTTTTTTAAAGGAGCTGATTTTTTAATTAATTTAAAAAATTTAGGGAATAAAGTATATCTCATTACCAGCGAAAAACTGAGGGATAAACCTTGGCCTTTTGATCACATAGATGAAGTTTTCTATATGGCAGGACAGGATACAGATTGGAATTTAGAGCATTTGTTGTTGGGTGTTGGCAATTTGATGAAATCCAATACAATTGATGCCATCGTGGCTTTGGATGATTTCGATGTTGAAAAAGCAACCTATCTCCGCGAAAATCTTCGGATTGCAGGAATGGGACAAACCACCGGTCGTTATTTCAGGGATAAATTGGCGATGCGAATGAGAGCTAAAAGTTGCGGAATTTCGAATCCCAATTTCTGCTCGTTATTTAACGATTATGACATTAATACTTTTGCCGACACGATTTCGGCTCCTTGGGTTTTGAAACCACGTTCCGAAGCTTCTGCGTCGGGGATTATAAAAGTGTATGACAAGGAAAGTTTGTGGATTCACATCAACGAAATGGGGAATAATCGCTTCAAATATTTATTGGAACAATTTCGTCCCGGCGATGTATATCATTGTGACAGTTTGGTTTTGAATGGGAAAATACTGTTCAGCATTACTTCAAAATATTTGACGACTCCAATGGAAATTTCGCAAGGTGGAGGTATTTTCAGAAGTGCCAATATTCCATACGATTCTGAAGATGACAAAGCCATAAAAGTTGTAAACGAGCAGGTTATCAAAGGATTTGGATTGAAGCACGGTGCAGCACATTCAGAATATATCAAGTGCAAGGATGATGGAAAAATCTATTTTCTGGAGACTTCTTCCCGTGTTGGCGGAGCACATATCGCCGAAATGGTTGCCGAAGCTTCGAACATCAATCTTTGGAAAGAATGGGCGGCCATTGAAGATTCATTGGTAAAAGAAACCAAATATACTTTGCCAAAAGTTAAAAAAGGATATGCCGGAATTGTGTTGACTTTGTCCAAATTTCAACATCCCGATTTATCTTCGTTTTCGGATCCTGAAGTTTGCTTCAGGGTTCCTTTGGATTATCACGCCGGACTGATTGTAAAATCGGATTCCAGCGAACGGGTTTTAGAATTATTGGACGATTATGCTAATCGATTGACAAAAGATTTTGCTACAGTTGTCGAACAAAAAAAAGTCGAGAAGTTGCATTAATAGGTTGTGTTTTGTCATTTCGACCAACGGGAGAAATCACATAACGAGAGCAACAAATGAGATTTCTCCTTCGTCGAAATGACAAGTTTAATACAAAGACATTATAATTAAATTTTATCAACTTGCTAAAAATAACTTTTTATTTTAAAATTATGAACAAATATGTAAGCATTGTTTTTATTGCATTTCTTATTTCTAATAGTGCAAATGCCCAAGGACTTATGGGAAAATCCGAAATGGTTTTCACGCATCAGGACACTTTGAGAGGAAGTATTACTATGGAAAGAGCTTGGTGGGACGTGAAATATTACCATCTTGACATCAAGGTAAATCCGGCAGATAGCACAATTTTTGGTTCGAATACCATTCGCTACAAAGTATTGCAATCTTATAATCGAATGCAAATTGACTTGCAAGAACCCTTAAAAATTTCTAAAGTAACTCAGGACGGAAAAGATTTAAAATATCAAAGAGACGGCAATGTTTTTTATATCGATTTGGTGGCACCACAAAATGTTGGAGAAATAAAAGAACTTACCGTTTTTTATGGTGGGAAACCTAAAATCGCCGTTCGTCCGCCTTGGGATGGTGGAATTACCTGGAGTAAAGACAATAATGGAAAACCTTTTATAGCTTCGACCTGTCAGGGGTTAGGTGCGAGTGTTTGGTGGCCTAACAAAGATCATATGTATGACGAAGTTGACGATATGCTCATCAGTGTGAATGTTCCCAAAAATTTGACGGATGTTTCCAATGGTCGTTTGCAAAGCGTAACCGATTTGAAGGATGGAACCAGAACTTTCAATTGGTATGTGTCAAATCCCATTAATAATTATGGAGTAAACATAAACATAGGCGATTATGTTTCTTTTTCCGAAGTTTTCCCAGGAGAAAAAGGCGATTTGGATTGTGATTATTATGTTTTGAAAGATAATTTGGATAAAGCCAAAATACAATTCAAGGATGCGCCACGAATGTTAAAAGCTTTCGAACATTGGTTTGGGCCTTATCCGTTTTATGAAGACAGTTACAAACTCGTTGAAGCCCCGTATTTAGGGATGGAACACCAAAGCAGTGTGACTTATGGCAACAAATTTAAAAATGGATATTTAGGAACTGACAGAAGCGACACAGGTTGGGGATTAAAATTTGATTATATCATTATTCACGAATCAGGGCACGAATGGTTTGCCAATAATATTACCTACAAAGATATCGCAGATATGTGGATTCACGAGGGTTTTACCACGTATTCTGAATGTCTATTCGTGGATTATTATTATGGAAAAGAAGCTGGAAATGCTTATACGAGAGGGATAAGAAAATGGATTAAAAACGATAAAACGATCATAGGAAAGTACGATGTGAATTTTGAGGGTTCAGGTGATATGTATCCAAAAGGTGCCAATATGCTGCATACGCTGCGCCAAATCGTAAATGATGACGAGAAATGGAGAACGATTTTAAGAGGTTTGAATAGCACATTTTACCACCAAACCGTTACGACAAAACAAATTGAAGATTATTTAAGCAAAAACATTGGACTTGATTTAGCTCCTTTTTTCGACCAATATTTGAGAGACATCAGAATCCCGACTTTCGAATATAAATTCAAAGACAACAAGCTGGAGTATCGTTGGACAAATTGTGTTCCCGGTTTTAATATGCCTGTAAAAGTGACTTTGAACGGAAAAGAACAATGGCTGAAACCTCAAGCAGAATGGACTATTTTGCCTCAAACTGCGAAAGATTTGAAAGTGGAAGTGGATAAGGATTTTTATGTGGAGGTGGGGAAGAGTAGGGAATAGAATTTTATGTTATTTAGTTTTAAAAAAATGATTGATTTCAAATTTTAAAATCACTTCTAACAATTTGTAGTATGTTTTTTATATATTTGAAAGAAATATAGAATTTTTTTAACAACAATAGATTAAGAAAATATAAAATGGAGATTGATTATTCCAAATTAATATAGAACTACAAGGAGAAAAAGGTTTAATAAAAATAATTCGAAAAAGGCACTTACCTCAAACTTTAGTTATGGCCGAATTGGCTCAAAAGGAATTTGAATCTACAATAAATGATTTTTCAAATATTGATTTAGCATTAGATAATCTACTAATGTTAGAATATGAAATATTTCTTAAGATGCAGAAAGAAATCACAGAGAAATTCATTGAATTCGCAGATAATGAAGCTAGTAAAAGTGCATTTCCCAATGTAAGAAAGATCATTGATGAATACAAAAATTCTCCACTATTAAATTCAGAACCTACAAAAATATTGAACGGAATAGTGAATGTAATAGTTTCTTTAGCAGATTCTAATAGACAATCAAGAGTCTCTCGATCCGGTTCCAGCTTGATGAACCATATATCATATCTTTTACTAAAAAGAGGTTTCACATTTCAAAAAGATTACCAAAGAGAATTTGTACTTAAGACAGGTTGTAAGTTAGATTTTTTCTTTCCTAATTTAGAATCATATAAAGAAGAACCTAAAAATTGCTGTGCAGTAGCTTGTCAAACAACATCCAATGATAGATTTCGCCTAACATTTGCACAAATGCCTCACGATACTAGAAACAGAGCTTGTACTGCAATTGGCAATAGTAATTTTGGAACTAAACTTGGAGCTTCAAGTTTAACTGATAACAAACTTGAAGAGGCAAAAAGAAATGGTGTGAAATTTGTAATTATTTCTTCTGCAATAGACGAAAGACTCAAAAAAAGCAAAACAGTTATGTCATATCAAGAATGGTTTGAAGAATTAAAAATGTTAAGCAAATTTTGGTAATTACTATTTAATATTCTTCAAAATCTCCAAAGCAACTGCTCTAGCCATTAATGGAGGAACTGCATTTCCAACCAAAGTATATTGAGGAACTTCAAACTTACGTTTATTTCCACCTGTTGAACGTTTTCCTTGAAAAACGAAAGAATCATCAAATGATTGAAG
>Ga0208115_1000378_pt1 | contig 11060 bp, 11 predicted proteins | sample LakWasMeta4_LOW4_2_FD_183856 | JGI IMG/M metagenome (GOLD analysis project Ga0208115, IMG submission 183856) | Freshwater sediment methanotrophic microbial communities from Lake Washington under simulated oxygen tension - Sediment Metagenome... | ecosystem: Environmental > Aquatic > Freshwater >...
TTTTAACAAAAAGTATCTATTTCTAATAGTATCCATAATTGCAATTCCATTTTTAGCAGCGTCAACAGATGTTGTTTTTCATAAATTAAGACACAATCAGGCGGTCTCAACTCCGTGGACCGGTATTCAAGTAGTCACAATTCCATTTTTTGTGTCCGATAAAGACGATTATTTGCTATTTGAAAATAAAGACCAACAAGAGTATTTTAAATTTGTTTACAACAAGCTTGAACAAAAAAAATTACTGCTGAACCAGATACCTAAAAACATTGATAAAATAGATTTTTTTTATAAAAACTATGGAAATATTTGCAATTTTACGATTAATGATGATGGGGTGAAATTCTTTAACGAAAAATTATCCGATGAAGAAAAAATCATTCTTAACGACAAAATGACTTCATCCATAACAATAACATTGATTAAAAATAATTTTACAAAATGGATTACTATTTATAAAAGCAATTTCATCAAAGGCTTTGGAGAGCTTAAAGATTTGTTTTTAATCCTAATTCTATTGTTTTTGAGTTCATTTATGTTATTTCAAAAAAAACAATTTATTTCAAAATTTATAATACTTTTAAGTTTTCTAACTATTGGGAATATTGCTTTGGTTGCAATTGCTGAATCTGTGATAGAAAGATATACTTTTTATAATAATTGGATAGTAATAGCGATTGTACTAATATTATTTCAGAATTATTTTCAAAACAAAACTAATGAGTAAAGAATTTTCAATAGTCATGCCCTGCCTTAATGAATCAGAAACTTTGGCAATTTGCATTGAAAAAGCAAATCTGTTTTTTGAAACAAATGCCATAAATGGAGAAGTAATTATTGCTGACAATGGAAGTTCTGATGGTTCTCAAGAAATAGCAATAAGTTATGGTGCAAAAGTGATTTCGATTGCTAATAAGGGTTATGGAAATGCTTTAAAAGGAGGAATTGAAAATGCTTCAGGAAAATATATTATTATGGGTGATGCTGATGATAGTTATGATTTTAGCAATTTATCTCCATTCATCGAAAAATTAAGAGAAGGTGCCGATTTAGTCATTGGAAATCGCTTTAAAGGTGGAATAAAAAAAGGAGCTATGCCTTTTTTACACAAATATTTAGGAAATCCCGTGTTGTCATTTTTAGGAAGATTATTTTTTAAATCATCAATAGGAGATTTTCATTGTGGATTGAGAGGTTTTTCAAAAGAGGCTTATTTAAAAATGAATCTTGCTACTTCAGGAATGGAATTTGCATCGGAAATGATAGTAAAATCACACCTTTTAAATTTAAAAATAGTTGAAGTCCCAACCATATTATATAAAGATGGAAGAAGCAGAAAACCCCATTTAAACACCTGGAGTGACGGATGGAGACATCTTCGGTTTTTATTACTTTATAGTCCAAAGTGGTTGTTCCTTTTCCCGGGAATCATAATGATGGTCTTTGGTTTTTTGTTTTCTGTACTATTAATAATGAATCCTATACAAATTTCAACAGTTACTTTTGACGTGCATACTTTATTGTATGCAACAAGTATTTTATTGATTGGTTTTCAGTTTGTCGTTTTCTATGGATTTACAAAAGTATTTGCAGTAACTCAAAATTTATTACCAAAAAGCAACCGTTACAATTCCCTTTTTAAATATATCAATTTAGAAAAGGGACTAATTTTAGGATTTATTACAACTCTAATTGGGGTCGTTTTAAGCATTTATGGGTTATCGCTTTGGTCCAAAAACAATTATGGAGTTCTTGAAGTTCGCACAACATTAAGAATAATAATTCCGGCAGTTACAACAATAATTATAGGAGTTCAAATTATATTATTTAGCTTTTTCTTTAGTATTTTAGGATTGAAAGATGAAAAAAATTGATTATTTATTACAAGGCGAAAGAATAAGACAAGCAAAAAAATTCATAATCCGAGATTCACTGCTGGATATTGGATGTCATTTTGGCGAATTATTTGAAAGCATTTTAAAAGAACGGAAAATTTCCGGTGATGGAATTGATGGTATTTTGAATACAAAAATTGAAAATGAAAATTATACTTTATTTCCCGGATATTTTCCGCAAGACTTTACGCTAAACAAAAAATATGACAATATTACTTTACTGGCAGTTTTAGAACATATTCCTTTAAAAAAATTAGAAGAATATCCTGATTTATTGTCCAATTATTTAAATCCAAAAGGAAGAGTTATTGTTACAATACCTTCAAAAAAAGTAGATTATATTCTGAATATATTATTGTTTTTTAGACTAATTCACGGAATGGATTTAGAACATCACCAAGATTTTGAAAGAGGCCTCATAAAAGATATTTTTACCAAAAATGGATTTAGTCTCATAAAAGAGAAACGATTTGAATTTGGGTTAAATATTTTATATGTATTTGAAAAACAATAATAATTGAATTGTTACATGATATCAATACTCATTCCTACCTATAATTATAATGCTTCTCCACTTGTTTTGGAATTGCATAAACAATGTGTGGAATCTATGATGGTTTTTGAAATTATTGTAATTGATGATGGCTCAAATCAATTCTTGAATGAAAACCGAAAAATAAATAGTTTAGAAAATTGCACTTTTGAGGAATTAACTAAAAATATAGGAATAAGCAAAATACGCAATTTAATAGCCTCAAAAGCTAAATACGATTGGCTATTATTTATGGATAGTGACAACTTTCCTGCTAATCCAGATTTTATATCAAAATACATTAAAAAAATATCTTCGACCGAAAAAAATGTTTTTTTTGGGGGTGTCAAATATCTAGAAGAAAAACCAGAATCCGAAAAATTATTGCGTTGGAAATTTGGCCATAAAAGAGAAAGTATTGCATTGTCTCAACGAATGAAAAACCCATATCAAACTGCATTTGTTTTTAATTTTTTGATTAAAAAGTCGGTATTTGAATCTGTTTTATTTGATGAAGGCATATCAAAGTATGGTTATGAAGATTTTGCTTTTATCCATACTCTAAAAAATAAAAATATTGAAATTCAACATATCGAAAACCCTGCTTATCACTTAAATTCAGAAACTTCGCCTCTATTTTTATCAAAAACAAAAACGGCTATGGAAATGCTCCTATATATTTCCAAAACAAACGAATTGGCTAACTTTGAAACTAAAATAACCCGAATTTACAAAACTCTTTCTTATTTAAAATTACAATTTTTAATTTCAAAACTATTTCAAGTAACTCAATTGAAGCTAGAAAATAATTTAACTTCAAATAAACCTTCATTATTAGTTTTTGACTGCTATAAAATAGGCTATTTTTGTTATCTAAATGCCAAATAAAACCTATGTATCAAACTTTAAAAAACATAATTTCCAACATAATTCCAAGAAAATTTCTATTTGAACAAGAAGAAAATTTTAGAAGATTGTATGCTGTATTTTATATTGGAAATCAATACCAATGCAATATTTGCAAAACAAATTTAAAAAAATTCATAGCACTATCTAACGATGATTCAATGTGTCCCAATTGTGGAAGTTTGCAAAGAAATAGAAGATTATGGCAATTATTAGAAACCGAATTCTTAACTTCAAATAATACCATTTTAGATTTTTCTCCATCAAGATGTTTGTACAGAAAACTAAAAAAAATACCAAACATCAATTATCAAAGCACTGATTTATCTGGAGATTTCATTGCTGATTTTCAGTTTGACATTACGAATCTAAAAATCGCCGACAAAAGTTATGATTTGATTATTTGCTATCATATTTTAGAACACATTCCTGATGATATTGCCGCAATGAAAGAATTATACAGAGTTATGAAATCAGGTGCAAAAGCACTGGTGCAAACACCTTTTAAAGAAGGCGAAATTTATGAAAATTACACCCTGATTTCTGAAGAAGAAAGATTGCTCCATTTTGGACAGAAAGATCATGTGCGCATTTATTCTGACATAGGATTAAAGAAAAGATTGGAAAGTTGTGGTTTTCAGGTCGAAATTAGAGAAGCTTTTGATGATGAAAATAAATTAAACCTTAATACCAAAGAAAAGATTCTTGTGCTTACCAAACCTTTAAATTAATAAAAAATGAGCTTTTTTTCTGTTATTATTCCGCTTTTCAATAAAGAAAAATTCATAGAGTCCACTTTAAAAAGTGTGCTTTGCCAGACTTTTATTGATTTTGAAATTCTTATAATAAACGATGGTTCTACTGATAAAAGTGAAGAGAAAATTCTCCAATTTAATGATGCCAGAATTCGTTATTTCATTAAGGAAAACGGTGGCGCTTCCTCTGCCAGAAATTATGGAATAGAAAAATCGCAGTCAAATTACATCACTTTTCTTGACGCAGATGATTATTGGTATCCCACATTTTTACAGGAGATGTTTGAGAACATTAACCGCTTTCCAGAACAAAAAGTTTTTTCGGCAGCAATAGAAATTGAAACTCCTAAAAAAATAGTTCCGGCAGTATATTCTATCCAAAATACAAATAATTTTGAGATTGTAAATTATTTCAAGGCCAGCTCAAAAGAAACTGTTATTTGTACTTCGTGTGCCGTTTTTCACAAAAGTATTTTTGATGAAATAGGCAATTTCGACACAAAAATTAAGAGTGGTCAAGATACTGATTTGTGGATTAGGATTGGTTTGGTTTATCCTGTTTTGTTTTCTTGGAAAATCTTGGCACGATATGTTTATGATGCTGATAGTCTTTCTAAAAATCAAGATTTTGTTTATGGCAAAATAAATTTTTCGAAATTTAAAGAACTTGAAAAGAGCAATCCTGATTTGAAAAAATTTCTGGATTTAAATCGTTGTTCATTGGCAATACGATTAAAAATAAACAAAAAAAATGAGGTATATAAAGAGCTTTACAATGCAATTGATTTGAAAAATTTAACGATTAAAAAGCGTATTTTATTGTTGCTACCTGCATCTGTTCTTATAAATTTAGTTCGATTGCAAAGAATACTTGTTAGCTATAATCTGTCAAGCAATGTATTTAAATAATGGGAATTTGACGCTCTTATTATCCTAATTATAGTTTTTAAGATTTATATTTTTTATAAACCCCAAAAACAGCATCATTTTCTTCAGTAATTTCTACAAAGTTATTTTCGTATTCTAAAATCATTTCCATAAGTTTTTTAGTTTCATCATCGCTTTCTAAAAAGTTATGGGAAATCCCTTTGAAAAGAAGATGCGAGATATTCCAACCTAATTTTTTTTCTTCTAAAACATCGAAATTTTTATTTAAGGACTTGACTAGATTTTCTGAATCTGGCGCTTCTGAAGGGTCAATTAACAACATCCTAATTAAACCAGGTCTGTAAACTTTTCTTTTTATGGTTTTCCCATCAATTAGCGTTTTAAATTTAAGAGGTAATTCTTTTAATAGTCTGTTAGATTCTTTTAATTGTGATTTTCGCCAGCTCAACCTATTTGGCCCACAATATTCAAATACAACTAAAATTCCGTTGTCATTTAGAATTGGAAGAACGCTGCTTTTCAAAAAACCATCGATGTTATCAAAGTGATGCAAACTCGAATTAAATAAAATCACATCAAACTCTCCATTTGTGAATCCCATTTTCCTGAAATCTTCACAATGATATTCTATTTCTAAATTATTAGTTAATGCTGTTTCCTTTGCAATAGCAACACTCGCTTTTGACAGATCAACACCAACTATTTTTTTAAAACCATAGTGTTTCGCAAAATTTCTTTCGTGACCTCCTGCTCCACAACCTATTGAAAGTAAATTCAGATTTTCTTTTCCTTTTAAATATTTATCATAAACATAGGCTTCATATTCAACATTTTCATCACCCGAAATCTTTAGATTCCAGTTTTTTCTCACTTCTGGAATAATCCAAAAATCAGATTGTGAAGTGAATAAATCCCATTTAGAAGAAACACGATCTTTATAAGAGATTTTTGAAAATTTAGAATATAAAAATTTAATTCCTTTGAATTTGAATTTATAATATAAATCGACAAAATCCCCAATACTAACAAGAGTAGGCACTCTATTAAAAATCATAACTTTGAGTTTGTAAATTCATTATAATCCCGAATGTAATCGTCTTCATCAAACACATCGGATGCCAATACTAAACAAACAACTCCGGAAGAAAAGTTTTGTAATTCTCTCCAAATTCCTTTTCCTATCAATAATCCAAAATTGGGTTTGTTGAGTGTTACCGTTGTTTCCGAATTTCCATCTTTCAAAACCACTTCAAAACTTCCGCTTAATGCAATAAGTAACTCCTGTTGCTCTTTATGAGAATGACCTCCTCTTTCGCTATCGCTTGGCACATCATATAAATAATACACTCTTTTTAATGGAAACGGAATTGTATTCCCCTCAACCACTGAAAGGTTTCCTCGTGAATCCTGGATTTTTGGGATTTCTATTAATTTAATCTCGCTGATGGTGGTCATTATTTTAATTTTACTAGTTCTTTATATTTGCGAATTCCAGACAAACCTATTTTATATTTTTTCACATATTCATCCCTTTTGATATAATTATTCTGAACCAGAAAAAAAACATATTTAAGCAACCATAAATAAACAAAAATACCTTTTGTTTTATAAAATAAAGCCGCTCTTGCATATATCAATTTGTCACTGCCTTGATTATTTCCGGAAGATAATAAAGGATGAGACACTATTATCGATGGACTAAAGTAGGGATTTATGTTTAGTTCAATGGCATTTTTCAAAAATAAAAATTCTTCAGCTGTTTCAAAAAAAGAGCCTAATCCAAAATATTCATCAAAAAATAAATTGTTCTCTTTTATGACATTTAATTGAAAAGCTATTTCAATTGAAGATACTCCCCAAATACTTTTTACATCATGTTTATATGCTTTTTGAGAATTATTTTGGGGGTTATTCTTTCCAATTCGCTGGTGATTAAAAGTAATTATCGATGTATTTAGATTCTGGTTGAATGCATTGATTATTGCGTTTTCGAAATTTGGAAAATAAATAACATCATCATCGGCAATCAAACAAATCTTTTTTGTGGCATTTCTAATCGCCATATTTCTACTTTTTGACAATCCTTTTTCATTGGTATTAATAACCCGAATCGAAGAAAAATCAGATGTCAAAGCATTGATTTCCGACTGATTGATTATCAAAATAGCATAATTAGAGAACGGTTTAAAAGGGAACATTTGTGATAAAAAATCAAGATTTTTTCTGTCTTTTGTAGCAATTAAGATTTCTAAATCATTTTCTGAAAAAACATTTGACATTTTCTTATATATTTACGTAAATATAAATATTTCTATATAAAAAAATGAAAATACTTTTAGTAGGCGAATATAGCAGGTTACATAATTCTTTAAAGGAAGGCTTGAAATCACTTAATCACGAAGTTACAATCATTGCCAGTGGAGATAGTTTTAAAGAATTTCCGGTAGATTTATCGATTGCATCCCATCTTTTTACCAAAAATAAAATTCTAAAATTCTTCAATAAAGTTTTTTATGCCATTTTTAGAACTGATTTACAATTGTTGGAAAAAGGAATTCGTTTTTATCTTCATCTCCCAAAATTAAAAAATTATGATGTCGTACAATTAATCAACTCCGACGCTATTGGAACTTATCCTTTTTTATCTCGAATATTTTATAAAAAATTATTAAAAAACAACAAATCCATTAATCTATTAGTTTGCGGAGATGAAACTCCAATAATTGACTACTTGTTCAAAAAAGAGCTGGATTATTCTATTCTAACCCCTTATTTTGAAGATACTTCATTAAAAAATCAGTTTCAATTTCCTTTAAAATATAGAACGAAAAGTTATAGAAAAACATTTAATTGGTTATCCGAAAATTGTAAAAACATAATAGCATCCGATTTAGATTATAAGATTCCAATAGAGAAAATGGGATATAATGTGCATTTTATCCCAAACCCCATAAATACTGATACAATTAAGTTTAAAGAATTAAAAATTGAAAACAAAGTTGTTGTTTTTTTGGGGATAAATCGTGGTAGCAGCATCAAAAAAGGCATTTCCTATTTCGAAAAATCTTTATCAATAATCAAAGAGAAATACAATTTAAAAGTTGAAATAATAATTACTGAAAATATTCCTTACCAAGAATATATCAAGCTATATGATAAAGCACACATTTTACTGGACCAGGTCTATGCTTATGACCAAGGCTATAATGCGTTGGAAGCTATGGCGAAAGAAAAAGTAGTATTTACTGGCGCAGAACAAGAGTTTATGAATTATTATAATTTGACCGAAAGAGTTTGTATCAATGCAAAACCAGACGTAGATTGTTTAGTAAATGAATTGTCATTTTTGATTGAAAATCCAGATGAAATAATCGCAATTGGAAAACGAGCCAGAGCCTTTATAGAAAAAGAACATAATTATATAAAAATTGCTCAGAAATATTTAGAAGCCTGGAAGAACTAATTAGATATTTTAAATACTTTTCTAAACATCAATAAAATCAATATAAATAAAAATAAGTTCGCATAAAAATAGGCTTGTAAAGCTCCTTCAAAATAAGCTCTTCCTGAAATAAACTCCTAGAATCAATAAATAAATAAAATTATCAAAGGCTTGAGCCATCACAATTCCTTGAATCCCAAAAATTTTAATCAAATAATCACTCACAAAATACAAAACTCCAAATGAAAATAGTTCAGAAATGATGAAGGCAGTAGTCATTTTTTTAGCAAAAAATTGATATCCCAAGATCAAAGAAGCAACTTTTAGAACATCCCCTAATAGTTGCCAAAAAAACAAGGTAGAAACTGGAAGAAATTCTTTAGTAAAAAGTAATTTAATAATAAAAAAACGAGAAAAATAAATTACCGTTAGAGTAATTATAAAAATGGGGAGTACAGTTTTATAAAAACCTCGAAATATTTTTTTTGTTTCCTGATTATTTTTTGCAACAGCCAATTTTGGTAAAAAATAAAGCGTCAATATTGATGAAACAAATAATAAATAATAAGAAGATATTCTGCTAATAGCTTCCCAATATCCTGCTTGTTGAATTCCAATATTTGCAATAATATTTTTTCTAATAGCAATATAAACCACCGAACCTATGACTCCCGATACCAATGCCATTAAAAAATAATGAGATAAGTTTTTTATGATTTTGAAGTCAAAAAAATGAAATCTGACGAAGTCAAATAGTGGAAGTTCTTTGTTGATGTAATAAAACGAAACTAGAAACAGAAGTGAAGGAGTAATAATAATTGACAACAATGCGCCTGTAATTTGAAATTTAGAAACAAAGAAGACCGAAACTAAAAGTCCAATGAAATTGCCAATTATATTGATATAAATTACATTTTTAAACTTCCCTAACCCATTAATTATTGAAACCAAAACAAGCGATAAGGCATACCAAGGCAGAGCGAATGCAAAAGCTTTGAAAATAAAACTATACTTAAAATCGACACCAAAAATCAGTTCATTACAAAAATCCGAGAATGAAAATAAAAATCCACTAAGCAACAATGAAACTACTGAAATACTTATGACAATTGTTGATACATATTTTTTTAATTCTATTTCTTGTTCTTTGCTTTCAGCTACATATTTTACAATTCCGTTTTGAAAACCTAATGTTGAAACAGTTTCAAATGAGCCAACGAAATTTCTAAAATTCCCCAAAAGCGCTAATCCGCTTGGACCAATAAAAATTGCAATAACCTTAGAGGTAATTAACCCGATAAATAATCGCAAAACCACACTCAAACTATTTAAAGAAGTAATTTTAAATAGATTGGTTTGGGTTATCTTTTTAATAAAATTCAATTTAATATTTGTTTAAAATTGCAATTATAAAATCTACTTCTTCTATCGTCATTACAGGACTCATTGGTAAACTCAACACTTCATTATGAATCTTTTCGGTGATGGGAAATGATAAATCATTCCAATTTAAAAATGCCTTTTGCTGGTGTGGCGGAATCGGATAATGAATCATCGTTTCGATTCCGTTTTTCAATAAATACTGTTGCAATTCGTCTCGGTTTTGAGTTCGAATAACAAACAAATGAAAAACGTGATTAGATTGCTTCATTCCTCGCAATGACAGGATTGGCAAAGTAATTTTGTGGTTTTTAATCTCAGAAATATAGCGTTTGGCAATTGTTTTTCTCTTATTATTTTCAGTATCTAAATTGGGTAATTTGACACTCAAAAAAGCCGCTTGCAATTCATCCAATCTTGAATTTATACCAACGTATTCATTCTTATATTTTTCTTCCGAGCCATAATTTCTCAAAGATTGTATTGTTTTTGCCAATTCCGAATCATTAGTAGTGACCGCACCTCCATCACCTAAAGCACCTAAGTTTTTTCCCGGATAAAAACTAAAAGCTGCTGCATTCGATAAATTTCCTGCTTTTCTGAAATCTGAAATTGCTCCGTGGGCTTGTGCTGAGTCTTCGACTACCAATAAGTTATTTTGGCTCGCAATTTCATTAATGGCATCCATTTCGGCTAATTGACCATAAAGATGGACAGCAAGAATTGCCTTGGTTCTTGAAGTGATTTTTTCAGAAATCAAATTTGGATTGATATTATAGGTTTCCAACTTTGGCTCGACCAAAACCGGAACCAAATCAGCTTGCAAAATTGCCAGAATACTGGCAATATAAGTATTCGCAGGAACAATCACTTCATCTCCTTTTTGTATTTTCCCTAATTGGACATACCCTTTGAAAATCAAAACCAAAGCATCAAGACCGTTGCCTACTCCAATACAATATTTTGTCCCGCAGTAACCAGCAAAATTGGTTTCAAATGCTGCGACTTCATTTCCTAAAATATACCATCCACTTGCTAAAACCGCTTTCAATTTTTCCTGAAAAGCAGTTTCATAAGGCTCATTTATTTTTTTTAAATCAAGGAATTTTATCATATCAAAACATTATCTAATACATTATAATTTATTGGTTTAACTTCATAAAAATCAAGAACAATAATACTTGCTCCAAAACTTTCTTTCCAATACGACAAGCCATTATTTAACTTTCGACCCTGATTTTCATTGGAAGTTCCAAAATCAA
>Ga0208115_1000379_pt1 | contig 11052 bp, 11 predicted proteins | sample LakWasMeta4_LOW4_2_FD_183856 | JGI IMG/M metagenome (GOLD analysis project Ga0208115, IMG submission 183856) | Freshwater sediment methanotrophic microbial communities from Lake Washington under simulated oxygen tension - Sediment Metagenome... | ecosystem: Environmental > Aquatic > Freshwater >...
CTTGCCGCCGATGCGTGACACTGATTTAGCAATATCAATAGCGGGGCGGAAACCTGAGGTAAACAGCGTACTATCCAGATAAATTTGCCCGTCGGTAATGGAAATCAAATTAGTCGGAATATAAGCGGCAATTTCACCTTGTTGGGTTTCGACTATCGGCAAAGCAGTCATACTACCACCACCATTGTCAGCGTTGTAATGCGTGGAACGTTCTAGCAATCGAGAATGTATAAAAAAAATATCCCCTGGATAAGCTTCACGACCAGGCGGACGGCGTAATAACAACGACAATTCTCGATAAGTCCGCGCATGAGTCGATAAATCATCGTAAATCACCAGCGTATCGAGTCCTTTAGCCATCCAATATTCTGCCAATGCACAACCTGAAAACGGTGCGACATATTGCAAACCCGCTAACGCGCTAGCCTCGGCAACCACGCACACCGTGTAAGCCATTGCGTCATGCTGTTTAAGCGTTTCAATGGTACTCACTACCGCTGAACGCTTTTGACCAATCAACACATAAATGCAGATAACATTCTTGTCCTGTTGATTGATGACGGTATCCAGCGCAATCGAACTACGCCCCAAACCTTCATCACCGATAATAAGCTGGCGTTGACCTTTACCGATTGGAATCAAGCTGTCGATAATTTTGATACCCGTATAAAGCGGCTCATGAACAAAATCGCGGGCGATAATGGCGGGGGAATTCTTTTCCAGATTTTCGCGTCCTGTGTGTATCGGTGCGGCAAGTCCATCAAGTGGCATACCGAGCGGATCTATCACTCGCCCTAAAAATTCATCACCCACAGGCACACTGAGCGGATGACGGGCATGACGCACCGTTGTTCCCGCCGTGAGATTCTCCGTTTCGTACAGCAAAATCGCGCCGATATGGTCGGCGTTCAAATCGAACACCATGCCACGACTGCCATCGGCAAAAATCAGCACATCTTCAATCGCCGCCGACGGCAAGCCTTTAATCCAAGAAATACCATCACCGACCGACACCACTATGCCTTGCTCTTCGATCCGTAACGTGAGTTGATAGCGGCTCAACCAGTCGGTTTGTTGGTCTAATAAATCGAATGAGTTATTCAAAATCATGGGCAAGTTCCGCAAAACCGCTCAGTTCCTGTTGCAGATTGGCTTGTAACACCCATGCTCCAATATCTATACGCACACCCGCAATCAATGCCGCATCTTGCTGATATTGAAAAGACAACGACTGTGAAATCAGCGCGGTAAAACCTGCTTCTAATTGCTGTTGCAAAACGGGAGTAATGGGATACGCGGTAGTGATTTGAATGTTAACGGCTTGTTGGTTTGCCTTCAATTGTAAGCACAACTGATTCGCTTCGGGTAAGGTTCTCAACTGTTCAAGCAGCAAATTAATTAAATGGGCTTCCAGTTCAGGACTGGCAGTTTGTTGTAGTAATAATCCCGCAAAACGCGCCCCATTTTTTAATGCCAGTTGCTCAGCGTGTTGTTGCAATTCTTGTTGTTGACGGTTTAAAGTCACCGCGTGTTTTTGTCGCTCCGCTGCCAATTCGTGCTGGAGTTTATCCAACTGCACACTACGCTCAGCGTCCATTTGCTGATGCAAAGCAAGCAAAGCTGTTTGTTTTTCCTGTTCCCACAGCTTTTGCCGATTCTCATAAAGTTCGCGCTGTTGTTCCGCTTCTAACTTTACCGATTGCGCTTCAGCCAGCGACTGTTCGATGTGTTGTTTACGCTTGGCAATGCTGTCCAGCAATGGCTTATAAAATAGCCGTTGTAAAATCCAGATTAACACCAAAAAATTGATGATTTCCAGAATAAAAGTTGAGATGTTAAATTCCATGTGCGGCTTATTTAATGATGTATTCAAGCAGCGGATTTTTAAATAAAACAATCAAGATAATCACCAGACAGTAAATCGCCAATGATTCAATCATCGCTAAACCGATAAATAAGGTGCGCATAATCGAACGTTCGGATTCAGGTTGTCTTGCCAATGCCTCCAACGCACTGGTAATCGCCTTGCCCATTGCCAACGCAGGCATCATCACGCCCAAGGCAATGCCAATCACAGCCGCGACACTAGAACCTAAAACGATTAATGCAATATCACTCATAAATGACTCCTGTGAATTGTTGGGATTGTCTGCCTTACACGTTAAAAAGATTAGAGCATTTTTTTCTAGCTGCGGTCGGTGCATAGATAAAGTCATTATATTCAACAAGTTCATTTCCAGTCGTGTCGTAAAGTTTTTCTTTTTCCATTGCCCAACGTTTTTCGAAATAATCAACAAACAGGTCGGCTATATTCCAATGATCTGATTCAAACGAAGTCAGATTGTTAAGTTTAAGTTCTGTTTCCCAATGCAGATAAGGCATTTTTGAAACAGGTTCGCTCAAATAATAGCTGTTATAAACGTCCACTTTCTTGGATTCATTATGGATAATAATAAACAGCGGAATACAGGGTAAGCCGTCGTAGACAAAAACGCCCAACGAACCAGTAATCGTTTCGTCTATGCGACTAATCACATCTTCCAGTGAAATTTTAAATAATTTGGAGTATTCACTGAATTCGTGTGGATTAAATCCAGTTGTTTCTGTTGCACGCAATTCACCGATACGGCAATCGGCTTTTAAAATCAGCATTCTGAAATGTACGCCATTTTTTATTGCATTTTCCAGTTCGCGTGATTTGTTTTTGAATCGAGGATCGAAGGTAATAAGCCAATAAACAGAATCGCCTGATTTTAACCCTTGCATTATTTGGCTGAAATCGAATTCTTTATTGGTAATGCCAGAAAATCCTCTTTTAACAGAATTTAGCAAAATACCATCAACGTATTTAGCAAGTGTCTCACGCAAACTGATTTCAGACTCTTTATGCTCTTCAGCCGCAATAAACCAGTGATGAAAATAACCAGCTGAAATGATAACGGAGACGAACAGACCAAATTCCGAAATAATTTTGAATATCCATTCATGTTCCTGATAAGCAGGATTATGTGCCAGTTCTTCAAAAAGCTTATAAATAGTAAATCCGCCGAAAATCAGCACCAAGACTAAAAGCCATTTGAGTTTTTTGGTGGTGTTGAGCATGGATGGTACCTATTGTTGTCAGGGTAAGTATCGTGTGCTGGTCATGCGCCGCGAAATGAATCAGCAAGTTTCCTCGTTCCCACGCGGCGCGGCGGGAACGAGAGCATTTAAGTATTTTCCATATCCACAACATAACTGCCACATTGCGCCGCACCATTGAATTTAGCGCGTTTATACAACTCAGCTTGCGCCGCCGCAATATTCTCAGATTTTCCAGCCCAACTCTGCATAACGGGTTGTTGTAAGGCGCGGGCATAAGAAAAACTCAATAGCCAAGGCGCGTTTCCTGCTAGCACATTGATGGCATTCAAATTAGCAGTTGCTTCCTCTGGCGTTTGTCCACCAGACAAAAAATTAATACTCGGTACCGCCGCAGGTACAGTGCGTCTTAATTCCTTTAAGGTTTTCTCGGCGATTTCTTCAGCTGTGGCTTTAACAGGATGGTCTTTGCCCTGAATCACCATGCTGGGTTTAAGCAACATACATTCAAAGATTACGCCATGACGATACAAAGCGTGAAATACCGCGTGTTGTACCGCTTCAATCACTTCATAACAGCGGTCTATACTATGGTCGCCATCAAGTAATACTTCGGGTTCAACAATCGGTACGATGCCCACAGACTGACAAATCGCCGCATAACGTGCCAATGTTTCGGCATTCGCTTTTATGCCCAACACAGTTGGATTAGTCGCGCTGATGTTATAAACTTCACGCCATTTTGCAAAACGTGCGCCTTGTTGTTTATAACCTGCCAATCTATCCGCCAAACCGTCCAAGCCTTGCGTGATGTTATCACCCGCCGCGCCTGCTAACGGCAGAAAACCTTTATCGACTTTAATGCCCACCACTATGCCTTGTTGCGCAGCAAGTTGTGGTAGCGGTATGTCAGCGTCAGTGATTTGCGTTAAGGTTTCTTCAAATAAAATAACCCCGCTAATGTAATCGCTAAGCTGGGGGGTTGCTAGTAATAATGAACGGTAAGCCCGCCGATTTTCCTCGCTCGGTTCAACATTAATGGCTTTGAAACGTTTAATAATGGTTGGACTGCTTTCGTCTGCGGCAAGTATGCCTTTTCCTTTGACGACAAGATCAGAAATCGTGGATTGTAATTCATCTTGAGTGTTCATAGAATTCTCCCCATTAACGATATTGTGTTATTGAAAATTACGCGGTTGATTAGGACGATGTGGTATGGATAATTTTTACAGCGGTATTAATAAGAGTGCATAAACTGGGATTTGTTCCTTATGCCAGCCTACACTTTCAAATTAAATTCATTGTAGGTTTGGCAGGCGATAACCAACCCAACAAAAACGCGGTGTAAATTGGCTCGGGTTAATGTTGGGTTGCCAAAAAGCGGCAAACTGCTTTGTATCTTAACAATTGTAATAGCCAAGCTACCATTACCTAAGAAAGAAAAAACTTACAGCCAACCTTAAGAATTTAATCTTGTCGCATAGATAACTCCTTCTTGTACCAACCTGAACACTAAACTGCTATCTAAACGGCAGGACTAGTTGCTACGCCAAAACTGCACAGTAAAGATTGCCAGAATGCCATCATTTCTTCGGATTTAAACTGGCTAATGCTTGTAAATTTATCTTAGGCGTGTGTGCTGGTACATTTTTTCTTAACATACTATCAGTAATACCCCACATAAACATGGCATTAAATTGAGCGATACCTATTCTTTTGTTAGGTTCATTTTCAGGGTCATGAATGATGACTTGATTTTGCCTGTCGTCAACACCGATGAGCGTAGAGCAGTGTCCATAGCTTGAGCCATTATGTGTTTTTGTCCAAGAGATCAGCTGCGGTCCCCATTTTCTGAGAATGTCAGCTAATTCGGAAATTGTCCATTTTTTACTGGCTGGATATGGAACCTCAACAAGATTTTCATTTTTTCTTAAGGTTGTTGAATCGCCTATTGCCTGATGTCCCATCATAATCGATCCATCTTTAAAATTACCCACATTGCGCGTATAAAGGGATGGATCACCTAGTCTAGGACCTGCCTCAAAATAGTAGCCCACCATACACGCACTACTATACCAACAACCTGTTGGATCATTTTGGAGGTCAGCTTTATTACCAAAACCTAGCTGAGTTACAAACGGTACATCCAAATAAATACTAGCCATAATAGTTTCCTTAAAATAAGTTTCACGTTGAATGTTAAGGATAAAAAATATAGATACCTTTTTTCACCCAGACAAGTTTACTTTAGGCGCGTCTTGGATTTTGTACTACGCGCTATCACCTTGCCACTCCTGCTCATAACCAGCATTAATAAGATAAGCCCTTAGCGTATTCATGATGTACTCATTGTAGGCTTGAAGGTCGTAGTGACCAGCGGCATCAATACCTTGTTCAGCATCTTTTACAGACTCATCGACAAGATGCCAAAAAAATTCGGACAACATCTTAGCTTCGTTCGCATTCTTAACCTCACCACAGTTAATTATGTTAACAATTTCATCCGCCTGTAGTTTTTTAGCATAATGCAGAAGTATAGTTTTTTCTTCGGGATACTTATAGACTATCATTTTAAAAACCTCGCTACTTCAGGCAGCACAGCCATTCGGTCTGCAAGCATGGTAAATTTCTGTACCAGTTCATCAACCGTCATGCGTTGGGTCACTGTTAAAAAATAATGGTGTTTATCCCTGCTATCCTGCACAAACTTTAAACCAGAAGGCAATTCAAAACTTTCTAGCAACCAAAATATATCAATCTCCTTATCTTTGTTCCATTTATGTTTGAGTTTCAGTGTATCTCGTAAATGGTTCCAGCCCGCGGAAAAAGAAAGCCCCATTTGATCATGAGGTTCAACCCAGTTTTTACACGGTGAAAAAAGATAGTCCTTTTCCCGTATACCTTTAATCATTGTGCCTTGATTATGACTTAAATACAGAGTTGGATGCTCCCCTTTTGCAGTGGGTCTTGCCCGAAACTCGCCTAGGTTTTTAACAAAATCGCGTAAATCCTCGAGTGAGTTCAATTGGGTCATTGTGTACTCCTTAGGTTTTGCATTAATATAAAGAGCCATAGAATGCGCTGAGATACGAAGCGCATTTATCGCGAACAATGCGCTCGTACCTCGGCACATACTATGGACTTATAGCGCACCTTATCGCGTTAGAGATGGAAAATGTAAGACCTCATATTACCAACCTGATGAACAGCGGGAATTGTCCGATGTAAAGATACACCAGCTATTCGACTATCAGATACTGTATAAACCGCATCACCAATACGAACCATTCCTCCAGAAGACCGAAGAATATTAGAAACCGATGGAGGTACATGATATTCACGAAAATTATTAACACCGCGTAATGCTGGCGAATAGTTGTTGTTCACAAAATTTTGCCAACCATTTTGAACGCGTGTACAAAAATCACCCCACTCTGGTGGTGCTGCAGAAGGTGCAGATACAACAACTTCATAAGAACCTTTGTGACCAGGTACGCAGTCTCTATTATTTTGTATATCATAACCACTACAATAAACAATCAAACCGAAACCACTACAGTTTTCGGGAATGGTGTTGTTCCCTATAGTATGCACAGCACCGTTATCTAGTGCCTCCCCATGCGTTCGTCCAGGTTGAATGGGCATCTCGTACTCTGTAAGAAAAGTTAAATGTTTACCGCACTTCAAGCATCGAAAAGAATGTTTCCAGGCCATATCGCCTCCTCATTTAGTTTTATATAGTCACTACGGATTATGTCTTACCGCGTTAGGTATCCTTTGCGGCATGACCTCCCGCTGCTGCTGAGTAAATTTCTCTAGGACCTGCCTCAAAGTAATAGGCAACCATCTGCGCACTGCAATACCAGCACCCCGTGGGATCACTCATTCCAGCACCGTAATTAAGCTGAGAAACAAAAGGGACATCTAAATAAATACTCATAACTTTCTCCAAAAAAAAATATTAACCCAGCACTAAGGATGTACTAAGGCATGAAGCGCATCAATCCATCGCGAATGACACGCTTCCTTTCATCAGCACATCTTATTGTTCATAGCACACCTTATTATTGAGTTGATTATGCGATGGTCTTGCCAGAAAAAGTAAAAGGTAGAGCGTTTCTCCTTAAAACTGGCCACCAAATTTGACCTACACCCGCCATGTGTTGGTATTTGGGATAAAACACAGAAAGCTTCATTTTTGTCATGGGAGCGTTCTCTGGATCATGAAGAATGACCTCATCGCCTTCTATGCCAATCAGCACCGAAGCATGTCCGTAGGAAGCTCCATCCGCATTAGTTTTCCACCAATAGACCAGCAAAGGTCCCCATTTTTTTAATGCCAAGGCAATCTGAACAGCTTGTTTTGGCAATCCACCGTCAAGTTTTACCAAATTTTCATTTTTCATTAAGGTATCTAACCACCCCAACTCCATTGCCCAATGTCCGATTCCTGCGCTACCATCAGAATTAGTAATCGGACGCGAATATAATGCTGGAATTCCTAATCGCGGACCTGCTTCATAAGCAAAACCTATCATGCTGGCAGAAGCATACCAACAGCCAGTTGGGTCATCCATATTGCCATTTTTCCCAAATTTAAGTTGAGAAACAAACGTAATATCAAGGTACATAATACTTCCTACGCTTTAGAGCCATAGGATGCGCTTCCTACCTCAGCGCATCCTATGGCTGGTTTTTAATATAATAGGTTATTCAAACCCATACCCAAATTCTCCATCTTGTACGCTAACATGCACGCGCTCAATGGGCTTTCCTTCCATCATCCGCGTTAAAAATTCGGTACTAATGCGCGGCAGCATCGTATTAGTCAAAATCGCATCTATCATCCGCCCGCCACTTTCCAATTCTGTACAACGCGCTACGATTAGCTGAATGACTTCATCATCAAAGCTAAACGGTACTTTGTGACTTTCGGCGATGCGTTTTTTAATGCGCCCCAATTGCAAACGGGCAATCGCGCCCATCATTTCATCACTGAGTGGATAATACGGAATCACCACTAAACGACCGAGCAAGGCGGGAGGAAACACTTTTAATAACGGTTCACGCAAGGCTTTGGCGATGTCTTCGGGTTCGGGCATGAGTTCTGGGTCTTTGCACAGATTCATAATCATGTCTGTGCCAGCGTTAGTGGTCAACAAAATCAGCGTGTTTTTAAAATCAATTACTCTGCCTTCACCGTCTTCCATCCAGCCTTTATCAAACACTTGAAAAAAAATTTCATGCACGTCAGGATGGGCTTTTTCCACTTCATCCAATAACACCACGCTATAAGGACGGCGACGCACGGCTTCGGTCAATACGCCGCCTTCGCCATAACCGACATAGCCAGGAGGTGCGCCTTTTAGTGTGGAGACGGTGTGGGCTTCTTGGTATTCGCTCATGTTGATGGTGATGACATTTTGCTCACCACCATACAATGACTCTGCTAACGCTAAAGCCGTTTCAGTTTTACCAACACCCGACGTTCCCGCTAGCATAAATACGCCGATGGGCTTGTTGGGATTATCCAAACCTGCCCGCGAGGTTTGTACCCGTTTGGCTATCATTTCTAGCGCATGGCGTTGTCCGATAATACGTTGCTCAAGGTTGTCGGCAAGCTTTAGAATAGTTTCAATTTCATTTTTCACCATTCGCCCGACGGGAATACCAGTCCAATCTCCGACCACCGAAGCCACAGCTTGGGCATCGACACTCGGTAAAATCAACGGTGATTCGCCTTGTAGTTCATGCAATTTGGCTTGCAAGGCTTTGAGTTCTTCAAGTAGTTGTTCGCGCGAAATAGGATCAGTAATCGCACTGTCCATGACGGCATCGGCAGCTTTTTCCAAATCACTGTCGGTACCTTCTACTTTGCCTATCAAAGCACGGAGTTTTGCGCGAATCTCAAGAATACTTTTTACTAACTCACGCTCGGTGTTCCAGCGATCTTCAAGACCACTGAGTCGTTCTTTTTCAACCGCTAATTTTTCAGTCGCTAAAATTTCGCGGTCTTTTATATCAATGCCTACAGCTTTTTCACGCGCAATAATTTCAAGTTCTGTGTTCAGCGCGTTAATGCGTTTACGGCAATCATCCACTTCAGCAGGCACTGCGTGTTGGCTAATCGCCACGCGGGCAGAAGCCGTATCTAATAAACTGACCGATTTATCGGGTAGTTGCCGTGCTGGAATATAACGATGTGACAATTTGACTGAGGCTTCCAGTGCTTCATCGAGAATTTGTACTTGATGATGTTTTTCCATCATGGTGGCAACGCCACGCATCATTAAAATAGCTTTTTCTTCGCTAGGTTCATTGACTTGCACGACTTGAAAACGTCGCGTAAGTGCGGGGTCTTTTTCGATGTGTTTTTTATATTCGGCAAAGGTAGTGGCGGCGACGGTGCGTAATGTGCCACGCGCTAAGGCGGGTTTTAATAAATTGGCAGCATCGCCTGTGCCTGCTGCACCGCCTGCACCAACTAGCGTATGGGCTTCGTCAATAAATAAAATAATGGGCTTTTCGGACGCTTGTACCTCTTCAATGACTTGGCGCAATCGGTTTTCAAATTCACCTTTCATACTTGCACCCGCTTGTAATAAACCAACATCGAGAGTGCGTAATGTCACATCTTGCAGTGAAGGCGGTACGTCACCTGCAACGATTTTTTGTGCGAAGCCTTCGACGACAGCGGTTTTACCTACGCCCGCTTCGCCTGTCAGTATTGGGTTGTTTTGTCTGCGGCGCATCAGTATGTCGATGACTTGGCGAATTTCTTCATCACGTCCAACAATCGGATCCATTTTGCCAGAACGGGCTTGTTCAGTTAAATCGACGGTGAATTGTTTTAAGGCTTGTTGTTTGCCCATTTGTGCGGGAGACATTGCACCACTGGCTTCACCAGGTACTGCGCCGCCGCCAACTTGAAAACCGTCACTGGCAATCAAGCCGTGTTCGGGCGAACCACTGAGGATTTCATCAAAACGTTCAGTTAAGGTTTCGGCTTTGATTTTTTCAAATTCTTTGGAGATGCTTAATAACGCGTGGCTTAGCCCTTTGGTTTTCAGTATGCCAACAATTAAATGTCCTGAACGCACTTGTGATTCACCAAACATCAGCGTACCAAATACCCAGCCGCGTTCAACAGCATCTTCAATATGGGAGGATAAATCGGAAATAGAGGTTGATCCTCTAGGCAAGCGGTCTAGGGCATCGGTGAAGTCTTTGGCTAAGCGTGAGGGGTCGAGATTGAATTGGCGGATGATTTTGTGCAGGTCGGAGTCTTGCAACTGTAAAATCTGGTGTAACCAATGCACCAGTTCGACATAAGGATTACCGCGCATTTTACAAAACACCGTCGCGCCTTCTATGCCTTTGTAACAGACGGTATTGAGTTTACCAAATAAGGCAACTCGGCTGATTTCAGTCATTTTTGTGTCCTTTTTATTATTGGTTTAAAAGACGGGAATAAAAAATAGGATTTCTACTCCAGATTATTCATTATTTCAAAGTTTCCCCCAGAACGGATTTAGTCTCAGATCATCGGCATCGTGGTCACTCTTACGTTCACCTAGCCACGATGTCCAACCTAGATGAGTGGTTTCGCCAAGTTGTGCGTGTGGAACTTGGTCTTTTTTTAACACTAACTGCACATCCCAACTCAACTCATCGCCGCTGTAATTGCGAATAATGGCAATCAGTTGTTCGAGTCGGTAGCCATCAGGTAATAGACTTAGATAGTCGTTTAAGTTCAACGCATCAAAACGAATACGAAATTTATGTTGGCAACCCCAAACTTGTGAACCAAGTATGACGGAGCGACCTAGTTCACCTGTTAAGGGATTCTCGCCTAGTCGGGTTAAATCGGATGCTTGCATGGTCAGCCATTCACCAACAAACTGTTCAACGCTGACCGTTAGGCGAAAATAGTCGGCGAGTAAGGCTCTTAAGCCTTCAGCGGATTTGCTA
>Ga0208115_1000380_pt1 | contig 11047 bp, 8 predicted proteins | sample LakWasMeta4_LOW4_2_FD_183856 | JGI IMG/M metagenome (GOLD analysis project Ga0208115, IMG submission 183856) | Freshwater sediment methanotrophic microbial communities from Lake Washington under simulated oxygen tension - Sediment Metagenome... | ecosystem: Environmental > Aquatic > Freshwater >...
GCAGGTAACACAGCGACAGACAAGGACGGCACACCTGTTATTTTTGATCCAGCTTGCTACTACGGTGACCGAGAAGCCGACTTAGCCATGACCGAACTGTTTGGCGGCTTTAGTCGAGATTTTTATGCTGCCTATCAAGATGTATGGGCATTAAATGAAGGCTATCAAGTGAGAAAATCGCTTTACAATCTGTACCATATTTTGAATCACCTTAATTTATTTGGTGATAATTATTTGCGACAAGCTGAAAACAGCATAACTGCACTATTATCCGAAATAGGCATTAGCAGCTCGTAATCGCTTTAACGAGTCAACAAACGACACAATGTATCAGCAATTATAACGTTCTGATTTTATATTTTCACAGCTCACACACCAGCACAGCACTTGGCTCATTGAGCATTGGGCATTGACAGGTATCCCCTTTCTCCTTTACAGTTACGCCCGAAAAACAAGTATTGTTTTCTTTTGTAAAAACAGCAGTAATTTGTGGCAAAATCTCAAAACATTGCCTTAGCAAGAACATCGGCGTTGATAATGCTAACGTAGCGTTTATAATGCCAACACTTCTTTTCTTAGAAGAAGCATTGAGAGTTAGCAGTGCTATATGAACGTGGAGTAAATATCAGTCTGAAATGGACAACCCATCTCAGCAGTTTGCGTTAAAGCGTTTCGAGTCCCATAGAACATCTTTCTATTACGACTCATAACTATGTAATTAAAAACAACTAAATATAATATAACCCTTCGGAGCATTTATCATGGCAAGACCGTTAATACAAATGGCATTAGACTCATTAGATTTCGATGCAACAGTAAACCTTGCTACTTTAGTAGCACCACATGTTGATATTTTCGAGATCGGAACTCCATGTATCAAACACAACGGCATCAACTTAGTTAAAGAATTAAGAGCAAGATTCCCTAATCACTTGTTATTAGTTGACTTAAAAACTATGGATGCTGGTGAATACGAAGCAACTCCTTTCTACGCAGCAGGTGCTGATATTTGTACAGTTTTAGGCGTATCTGGCCTTGCAACTTGTCAAGGTGTTATTAAAGCTGCAAACGCACACGGTGCAGAAGCTCAAATCGACTTAATCAACGTTGAAGACAAAGTCGCTTGCGCTCGTGCAACTGTTGAAGCTGGTGCTCAAATCATGGGTATTCACACAGGCTTAGACGCTCAAGCAGCAGGTCACACACCTTTCGCTGACTTAAACGCAATTGCTGAATTAGGTTTACCAGTCCGCATTTCAGTTGCTGGCGGCATCAAAGCATCTACAGTTCAAGACGTAGTAAGAGCTGGCGCAAACATCATCGTTGTTGGCGCAGCAATTTACGGCGCACCTTGCCCTGCTACAGCAGCGCAAGAAATCCGTGAATTGGTTGACGCTGTATAATTCATAGAGGCAGCAACTTATGCATCAGCAACTTATATTAGATAAAATCACAAACATTTTAACGGCTACCGACGATTCTTATGATGAAAAGCTAGTTGAAATGCTTGATAAAGCCAAGCGCATTTTTATCGCAGGTGCTGGGCGTTCCAAGTTAGTTGGTAACTTTTTTGCTATGCGCTTAGTACATGGCGGTTACGATGTCAGCGTAGTTGGCGAAATTGTAACTCCGAGTATTAAAGCAGGTGACTTGTTAATCATTATCTCAGGTTCTGGAGAAACTGAGCAATTGATAGCGTTCACCAAAAATGCCAAAAAAGTCGGTGCCAACATCGTGTTGATTTCTGCGAAAGCCAGTTCAACTATCGGCGATATGGCTGATGGTGTATTCCAAGTTGGAAAAGAAGAACTGTATGGCAAGGTAGTGGGAATGCCAATGGGAACAGTGTTTGAATTATCAACACTGTGCTTTTTGGAAGCCCTAATCTCACATATCATCTGGGAAAAAGGAATTCCTGAAGAAATCATGAGAGAAAGACACGCTAACTTAGAGTAATTCGTTAGGAGCGAGTGGTGATAGCCACTCGTTCTCTAGCTCTGTTTAAGTTAAAAAAATATAAAAGAACAACAACGTAACCACATCGAAACATTCGATGAGAGTTACTCACTAGAATTCACTAACAAGTAGGAGAACAATATGACTTCGCGCCGAGAACTAGCGAACGCCATACGCGCTTTGAGCATGGATGCCGTACAAAAAGCCAACTCTGGACATCCAGGGGCACCTATGGGCATGGCGGATATCGCCGAAGTCCTGTGGAACGACTACATGAGTCACAATCCGACCAACCCAAACTGGTCAAATCGTGATCGTTTCGTTCTGTCTAACGGTCATGGCTCAATGCTGATTTATTCATTACTGCATTTGACTGGCTATGATTTACCGATGAGTGAATTGGCTACTTTCCGTCAGCTGCATTCAAAATGCCCAGGTCATCCTGAATACGGTTATGCGCCAGGTATTGAAACAACAACTGGCCCATTAGGACAAGGTATTACCAATGGCGTTGGTTTTGCAATGTCAGAAAAGTTACTTGCACATCAATTCAACCGTCCAGATCATAACATCATTGATCACCACACTTATGTGTTCTTAGGTGACGGCTGCTTGATGGAAGGTGTTTCTCACGAAGCGTGTGCGTTAGCAGGTACTTGGGGCTTAGGCAAATTAATTGCATTCTGGGATGACAACGGTATTTCAATCGACGGTCATATCGAAGGCTGGTACACCGATGACACCGTAAAACGCTTTGAAGCATACGGCTGGCACGTTTTATCTGTTGATGGACATAACCCAGAAGAAATTTCTAAAGCCATTAGCTTGGCAAAAGATATGACCAGTGCGCCAACACTAATTTGTTGCAAAACAACCATCGGTTTTGGTTCACCAAATAAAGCTGGCACACACGAATGTCACGGTGCGGCATTAGGTCAAGCTGAAATCAATCTAACTAAAGCAGCTTTAGGTTGGGATTATGAAGCTTTTATCATTCCAGAAAACGTTTATGCGGGCTGGGATGCGAAAGCTAAAGGCACTAAAGCAGAAACAGAGTGGAATGCTAAATTTGCAGCTTATAAAGCAGCATATCCTGAATTAGCAGCTGAATACGAACGTCGTATGGCAAATGAATTGCCTGCTAACTGGAAAGAAGCGACTGATACTTTAATTGCTGACTTTAATGCTAAAGCTGAAAATCTGGCTTCTCGCCAAGCATCACAAAAAGTAATTGCTGGTCTTGCACCTTTATTACCTGAATTCTTAGGCGGCTCTGCGGATTTGACTGGCTCTAACTTAACCAGTTGCGCTAGCTTTACTCATGTACACGCTAAAGAACCAGGCAATTACATCTCTTACGGTGTCCGTGAATTCGGTATGTTCGGCATCATGAACGGCATGGCGTTACACAGTGGTTTAATACCCTTCGGTGGCACATTCCATATGTTCTCTGACTATGCGAAAAGTGCATTGCGTATGGCAGCATTGATGAAAATCCGCACCATCGCTGTATTGACTCATGATTCTATTGGTCAAGGTGAAGACGGTCCAACACATCAACCGATTGAAAACACTTCAGCAATGCGCTTCATCCCTAATATGGATGTTTGGAGACCAGCCGATTCAACCGAAACTGCGGTTGCTTGGGTTATGGCGGTAGAGCGTTTGACAGGTCCAACCAGCTTAGTATTAAGTCGCCAAGCCTTACCTTTTATAGCGCGTAATGATGATCAAATCGCTGCTATTCGCAAAGGTGCTTATGTTATTTCTGAAGCCAACGGCACTGCACAAATCATCTTGATTGCCACAGGTTCAGAAGTTGATTTAGCGTTAAAATCACAAGCCGCTTTGGCAGAAAAAGGTATTCAAGCTCGCGTTGTTTCTATGCCGTCAACTAATGTCTTCGATCGTCAAGATAAAGCATACAAAGACAGCGTATTAACACCTGGTGTAAAACGTGTTGCCATTGAAGCTGGCGTAACTGACTACTGGCGTAAATACGTTGGTTTAGAAGGCGGCGTTGTGGGTATTGACACTTTCGGAGAGTCAGCTCCTGCTGGCGCATTGATGAAACACTTCGGTTTCACCGTTGAAAATGTTGTCAGTAACGTAGAAGCTGTACTTTAATTTTTAAGATAACCTTGGAACGGGACACCTCTCACACATGATGCCATACGATTAGTTGGCATATTGTCGGAGGTGTCACGAACCACTTCTTCCGACTCATAGGTGATCGTGTGAACAAGAATAATTTAACGAAAGGTCTATTTACAGCGTTGTTGCTGGTCAGCAGCGTGGTAAGTGCAGACGAAAAATACCCAGCAGCAGATTTCCAGCCTTCAATTGTTTATCAAAGTGATGAAGCTAAAAATGGCTCATCAACTAAAGCAGCCGTCAAACCAGCAGCACCCGTTGCTGCCGAAGTAAAAACTGAAGTCGATTCAAAATATCCAGCGGCAGACTTCCAGCCTAAAGTTGTTTATACCGATGACAACTACAAACACAATAAAGCAGTACCTGTAAGCGCATCTAAAAATGTAAGTGCATCTTCTACTAAAGAAGAAACTTCAGCTGAAAGCGTTGCCGCTACTGAAACCAAAAAAGAAGATTCCAGTGTAACTTACTTACTAGGCTTAGTAGGTTTGGCAGCGGTTGGCTTTTTCTTATTCAGACAACAAGCAACGCCTGCTACTCCTAAAGCTAAAAAAGCCAGTGTTGCTCCTGCAAGCACCAAAACTGCTGCCACAACAGGTGTTGGTAAATACATCAACAAAGTATCTGGCACAGGTGTTTCTCGCTATGTAGACAATCAAGTTAAGACTGCAAAATCTGCAACCAGTGTTGCTAGATATGTTGCACAGCAAACATTAGCTGATAAAGCAAGAGCGGCAGAAGAAGCAGAAAAGAAAGCTACAGGTGTTGAAAAATATATGCGCAATCGGGGATAAGCAATGAGCCAGAATCCATTGAACAGTTCATTTTTATCTGCTGTTGTAGCGTTTTTTTCGTTTGGAACTGAAGCAGCATCTCAAACAACTGAAAATATGTATCGTGTTTGTGCGGGCGACCCCGACGGACTTAGCGGCGTAGAGAAATATCTGCAAAGCCAAGAAGCGTTGTTAGCAAGACAAAAGGCTGAGCAATTGGAACAACTGGCAGCCCAAGCCTCAGCTAGCAGTGTTACAAAATACTTAGCAGGACAAGCACCTCTGACCAGTGTGGATCGTTACGCTCTCAGACAAGCCCTTGCTGAAAAACAAACACAAAAAAGTCACCTTGCAACTAGTGGCAAAACAGGTGTTGATAAGTATCTGAATGGTATGAAATCAGCACCTGCATTAAGCGGTGTAGAAAAATACTTAAAGCATCAAGAAAGTCTGCCCCAGCCCAGCAAAGTTGCTAAATACATGGCAAAACAAGCTGCTTTAGCTGCATTGCACGCTAAATCAGCACCTGCGGTGGCAAAACCTACAGGTGTTGCTAAATATTTGCAGCATCAAGAAAGCCTGCCACAACCTAGCAGAGTGGCTAAGTATCTGGCAAGACAGGCTTTGTTAGACGCACAACAAGCAAAACCAGCACCCGTAAAGCGTGGCGAAACAGGTGTTGATAAATATGTCAAACATCAAGACGAGTTACCACAACCTAGCAGAGTAGAAAAATACTTAAACAGACAAGCATTAGCTGAACAACACAAAGCCGATGCCGAAACTAGCGTTGAAAGATATATGCGTCATCAAGGTTAATTGATGCCATTAACGCTTTGCAGGTTTATGAGTTGCATCCTACAGATACTGTCGATGCAACTCTATAGATTTTTTAAATACACATAAAGGTACTATTCATGGCAAAAAACTTACTTGAACAACTGAAAGCAATGACAGTTGTGGTTGCTGATACAGGTGATATTGAAGCGATTGAAAAATTCACACCGCGTGATGCAACAACTAACCCATCGCTGATTACAGCGGCGGCGCAAATGCCACAATACCAAGCGATTGTTGACGATACCTTGAAAGCAGCAAGAACAACTTTAGGTGCAGCAGCATCAGCGGCTGAAGTAGTTTCTTTAGCGTTTGATCGTTTAGCCGTTTCTTTCGGTTTAAAAATTCTGGAAATTATTCCAGGTCGTGTATCAACTGAAGTTGATGCAAGACTGTCATTTGACACTGATGCAACTATTGCTAAAGGTCGTGATTTAATTGCGCAATACGAAGAGGCTGGCGTTTCAAAAGATCGCGTATTAATCAAAATTGCTGCAACATGGGAAGGTATCCAAGCCGCTGCTGTTTTAGAAAAAGAAGGCATTCACTGTAACCTGACTTTATTGTTCGGCTTACACCAAGCGATTGCTTGCGCAGAAAACGGTATTACACTGATTTCTCCTTTCGTTGGTCGTATTCTTGACTGGTACAAAAAAGATACTGGTCGTGATTCTTACGCGCCTGCTGAAGACCCAGGTGTGGTATCAGTGACTGAAATTTATAATTACTACAAAAAATTCGGTTATAAAACTGAAGTTATGGGCGCGAGCTTCCGTAACGTTGGTGAAATTACTGAATTAGCCGGTAGTGATTTATTAACTATCGCCCCTTCTTTATTGGCTGAATTACAAGCTACCGAAGGCGAGCTACCACGCAAACTAGACCCAGAAAATGCTGCAACAATGTCTATTGAAAAATTATCAATAGACAAAGCAACGTTTGAAAGTATGCACGCGGCAAACCCTATGGCGACTGATAAATTAGCCGAAGGTATTGACGGTTTTGCTAAAGCATTAGAAGCACTTGAAAAATTGCTGGCTGATCGTTTAGCGAACTTAGAAGCTTAAGAAATACATAGCCTCCACGATGTAGATGCTACGGCATCTACAATCTGGAGGCTTTTTTGCTTTTGTAATAAACAGAAACAGGATTCCTCTCCATGTCACAAAAAATTTCCGATGTCGTTAAAGCTGGTGTTGTTACTGGTGAAGACGTACAAAAAGTCTTTGCTATTTGCAAAGCAAACCAATTTGCTCTTCCTGCGGTAAACGTTATCAACACAGATTCAATCAATGCTGTATTAGAAGCGGCTGCGAAAGTTAAATCTCCTGTGGTTATTCAGTTCTCTAATGGTGGTGCCGCGTTTTTCTCAGGTAAAGGCGTTAAATTAGAAGGTCAACAACCTGCTATTTTAGGTGCTATTTCTGGCGCACAGCACGTTCATTTAATGGCAGAAGCCTATGGCGTACCTGTTATTCTGCATACTGACCACGCGGCAAAAAAATTATTACCTTGGATTGATGGTTTGTTAGATGCAGGTGAAAAACACTTCGCGGCAACAGGAAAACCATTGTTCAGCTCGCATATGTTGGATTTATCAGAAGAAAGTCTGAAAGAAAATATCGAAATCTGCGCCCAGTATTTAACGCGTATGTCTAAAATGGGCATGACGCTGGAAATCGAATTAGGTTGCACTGGTGGTGAAGAAGACGGCGTAGACAATAGCGGCATGGATCATTCTGCCCTATACACCCAACCTGAAGACGTGGCGTATGCTTATGAAGAATTAAGCAAAATCAGCAACCGTTTCACCATCGCGGCTTCTTTCGGTAACGTACACGGTGTTTATTCACCTGGCAATGTCAAATTGACTCCTACCATTTTGGCGGATTCACAAACATTTGTTTCTGAAAAATTTGGTGTACCACACAACACCTTAGACTTCGTATTCCACGGTGGTTCAGGTTCTACGCCAGAAGAAATTAAAGAGTCAATCAGCTATGGCGTTGTGAAAATGAACATTGATACCGATACCCAATGGGCGACTTGGGAAGGTATTATGAATTTTTACAAGAAAAATGAAGGCTATTTGCAAGGTCAAATCGGTAACCCAGATGGTGCTGATAAACCTAACAAAAAATACTATGATCCGCGCGTTTGGCAACGTGAAGGCGAAGTCGGCATGGTAAAACGTTTGGAACAAGCTTTCCAAGAATTGAATGCTGTTAATTCTTTATAAGCTCACGCTGTTGTTCTGAATAACCTATAAAAAAGCCGATGTTTTTGCATCGGTTTTTTTTTGTTTGAAAAAAGTCTTAATGCCTGTAAGAAAATACTATGCAACTGCTTAATTTGAAATGGATAAATCTGTTCTCAATTTAAATATCAACATTTAATCAATAATAAGGAATTACTATGGAACGTCGTGATTTTATTCGCTTAACGGTAGCAAGTGCAGGCGCAAGCTTAATCGCGCCCAGCTTAACATTTGCTGCCAGTGAACAACAGGTAGCTCAAACAAGCGATATTTATTATACAAAAGAATCTACAGGTCGTTGGGAAGGCAAAGCAGCGACCCATTTACCAGTTATTGAAGTGACAAAAGCAGAAGGTAATGCTACCGTAAAAATCACTACTCCACATGAAATGAAAGGTTACGAACATTATATTGTTAAGCATGTCCTGTTAGATAAAAACCATAAGTTTCTCCATGAACATATGTTTGATCCAACTAAGGAAAGTGTAGCTGTATCAACATTTACGCTTAAAAACTACAGTGGTACTGTATACGCCTTAAGTATGTGTAATAAGCACGATCTTTGGTTAAGTAGCGCGGAAGTATAGTTAATCCCAAGATAACAAGGATGTTATCACTGAATAATAGCAGCGATGTAATCATTCTATGACTGTCATTTAATCAGATTACTCAAAAAAGACAATATTCAACACTAAGTGCTAGATAACGACATAAAAAACTACCTGTTATCCTACTAAAATACTAAACTAATACCGTTGCACCGATTTTTACTTCATATTTGTAAAAATTTTTAAAACTAAACTGGATATAAATCATTAACCCCTATTTATCTTATTGATTTCAAAGGTCGGTGCACTCAGTTTCGGCGCGTTAATTGCTTGTTAACGCACGACAATGCGGCAGATAATAACTATAACAACGAAGGAGTAAATCAATGAGAGATATTTTCCAGAGAATTATTAATAATATGATGGGGCAGTATGTGACGGTACTGTTGGTTTTAGGGGCTGTTAGCACAGTGACCTATCTTATTCTTATTACTGATATTAGAGATCAGGAAGGCAATGCGCGACTCGTTAAAATGAGTACCGAACAGGGCTTGATGATTTCGGATATAAACATCGCACTGACCCAAAAAACCTACCTTACCAACACTGCGGATCTGCATAAACTCAATGCGCGAATTCTATCTACGCAGCTGCAATTAGCGCAAGACCACGAGGCTTTAAAATCAGGCTATCGCTTCGTTAAAGAAAAAGATCGCTTAATTCAAGCACGAGGTCAGTTATCTCCAGAATTAAGAGCGTTGTATTTTGATGGCTCGAAGTCCATTGATCACTTGATGCACGCCTATCTGTCAATTGTTCGTGAGTTGCAACGAATGCCTGCTGATAAGCTTAAGTTGGATAATGAAGAACTTAACAAACTCCTGTTCACTATATCTCCTTCGTTATTAGAATTAATAGACAGAGCCAGTTTATTACAGCAACGACAAAGTGAATTTATGCTGGGCAACACCGCTAACAAGCAAAATTTAATATTCACTATCTCGATAGGCACATTATTCCTCGTAGGCGCGTTGTTGCTACAGCCTATGGTAGCTCGATTAAAAGACAGTGCGTTAAAAATGAAGCAGGAAAAAGCCTTCGCTGATAACGTTATTAACACCACACAAGCTTTGATTATCGGCGTAGATCAACAAGGTAAAGTCGTTCTTTTTAACCATTACGCAGAAGAAAATAGCGGCTGGTCGGAAGATGAAGTGAGAGGAAAAAACTTTTTCGAGCAGTTTATTCCTGAAAAAGATCAAAAAGAGCTACTCAACTTATTTACCGACATGATGTCAGGGTCTGTTGAATACGCCGATGATATTGAAACGCAAATGCTGGTCAGCACTAACGACTTACTCAATATTATCTGGAGTCCGACGGTTATTAAGGAAGGAAAACCGGCAACACCGATTATGTTTTTAGCCACAGGACTGGATATTACCGAACGTAAAGAAGCTGAGCAAAAAGTAACCAAAGCCAACGCTGAATTAGCCCAATTAACCAGCCGTCTACAAGGCGAGGTCAACTTAGCGGCGACCTTACAACGCTCTATTCTGCCACCGCCACGCATTGATTTACCAGGTATGCAAGGTAAAGCGACCCTGCTCACTTCCAGTGAGGTAGGTGGTGATTATTACGATTATTATAAAGTCGCAGGACATCACAGTGTATTGCTGATTGGTGATGTCAGTGGACATGGTGTGGCAGCAGGTACAATGGTGGGCGCGGCAAAAGCGGGTGTTTATCCGCTGATTCATGAAGGTATCACCTCACCTATCGAAATTCTTAATTCACTCAATGAAACCATGCGGGCAACCGCACAGCAATCGTTATTAATGACGATGGCGTGTTTAAGTCTGGATGCGCGTAACGGTAAACTGGTTTTTGCCAATGCGGGTCATGTACTGCCCTATTTACTCCGCCACAAAGCCCAACACTGGGAAATGTTAGAAGCCTCTGGTTTACCGTTAGGTAAAAGTATTGACTCCGATTACTCGGCAACCGCTATCGAATTAATGCTTGAAGTAGGCGACCGATTATTTTTATACACAGATGGTCTGGCAGAAGAAGAATCACCTACAGGTGAAGCATTTGGTTATGACAGACTGGAAGCACTGCTGAATGCCAACGTGGATGCCGACCCTGAAACATTACACGACACCATCATGGATGCCCTGCGTATTCATTGCCGTGGCACAGCGTATACCGATGACGTAACTATCGTTGTTGTGACTCACAGTGACCGAGTTATTCAAGCCGCCGCCACTAACGAAGTCAGCGATATTATTCGTATCTCCGAAAACTTTTATCGCCAAGGTGACCACCCTATTCCGCGTATATCCAAAGAATATGTGGTGTTTTTGGCAGAACACACTTATGCCGATTTACTGACCCGTTTCAGTCAAGACGGTATTTGCCGCATTTTACCCAGACACAATGATTTCTGTAAAAAGCTGGGCTGGGAACATTTGCTCAATCAGCATCATGAAACACCGAATGATGACTTATATGTACTACTT
>Ga0208115_1000381_pt1 | contig 11015 bp, 9 predicted proteins | sample LakWasMeta4_LOW4_2_FD_183856 | JGI IMG/M metagenome (GOLD analysis project Ga0208115, IMG submission 183856) | Freshwater sediment methanotrophic microbial communities from Lake Washington under simulated oxygen tension - Sediment Metagenome... | ecosystem: Environmental > Aquatic > Freshwater >...
CTGGTGACTTGCAGCGTGTCGGTCAAGAAAATTGGAAAATTGATGCTTGCCCACATCACGGACCAGGGTTGGCTATTTCTGATACGGATGTGTATCACGAAGTGTGGTTTAGTAATGCGGAGGTAAAAAAAGGCTTGTTTTATGCACACTCAAGCGATGCAGGTAAACATTTTTCTGAGCCGATGAATTTTGGTGGTGCGGGTGCGAGTCATCCTCATGTACAGACGCTAGGTCAACAAGTGGCAATCGTTTGGCAAGAATTTGATGGCAAGAATAATATTCTGCAACTCATTAAATCCAGCGATGCAGGTAAAACGTGGACAAAGCCCGAAGTGATAGCACAAGCGACTAAAGGTGTTGATACGCCGTTTTTAATCACCGATAAGCAAGCGATGTATGTATCGTGGCACAGACAACAGCAAGATTATCAGCTACAAAAAATTAATTTTTAATCAGACGTAAAACAGCTTTAGCTGTTTTACGTCCAATAGCTAAAGCTATTGGACTCCTGTTTTATTACCACACACTGACAACTAACTTTCATTATGGATATTATCAATTTTTTATTGCACTTGTTAAAAGACCCATTGGCAACCTTGCAAGATTTTTTAACCCATTATCAAACCTTAACTTATTTCGTGGTTGCGTTAATTATTTTTGTCGAAACAGGGCTGATTGTGATGCCTATACTGCCAGGGGATTCTTTGCTGTTTGCTGTTGGGCTATTAGCATCATCAACAGGGCAATTAGAATTGCAGATTATTATTCCCTTGCTGATAGGCGCGGCGTTGTTGGGTGATAATGTTAATTATTATGTTGGCAAACATTTTAGCCGCATCATTAGAAAGCGTGAGCGGCTACTGTTTTTTAAGCATGAATACCTGACTGAAACCGAACAGTTTTATCATAAACACGGTGGTAAAGCGGTGATTGCCGCGCGTTTTGTGCCGATTATTCGCACGGTTGCGCCGTTTGTTGCGGGTGCAGGGAGTATGAAATATGGTAAATATCTGCTGTTTTGCGTACTAGGTGCGAGTTTATGGGTGACTACCTTAACCGTGGCAGGTTATTTTTTGGGTTCTAATGAATGGGTGAAAGTACATTTTGAAAAAATCGTACTGGGCATCGTGTTTGTGTCATTTTTGCCGATGCTTGTGCATGTAGTAAAAGCTAAGTTCCAGAAAAATTCTGTTGTTTAACGCGTTTGTCCACGAAAAGCACGAAAGACATTTTTCGTGCTTTTCGTGGACTATTTTTTACTCCACACTGTTCAAATTATATTTTCTCACTCGATAACGTAAGGTTTCACGGGTTGCACCTAACGCTCTTGCGGCGGCAGTTAAATTATTATCAGCGCGTTCCAATGCAGTTTTGATAATAAATTTATCCATATCATCCAGTGCCATGCTGCCATCTAGGGGTAAATAAATACACTCTTTAGTATCGGTACTGTCAGTTTTTTCGTGCATAGCCTGTCTAGGCAGTTGTAACCACTGTATAGGAAACATATCGCTATCAGCAAATAATACACAGCGTTCAATGACGTTGCGTAATTCTCTGACATTGCCCGACCAGTCATGGGCTTTGAGCTTACGCCAGACTTCATCGGGAATATGTTTGACTTGTCGCCCCGCTTTGGCATTGTATTCAGCAACAAATAATGGCACTAACTCATCCAAATCTTCGACTGCCTCACGCAAGGGTGGCAAAATCACTCGAAATACGCTTAAGCGATGATACAAATCGGCGCGAAAACGTCCGTCTTGTGACATTTTTTCTAAATCACAGTTACTGGCGGCAATGATTTGTACATTGACACTAATTTCTTTTTCACCACCTAAGCGACGCACTTTATGGTCTTCAATGGCTTTTAACAATTTGGCTTGTAAATCCAGTGGCATTTCACCAATTTCATCCATAAATAACGTGCCGCCATCGGCTTGTTCCAGTAAGCCCCGATGCCGACTAGACGCGCCTGTAAATGCACCAGGTTCATGACCGAATAATTCTGATTCTAATAATTCACGCGGCAACGCGGCACAGTTTACTTCAATCATTGGTTGCAAAGCACGCGAGCCACCATAGTGCAGTATACGCGCTACCAACCCTTTACCCGTGCCACTTTCACCACCAATAATTAAGGCACTGAATGGTACTTCAGTCAGTTTAGCCAGTAAGTGTCGAATGTTTTGTGCTTGTAGGCTATGACCGACATAAGCTTCGGGCGAATAACGCCGATGCTCTTGTTTGGTTTGATCGATAACACGGCGTTGCATAGCGGCACTTCGGGTTGCACTTGCCACGACTAAATCCAGACGCTCTAAATCACACGGTTTTTCCAGAAAATCATACGCACCCAACCGTAACGCTCGCACCGAATCAGGTACGTTGCCATAACCTGTTAAAAATAACCATTCTGCATAATGAACATCTTTCTTAACAGCTTCCATAAAATCCAAGGCATTGCCATCAGGCAAATTCATATCGGATAGAATCAACAGTGGTTCAATGCGTTTTTTAAATAATAAGGTTTTAGCTTCTGCCAGTGTGGTCGCTAATACCACTTCCCAGCCGTGGGTTCGATAGTGGTGAGAGAGTTCAATACCTAACAATCTCTCGTCTTCAATGATGAGCAGGGTTTCAATCATGGCTATTCTCCAAGCAAACTGTGATAAGGTAATGAAATAGTGACACACGCGCCATGTGGTTGTTGGTTGGATAATTTAATCGTACCACCGATATTTTTAACAAAACGCTGCACCATCGCTAAACCTAAACCTGTGCCGCCTGTATGACTGGTGCGAAATGGACGAATGCCATAATCTAGCAACTCTTGCGCAAAACCCCGTCCATTGTCTAAGACTTCAATGGTTAAGCCTAGGTTATTTACTCGTGCTTTAATGACTATACATCCTGCGCTATTTTCCAATGCGTTCACGGCATTTAATACTAAATTCAGTAAAATCTGACGAATGCCACTTTCGGGTAAATGGACAAGCAATGAAGGCGGGGTCTCCGCTTCAAGTTGAATATTTTCCGCTACTTGATAGCGAGTGAGTTTCAGCAAATCCCGAATCAATACTGTCATATCAAAATCAGTGGACAGCTCAGGCGTGTGCTTGCTTTGGTTGAGCATATCATTAAGTAACAATGCTAAGCGTTTCAACTCTGAGCTGATTAACTCCATACGCTCACATTGCAAGGTATCGTCAATTTCACGGCGCAAATTATTAAACGCCATTTGAATGCCTGCTAGAGGATTGCGAATTTCATGGGCTAATTCAGCCGCCACTTCACCGATAGCCGCTAGGCGTTCAGCTCTGGCTAAACTGGCTTGTTGTTCTAATAAGGCTTGTGTGGCAATTCTAACTTCGCGTTGTAACGATTGAGCATACAGGCGTTTAGTTTCTTCCAGTTCAGCTAAATGCGTCACCATTTCATTGTAGCTATTAAAAACAGGTAGTAATAACGGATCAAGATGGTCGGTGGTAATCGGTGTATAGTTTTCTTCGGTTAAGCGTTCTAATAATCGCCGTAAATCATGCAGTGGGTGCAGAATGCGAAATTTTAAAAACAGTAATGCACCTGACAAAATCACTATAAACGTCAATAAGGCAATATACAGTTCGTTTTGGGTATCGAGATTAATTTCTTCTAACAGTTGCTCACGATACGAGGCTTCATGATCAAGGGTTTCATCCATGATTTTGAGTGATTCGGTCAGATGGGCATTTTTTTCTTTACCTTCCAATTTGCCCACCTCAGCAAGCATACTACGAACAGTAGCTAAGTTACGCTTGGTATCATCGGACAAATAACGATTATCGGCGGTTAAGACATCAATTTCGGTCAAGGTGTTATTGAGGGTAACGGGTTTATCGGGTTCTTCCAGTAAATGGGCAATCAATGATTGCTGCAAACCCACTGACACTCTTTGAATATGATGCGAATAATCCACATAGGACAAAATCGTTTCAAAGTGGCGACTGGTACGCCAAATCATACCGCCTAAAATTGCCAGAGCCATTAACAATAACCCTAAAAATGCCAAGCCGCGTAATTTAGCAGGACGGTAAAAAACTGGATTCATCGTAAAATCGTAAATTAGTGTGTGAATAATATTTAAATCAGTTAAGCCCGTTTTGAGTAACGCCGACGTAAGTTAATGACTGTTTGAGAAATACGATTAATATACCAACAAAGCAATTCATTCACGCATTTGTTTCAATGAAAATTTTCAATTTTGGCTGGTGGTAAAAGCTTAATTGATGAGGTTATAAAAAAATTTTGGTCAATTTCCTGAGACGGATTTTTAAATTAAGGTTCAAAGATTGAATAAATCTGAATTGTAATAACACGGTATTTTGAACATTTCAATTCAGTTGATTTCTTGTGCCAGTGCAAAGTGAAAGAATTTGATTCAATGCGGGCTTGGCAGATTTCCAACCCGCACAGTAATAACGCAGAACTACCCTGTCTTTGTCATGTTTATGTTTAAGCGTAAGTGCTTAAACATAAAATATTTCATTTTATCAACAAAGTGCTGCAACCCAACAGGCTTATACTGAGTTGCAAAACACAGAGTTGTGTGACATTAGTTAAGCGCGGCAGTTAGCAGGCACATATTTTGGATTCAATGAACCAGTGACAGTTGTCAATACATCAATAGATGGTGATGTTGAAGAATGACATTCCCAGTTAATAGAACCTGCTGTTGTTGGAGTGCCAGAAACAGGTAAGGTAGAGCCAGCAACAGGTAATAATTTTAGAGTAGGGCTGCCTGTCGCAACTTTGTCGGTGAAAGTGATAGTAATAGTGCCGTTAGTGCTATCAATTGCAATACCACTGTTCTTATTAGTACCACGAGCCGTTGTATCAGGTGCAGTTAAAGTAGACACGTTAGCCGTTGAGTTGGGTGAAACCCAACCCGCATCAAATGGTGCGCCATTTGCCGAATTTTCAGCGACGGCAGTTTTTGCAGAAGCCGCTAACGCCAGACCTTCTGATACTTTTGCTCTAACGATATAGTCTTGGTAAGCTGGAATCGCAATAGATGCCAAAATACCGATAATCGCAACAACGATCATTAATTCAATCAAGGTAAAACCTTGTTGTAGTTTTGAAACTTTCATTATATTCACCTTATATTGTTTGTTTTGTAATTACTACGCAATTATATATGGCATATACCATGCCATTCTTATTAATTAATAAATAGTTTTTGTTTTTAATTTATATTGGGGTGCTAATATATATCGAATATTTTCCTCGCAGATATTATAGGTTTGCATGATATTTTTAACTTTATAACTTACTGATTTATAATTATTTATTTTTAAATCCTTTGGGTAATATTTTTATTAAACTAATTAAGTTGAAGAGAAATTAAATAATATTGAGCGTGTTTAATTTTAATGACAAATTAGTGATATATATAATTACTTTTATTGTCACTGTGTGACATTATTTGGTATATTTAAAAAGCTCCTTTTATTTAGACTAATAATCCTAATAAACCTTTCATTAACGCTAACGGTGTTGGCGGGCAACCTGCAATCGTGACATCAACAGGAATGACATTCGACACTGCACCACAGCACGCATAAGACTGACCAAATTCACCGCCGCACGCCGCGCAATCACCGACTGCTACCACCCATTTTGGATTCGGCGTGGCATCGTAAGTGCGCAATAACGCGGTTTGCATGTGCCGTGACACAGGGCCTGTGACTAATAACACATCGGCATGACGTGGTGAGGCAACAAAATGAATACCAAACCGCTCTATGTCATAAAATGGATTATTGAGCGCGTGAATTTCTAATTCACAGCCGTTACAAGACCCCGCATCGACTTGACGAATCGCAATACTGCCCGAAAACTTTTTATCAATGTGGCGTTTAATCTCAATACCCAAGGCTTCTAATTCCGCATCTTTAGGGGCTTTGCACTTTTCTGTTACTATCCCTGTCGTAACAATTTTCTTCAATATATTCAGCATGGCGGATTCCTATAAATCATTGCCCGAATACGAGCCATTTAGGGATTTGTTACAAACAGGAAAATCAGGCACAATGTTACCCAACACCAATTTTTCCAAGGCAGGCCAGTTGACAATACTGGGATCACGCGGATAAAAACGGGCGATTTTGTTATCGTCACCGAAGCGTACATAACTGATAATCTCGCCACGAAAACCGTCCACTATCCCTAAGCCTTCGCTGTCAGTGCTAGGTGTTATCCAAGGCATACTAATATCGCCTTCGGGCAGTAAGTTTAGAAATTGTTCAATGAGTTTTAATGAGGCATTGATTTCTTTGTAGCGCACCCAAAACCGTGAGGCAATATCGCCTTGATCTTCTAACGCGACTTTAACGGTAACTTGGTTATAAGGCGGATAAACTGCATCACGGCGCACATCAAAATCTTGCCCACTGGCGCGACCGACATAACCGACTGTGCCGAATGCAGCGGCGATTTCGGGTGACAGATAACCTGCTGTATACAGCCTGTCTTCTAAGGAAGAGTTCAAATCTATCGAGGGCATAATCTCAGACAATTCTTTTTTAAGCATCACAATGTCTTGTTTTAATAACTCACAAGACAGTTCCGATACATCACGACTGACACCTGCTGGGACAATGACATCCATCAGTAAACGATGCCCAAATACTGTCGTATTAGTACGCAACCACAGTTCACGCAAACGGGTGAACTGCATTTGGGCAAAGGTAAATGCGACATCATTACAAATCGCACCCATGTCACCGAGGTGATTAGCGATACGTTCACGTTCGGCAACAATGCCTCGTATAAATAGTGCGCGGCTTGGAACGCTAACACCCGCAGCTTGCTCCATTGCCATACACGCAGCCCAGCAATGACTTACGGTGGTATCCCCTGAAATACGTCCTGCTAATCGTGCTAATGAGTCAGGTGTTCTACCTTCAGCGATTTTTTCGATGCCTTTATGCACATAACCTAAGCGTTCTTCGAGGTTCAAAATCAATTCTCCCACCGCTTGAAAGCGAAAATGACCTGGCTCGATGATACCCGCATGAACAGGTCCGACAGGAATTTCATAAACCCCTGCACCATAACCTTTAACAAAGTCATAATTTGTATCGGGCGGTGTGATAGAGGGAGGTTCACCTTGTACAGGAAAGTCTTTGCGTAACGGATATTGGTGTTTGTCCCATGCTTGATGACGTGTCCAGCGACGATTATCGGGGTGTCCGATAAAGTGAATACCAAACATATCTTGCGTGTGGCGTTCACTACGATTGGCGGCTGGATATACTGTGGCTTGTGACGGTAATTCGGGTTTTGTAGCATTAATCACCGTACGCAATACGATATAAATGCCTTGTTTTTCAAAACAGGCATTAACGATAAATTGCTTATCGGCTTGTTCTGCCCAACCTGCTACCCAGCGTAAATTTTCCGCAACCGCTGTGATGGCGAACTGTTGCCAATGTTTATCTTCGATTTGCCACACAGCGACGTTGTTTAACGGTGAGTGCTGTACCAGACCGCCAATATAATCACCAATCGGTTTGTCAGGCATTTCTGGATTAACCCAGTTAACGGGTTGAGTTAAAAATGTGGTCGTCCAGTTCATAATGGGCTACTCCCTGAAATTAAAACCGTGGCTTGTGAAAACCAGTTCGCCAAAAAGCTAGGAATCGCTAAACCCAACCATAACACTAAGGCGAGATGCAGCATGACAGGTAATAAGTTGGCTTTAACAGGCTGTTGACCTTCAGGCTTTTCCCCGTAGACCATCGGTTGAATGTGACGAAATAATCCCGCAAAGGCGATACCGATACCCAGCAATAATGGTAAGGTCAGCCACGGATAACTGTGCATGGTTGCCAGCAATACTAAAAATTCACTGGTAAATACACCAAACGGTGGAAAGCCCGCAATGGAAATTGTGCCAATCAATAAGCCCCAGCCAATTTTGGGTTGAGTTTTTATCAGTCCGCGTATTTTGTCCATGCGTTGCGTACCTGCGACTTGTGCGGCGTGTCCTACGGTGACGAAAATCGCGGATTTAGTCAACGAATGCACGGTCATGTGTAACAAGGCGGCAAAGGTAGCCAATGAGCCACCGACACCAAACGCAAACGTCATCAGCCCCATGTGTTCTATCGAGGAATAACTGAATAGCCGTTTAATATCTTTTTGCCGATGCAAAAACAACGCACCGACTAAAAATGACAACAAACCAAAGCTCATCATCAAATAACCCGCCATATCGCTATGGGTCGCGCCATCGACTAACATTTTGCTACGCACTACTGCGTATAGTGCATCATTCAATAATAAACCTGATAACACCGCTGACATGGGTGTAGGCCCTTCGGAATGAGCATCGGGTAGCCAGTTATGCAATGGCACTAAACCAATTTTGGTACCGTAACCAATCAGCAAAAATACAAAAGCGATTTGTAATACTTCTGGGTTTAGTTGGTTAGCGTGTTGAAACAGTTCTGACCATAACAGCGCGTTTTCACCGTCACCAATCTGTACGGCTGCGTAATACAATAAAATCGTACCGAACAGAGCTTGTGCAATACCAACACCGCAAAGAATAAAATATTTCCACGCGGCTTCGATGGATTCAGGTGTACGGTATAAACTCACCAGCAATACGGTGGCAAGTGTTGCGCCTTCCATGGCAACCCACATCACACCCATATTATTGGTGGTCAACACCAAATACATAGCTAACATAAAACCCTGATACATCGAGTAATACAGTTTTAAGCGATTATCAGTGAGCTTGCCCAGTTCTTTCTCATGCTCCATATAGGGCGCAGAAAATATTGAGGTGGTTAAACCAATAAACGCGGTTAATACAATTAAGTAGACATTAAAAGAGTCCACCAAAAAGGCTTTTTCAGCCGATAAAATCGTGCCGTGATTAAACACGTTAATGGCTAACCAAACGGTAGCAAACAAACTCACCGCATTAAACCAGACATTAATTTTCCCCATGTCGGCTTTGTGGCGCGTAAAGCCAAAAAATACAATACCGACCAAAGTAATCAGTAGTAACAAATAGGCGGGAATCATTTATCCACCTCGTGTAATTTATTGAGCAAATCCACATCCAACGAATCAATGCTGGAGCGAATATGAAAGAAGAAAATGCCGAACAATACAGCGGCAACTAAAACGTCAAAAGCAATACCCAATTCCACCACCATCGGCATACCCTTAGTGGCAACAATTGCGGCGAAAAATAAACCATTTTCGATAGACATAAAGCCAACAACATGAGCAATGGCTTGTTTGTGAGAAATCATTAACAGCATCCCCAGCAACATGACGGATAGACTCACTGCCAGTGCGTTAAGCATCACGGGGGAGGTGGTTTGTACGATAGGATGCAAAACGTAATAGCTAAACACCATTAAACTCGCACCACCTAACATGACAGCGGTTTGATTGGCTAAGGCTTCTACATCACGGTGCAGATTGGTCTTTAAGACTTCGTTGCGTAACATCCACGGAATAAAAATGACTTTTAGAGCCAGCGTGAGTACCGCTGAAATGTATAAATGGTGATTATTCAAGCTATAAGCGGCTACGGCAGTGGTTAGCGTTAATAACAAACCCTGCACCGCAAACATGAAAATTAAGCGTAATAAGCGACCTTGTCCCAGCATCAAAAAAGACGTTAAGCCCACTAATGCTGCCATTGATAAAATAATCTGCGTGTAAAAATCTTGCGATTCAATGTTCATCGTGCCGCCTCCAAAATGATGTGACTCAACATACCGAGCAAGCCCAATAGATAAGCAAAGCCAAGGTATTCTTGAACACGAAACAAGCGCATTTTTGCCACCAGCGTTTCTGCGATAGCAAGAATAATGGCTAAAACCGCCAGTTTGCCCATAATCGCTAACAACCCATAAGCTAAGTCATGCAGGCTAAAGGTTTGCGCAATACCCCACGGTAAAAAGATATTGGCAATTAACACGCCATACAGCATTAACTTCAATTGGCTTGCCCATTCAATTAACGCTAAATGCCGTCCGCTGTATTCCAAAATCATGGCTTCATGAATCATGGTCAACTCTAAATGGGTAGTCGGATTATCCACAGGAATACGTCCTGTTTCTGCGATGGCGACTAAAATTAAGGCAAACAAGGCAAAGGCAAACGACGGACGCAATACCAAACCTTGTTCTAATACATGACTGATAGCGAATGATAAATTTGTGGTTGAAGCGGTCATGGTCAGCGTAAACACTGCCATTAACATGGCAGGTTCAGCTAACGAAGAAATAGTCATTTCGCGAGACGATCCCATGCCACCAAATGCCGTGCCTATATCCAAACCTGCCAATGCCAGAAAAAATCGCGCAAATGCAAAAAATCCCACCATCACAATCACATCGGCACTGGCTGAGGTGGGTAGATTCACAGCAATTAACGGAACCACTGTTGCGGCAAGTACAGTTGCCGAAAAAATAATATACGGTGCTTTTATAAATAACCATGAAGCCTGTTCAGAGACGACAGGTTGTTTATTGACCAATTTGAGTAAGTCCCGATACGGTTGTAACAGTGACGGGGCTTTACGGTTTTGTAGATAACATTTACAGCGTTTTAACCAACCCGCTAATAACGGGGCTAACGCGACAAATAGAGTCGTTTGTAAAATGGCGATTAACCAATTCATAGTGTTGCTCCAAGAAAAAACACAGCGCGGCGCAGCGCACCGCAACTGCATTCCCACGCGCCGCGTGGGAAAGAGGAGAAAGATAAAATATTCATCAGCTAATCACCCACAACAGTAGTAATAAAGTCACAAACGAATAGCCCAAGTAAGTTCGGATATTGCCAGTTTGAATGCGAGCTACTTGCTTGGCTAGCTTATTAACACCACGCTCTAACGGTTGATACAGCCAAGGCCAGCTATGATCTTGAATGTGTAATGAATAATGCACGGCTTTCACCTCTTGATTCATTGCTCCGTCAAAATCTTTATTGACGTGTTC
>Ga0208115_1000382_pt1 | contig 11009 bp, 2 predicted proteins | sample LakWasMeta4_LOW4_2_FD_183856 | JGI IMG/M metagenome (GOLD analysis project Ga0208115, IMG submission 183856) | Freshwater sediment methanotrophic microbial communities from Lake Washington under simulated oxygen tension - Sediment Metagenome... | ecosystem: Environmental > Aquatic > Freshwater >...
AATTTACGATTGGTACAATAAGCAAAATAAGGGCGTATGGGGGATGCCTAGGCTCTCAGAGGCGATGAAAGGCGTGATAAGCTGCGAAAAGTTACGGGGATTGGCACACACGATACGATCCGTAAATACCTGAATGGGGCAACCCACTATGTTGAAGACATAGTACACCGATAGGTGGGCAAACCCGCTGAACTGAAACATCTAAGTAGGCGGAGGAGAAGAAAACAAAAGTGATTCCGTAAGTAGTGGCGAGCGAACGCGGATTAGCCCAAACCAATGTTGTTACGGCAATGTTGGGGTTGTAGGACCACGACATTTTATGCACAAAGAATTAGAATCTACTGGAAAGTAGAGCCAGAGAGAGTGATAGCCTCGTATAAGTAATAAGTGTAATAGATAGTGGTATCCTGAGTAGGGCGGGGCACGTGAAACCCTGTCTGAATTTGGCGGGACCATCCGCTAAGGCTAAATACTCCTGAGAGACCGATAGTGAACCAGTACCGTGAGGGAAAGGTGAAAAGAACCGTGAATAACGGAGTGAAATAGATCCTGAAACCATACGCTTACAAGCGGTCGGAGCCCTTTCGTGGGGTGACGGCGTGCCTTTTGCATAATGAGCCTACGAGTTAACGTTGCTGGCAAGGATAAGTGGTTAAGCCACGGATCCGTAGCGAAAGCGAGTCTGAATAGGGCGCTTTAGTCAGTAGTGTTAGACGCGAAACCGTGTGATCTACCCATGGGCAGGTTGAAGCTGTGGTAACACACAGTGGAGGACCGAACCGGTTGTCGTTGAAAAGACTTCGGATGACCTGTGGGTAGGGGTGAAAGGCCAATCAAACTCGGAAATAGCTCGTACTCCCCGAAATGCATTTAGGTGCAGCGTTGGTCATAAAGTTATATAGAGGTAGAGCTACTGATTGGATGCGGGGGCTTCACCGCCTACCAATTCCTGACAAACTCCGAATGCTATATAATGTTTACCAGCAGTGAGGGCTTGGGTGCTAAGGTCCAAGTCCGAGAGGGAAAGAACCCAGACCATCAGCTAAGGTCCCCAAATATATGTTAAGTTGAAAGAACGAGGTTTGTCTGCCCAGACAGCTAGGATGTTGGCTTGGAAGCAGCCATTCATTTAAAGAGTGCGTAACAGCTCACTAGTCGAGCGGACGAGCATGGATAATAATCGGGCATAAACATATTACCGAAGCTATGGATTTTGCATTAAGTTGCAAAGTGGTAGGGGAGCATTCTAACAGGGTAGAAGGTGTGTTGTAAAGCATGCTGGACCGGTTAGAAAAGAAAATGTAGGCATAAGTAACGATAATGCGGGCGAGAAACCCGCACACCGAAAGACTAAGGTTTCCACAGCTATGCTAATCAGCTGTGGGTTAGTCGGGACCTAAGGCGAACCCGAAAGGGACAGTCGATGGACAACGGGTTAATATTCCCGTACTACTGTTAACTGTGATGGGGTGACGGAGTGATGAAAGTACCGCGAACTGACGGAATAGTTCGTTGAAGATTGTAGCTATATTCTAGATAGGCAAATCCGTTTAGAATGGCAAAGATCGATAGTACTCGGCGTCTTCGGACAAAGAGATAGTGTACCTAAGGGCTTCCAAGAAAAACCTCTAAACTTCAGGTTAATAGTACCCGTACCGCAAACCGACACAGGTAGTCGAGGAGAGAATCCTAAGGTGCTCGAGAGATTCATGGCTAAGGAATTAGGCAAAATAGACCCGTAACTTCGGGAGAAGGGTCGCCAGCAGCAATGCTGGCCGCAGTGAAGAGGTCCAGGCGACTGTTTATCAAAAACACAGGGCTCTGCAAAATCGTAAGATGAAGTATAGGGCCTGACACCTGCCCGGTGCTGGAAGGTTAAGAGGAGATGTTATCTTCGGAGAAGCATTGAATTGAAGCCCCAGTAAACGGCGGCCGTAACTATAACGGTCCTAAGGTAGCGAAATTCCTTGTCGGGTAAGTTCCGACCTGCACGAATGGTGTAACGATCTGGACACTGTCTCAGCCATGAGCTCGGTGAAATTGTAGTAACGGTGAAGATGCCGTTTACCCGCAGTGGGACGAAAAGACCCTGTGCACCTTTACTATAGCTTAGTATTGACCTTGGATAAATGATGTGTAGGATAGGTTGGAGACTGTGAAGTGGCGTCGCTAGGCGTTGTGGAGTCATTGTTGAAATACAACCCTTTGTTTATCTGAGGCCTAACCCCGCTTTGCGGGGGACATTGCTTGGTGGGTAGTTTGACTGGGGTGGTCGCCTCCAAAAGAGTAACGGAGGCTTCTAAAGGTTCCCTCAGTACGCTTGGTAACCGTGCGTAGAGTGCAATGGCATAAGGGAGCTTGACTGAGAGACATACAGGTCGATCAGGTACGAAAGTAGAGCATAGTGATCCGGTGGTTCCGCATGGAAGGGCCATCGCTCAAAGGATAAAAGGTACGCCGGGGATAACAGGCTGATCTCCCCCAAGAGCTCATATCGACGGGGGGGTTTGGCACCTCGATGTCGGCTCGTCACATCCTGGGGCTGGAGAAGGTCCCAAGGGTTGGGCTGTTCGCCCATTAAAGTGGCACGCGAGCTGGGTTCAGAACGTCGTGAGACAGTTCGGTCTCTATCTACTGTGGGCGCAAGAAATTTGAGTGGATCTGATTCTAGTACGAGAGGACCGAATTGGACTAACCTCTAGTGTATCTGTTGTTCCGCCAGGAGCATCGCAGAGTAGCTACGTTGGGAAGGGATAAGCGCTGAAAGCATATAAGCGCGAAACCCACCACAAGATGAGATTTCTTTTAAGGGTCGTGGGAGATGACCACGTTGATAGGCTATAGATGTAAAGGCAGTAATGTCATAGTCGAGTAGTACTAATAACCCGTAAGCTTATGTACACCTTTTCCCGAGCCGAAAGGCTCGGGGAGAAACTTTCTAATTAATTTTTTTTACTTATCTCAGTATGTTAAGATATATGCAGCAAAGCTGCAGTTGACAGTTGATGGTTGGTAGCCCGTGGAGACACCGACAACCAAGAACCAACAACCGCCAACAATGACCTTAAGGTGGTTATTGCGGCGGGGCTCACCTCTTCCCATCCCGAACAGAGTAGTTAAGCCCGCCTGCGCAGATGGTACTGCAATTATGTGGGAGAGTATGTCGTCGCCTTTCTTTATTGAACCCCAACCTGAAAAGGTTGGGGTTCTTTTGTTTATTGGTACGACGTGTTCGCCTAACGGCTCGGTTCGTCACCTTTGCTTCGCCCGTTCGGCTATTGCCTCGGGTCTTTTGAAAAACCCGTTCGCAAGAACGGGTTTTTTTGTTTTATGGTAGTCTGTAAGCTGCCGCAATGAGGAAAGATGAACTGTTTCTCATTACAATAAAACCGCTTCGTCAATACTAATAAATTTCTTTGTTTTCTTGAGTTTTATAAAAGATGTACAGGAATTATAAATACGTCATTGTCAATTGAAAAATTCATCAGTACTGCTTAATTTATTAAGTAGGAAGGGGATGAAAGCAATATACTTTCAATAATAGATTGCTTTGTTTGCTATTCGGTATCTTTATCCTCTGTTTCTTGTAAATCTTCTGATTTTCGACCTATTTTTACTTTTGGGTTGTCTTTGTTTCCAGTGATTGTCATTGGGATTCCTATGATTCCTAGCGGCGGTAATCCCAGTCTCATTTTGAGGTTTAGTCTGCCGTCTAAACTTGTAGTTCCTTCTATTCTTGGTCGGAATCCGGCAAATTTGAACTTGAATCTTTCCAGAGTGATGATGTTGTTTTTTATGGAACTTTTAATTTCTACCTTGGATAATTCCGGGTTTTTCATTCCGTCGTAGTTGGTTTTATTGGCTACTGAGCTGAACATTTTCATTCCGTGGAGTTTTATGTTTTTTACGGAAACAATTCCGTTGCCTACAAGTGACGGATATATGGGTTCCATATTTTCATTTAATCGGCCTTTGAGTTTGTACTCTAATGAAATGGTTCCTTCGGCTTTTTCTGCAGCGCTGGCCATTTCCCTGAAGATTTCTATTTCGTTATAAGCTCTTTTGATGTTAAAATCACTGGCTTTTATGTCGTATTCGAATTGTGCTTTTTTGGGCGTGATTCCTTGGTAAGTTGCATTCATATTGACTGCACAGCCTATCAAATTGAAGCCTGTATTTTGCATCGTCAATTTGCCATTTTTCATTTTCATCGTCCCTTTTGTCTCAGTAAGTGTGAGTTTGTTGAAGTTTACTTTTTGGGCATTGGCCTGAAATTGTAAGTCTAAATTGGCCGAAATCAGAATAACTCCCGTTTCCTCTTTTGGAGTTGTCGATTTTGTTTCCGTTGTTGATGCTGTTGGAGGATTTGTGTTGCTTACACTTGTGCTGGACATAAATTCATCGGCATTGATATAATTGGAATTTAGCGTAAACGAACCTTTTAAAACGCCATTATCTGAGGCGATGAAATTGAAAACATTTTGCAAATAACCATTCATTCTAAAATCTGATTGACCGTAAGCCGCCAAGAAGTTATTGAAAGACATTTTATCCTGATTGATTTTGAATATACCTTCTTTTATGAGGAATTTTTTAGGAAGATATTCTGTTGTCACAAGAATGTTTCTTATTTCCAATGTGCCTTTGTTGTGCAGTTTGCTGTAATTCCCTTTTTCGGCATCGCTTTGTTTTCCTTTTAAAACCAAATCTGCTTTGATGGAACCATCTAAATCCAGTCCTTTTTGGGAGAAAACTTTATAAATTTTGGTAATGTCAAGCGTTCCTTTTGCTTTGATGTCATAAGTAAGATCTTCAAAATTATCTAAATCGGCTTCAATAAAAAACGGTTTGCCTTCGAAGGTAAATTCGGTTGGTATCATCATTATTTTGAGGTCGCCAAAAGTTCCTTTTTGATTTTCTATTTTAGTAATGAGGTTGATGTTGGTAATTGGATTTGGATAATATTTAGTTTTAATATAGCCGTTTTTCAAGGTGATGTTGGCATTTATAATCGGGAAAATTTTATTCTTTTGGTCGTATTTTCCTTTTGCTTTTCCTTCACCAATGAGTGTTCCTTTTAATTCAAAATCCGGAATTCCAAGGGCTCGATTTAGTTTTTCCAAATCGATTTTAGAATTAAAAGAAGCGTCAATTTCGGGATTATTCATTCCTTTGACATAAAGTTTTGCTTTCAAAAAGGCTTCCTCTATGTTTAGGGAAAAACTCCTGACATCAACGATTAAAAGTTCTGGATTTAAGGATGGAAGGCTTGTGGACAAATCCAGATTTAGATCTGAAACAGGGAAAGTGCTTTTGTCATAATTTACAAATCCATCCCTTATTTTTAAATCCAGATTCAAGTCTGGCACTATATTTTTTGAAGCAATGTACTTGCCTTTCAGGGTTAGAAGCAAATCGGTTTTGCCTTTAAGCTCTGTTTTTTTGAGCCAAATGATGTATTTTGGAGGAAAAGCAGTAAACAAATCTTGCAGGTTACTGTCAGTAGATTTGACAATAAAATCCATATTGTAGCCGTCTTTCAAGAAGTCGAATTTTCCTTTAAAATCAACAGGAAGTTGGTTTATTTTGAGGTTATTTTGCTCGAAAACAAAGGATAACGAATTGACGTTTATTTTAGTAATTAAATCACCGTCAACCTTTTTATTCATCAAGTAAGGCTCGTTTTCGTAGATGACATTCAGCTTGTCAATTTTTGCTTTGGAATACAAATCAAAAACCTCTTTTGCCAAATCTCCTTTTCCTAGATAATTGAATCCAAAGGCGTCAAAATGCACATTGGTCGATTGGTCGTCATAGTTAATTTGACTGTTTATTATTTCAATCCTTTCAAGCTTTAAAGCCGTGGCAGAACTGTCACTTTTTTTGATTTCTTTATCGGCTATGTATACGTTATAATTGGCAATTCCGTCTTTGTTTATCTTAATATTTATTATGGAGTTCGATAAATAAATTTCATCAATATTTATGGATTTGCTAAAAATTAAACTTGGAACATTGATTCCAAAAGAGACTTCTTTGGCGGAGATTAATCTTTCCTTTTGATACGGAGCAGAACCATTAAGTTTAAAATTATTTAGTGTTAATGTCAAAGAAGGGAAGTGTTTGAAAAAAGACACATTCATATCGGTATAATCGAGTTCTCCGTCTAATTTTTTATTGGCGGCCTTTTTGATTTCTACTTTAAGTCTATCTGAGAAAACGAGCGGAGTTATGAACATTAGAGAAAGAATTACGACAAGTCCTATTCCTATGTATTTTATTGTTTTAACAAAAACAGATTTCATATTAATAGTATTCATAGTTAAATATTTTGTTGTAATTATTTAATTTACAAATGTAATAGGTTTCGGGTTTAAAAATTTAAAAAATAACATTTTGGAGGTTTATAAACGATGTTGATTTTAGTTCCGTTCGTTTATATTGGCGTTAGTTTTTATCTCTTTATCAAAAAATGATACTATTATATTTTCTCCATTAATTTCTTTTGTTCACTTTTTTATTCTAATAGTTTTGGGATTAAATATATAATTAGCTTTTAGTATTTAACACTTTTTTAAGATTTTGTTAATTGCGTAAATCGAGGATTATAATACGTAAAAATCTATTTTTATAAAACATCTATTAGTTAGTTTTGGAAAAGTATATTAATAGTCAAAATACAAAATACTATTCTTTAACTACCAAAACCTCAAAAAATTTTATTAAACAAAATTAATTATGAAGAAATTTTTCAAAAAAACCTTGTTCATTTCTGCATTTCTGTTAGTGTGCGGAATAATGCAAGCTCAATCCGTTACCGGAAAGGTATCTGATTCCGCTGGGCCTTTACCAGGCGTTAATGTGGCTGTCCAAAATTCAAAAATCGGGACAACTACTGATTTAGATGGTAAGTTCACTTTGAACAATTTGCCAAAAGATGCCGTTTTAATTGTTAGCTATCTTGGGTACACCACACAAAAAGTAACTGTAAACGGCCAAACATCAATCAATGTAACACTTGTTGCAGATAATGTTGATTTGAAAGAAGTTGTTGTCGTTGGTTTTGGTTCTTCCAAGAAAAAGGACATAACGGGAGCAATTGCAGTTGTGGGCGCAAAAGAATTTGATGCAAGAGCGAATACCGGAATTGGGAATGCGCTCGAAGGTAAAGTTGCCGGAGTTCAAATCACGAAACCTTCAGGTCAGCCACAAGCCGGTTATACGGTTAGAGTTAGGGGAACATCAACAATTACAGCCGGTGCAGAACCTTTGTACATTCTTGATGGTATTCCAACTACTTCAATAAACGAAATCAGTCCATCGGATATTGAGACGATGACTGTGCTTAAAGATGCTTCTTCTGCGGCAATTTATGGTGCTAATGGTTCTAATGGGGTAATCCTTATTACTACAAAAAGAGGTGGAAACCAAAAAACAAAAGTAACATTAGATGCTTATACTTCATCTTCAACGGTATCTAAAAAATTAGATGTTCTGGATGCAACTCAATATAGAGCTTTAATGACCGAAATGGGTCAGACTACTGACTGGAGCAAATATCCTTATAATAATAACTGGCAAGACAGAGTGTTAAGAACTGCCCTTTCTACTAACTATGCACTAGGAGTTTCCGGAGGCGATGAAAAAACAAATTATTATCTTTCAGGAACTTATCTTAATCAAGAAGGAGTTGTAATGACGAATAAAGTAGAAAGATATACTTTTAAGTTGAATCTTGATCATAAAGTAAGCAAATCAATAAAAGTGGGTTCAAGTATTGGTTACAGCAAATGGAAAGATGTTGACGTTAATGAAGCCGGAAAATTTGGAGTAATTTTAAATTCAATAACAGGTGCGCCAGTAACTGATGTTTACGAAGCTGATGGAACATTTTCAATAAATCCATTTATTTCAGATCTTGAAAGTCCTGTTGCCTTGGTTTTAAAAAACGAGCACTCTTACGAAAATTATAAATTCAATGGTAATGTGTACGGTGAAGTTTCGTTTTTGAAATACCTGAAATTCAAATCTATGTTTGGATTTGAACAATTGAACAGTACTTATAACTCTTGGGTTGACCCATACACAAGTAGAGAAGGTAGAGGATTTAGCGGTATGGCATCTTTGTTTAACGAACAACGTACTTTATGGAATTTTGAAAACACCCTTTCTTTTGCAAAATCATTAGACAAACACAATTTCAATGCTTTAGTAGGTTATATTGCGTCAGAAACGGATTATTCTAAAGCGTCTATCGATGCTAGAAATTTTGGTTCAGCGGCAGTGCAAACTGTAAATGCAGGAGCAGAAAGATCAGCGGGTTATGAAGAGGCCAAAGGGACAAATGTTGCAGCAATTGGAAGAGTAAATTACAGCTACGATAACCGATATTTATTGACAGCTAATTTCCGTGCTGATGCTTATTCAGGATTTGGAATAGACAACAGATGGGGTTATTTTCCTTCGTTTTCTGGAGGTTGGAGAATTTCGAATGAGGAATTTTTTAAAGATGTAGAAGTAGTCAATGATTTGAAATTAAGAGTAGGTTGGGGTGAAGTAGGAAATGGGCAAGTTGGACCATATTCTCACTATGGTTTAGTAAATCCAGGAGCTCCTTATGTAGTAGGCGGTTCAGTTGTGCCAGGTTCAAATCCTACAACACTTGAAAGTACTAATCTTAAATGGGAAACTACTCAGCAAACCAATATTGGTATTGATGTTTCATTGTTGAAAAATCGATTGACTATCATAAGTGATTATTACATCAAGAAAACGGATGAAATGTTGCTTAATAAAAGAATTCCTGCCAGTACAGGTTTTACTACAGCATTATTAAATGTTGGAGCAATGGAAAACAGCGGTTTTGAATTTACCGTAAGTTCAAAAAATATGGTAGATGAATTAAAATGGAATACTGACTTTAATATTTCATTTAATAAAAGCAAAATCACAAGCCTTCCAGGAGGAAGCATACAATTAGGGAAACTTAATAACGATGGTAGAGGATTAGTTGCCATAGCACAAGAAGGACAACCATTGGGAACTTTTTATGGTTACATTTCTGAAGGAGTTGATCCTGCAACAGGAAATATTAAATATAAAGATATAGACGCTAGTGGTGATTTAAGCGACGGGGACAAAACTATTATTGGGAATGCAAATCCTCAATTTTCTTGGGGATTGGCTAACGATTTTAAATATAAAAACTGGTCGTTCAATATCTTCTTCCAAGGCGTTCAAGGAAATGACATTTTTAATGCTACCAGAATTGATACAGAAGGAATGTATAATGCAAACAATCAATTGACCACAGTATTAAACCGCTGGACTACACCAGGTCAAATCACGGATATGCCAAGAGCAGATTATGATGGAACTAACAATGTTTTGGTTTCTTCTAGATATGTAGAAGATGGATCTTATGTTAGATTAAAATCATTAACTTTAGGATATAATCTTCCTGAAAATTTGATAAGCAAATTAAGTATGAGTAAAGCGCGGTTCTATTTAACTGCTGAAAATTTATTTACTTGGACAAAATATACAGGATTAGATCCAGAAGTTAGTGTTTATGGAAGAAGCGGTGATAACTCTTTAAAAAACATTGCGCCTGGTATAGATTACGGAACCTATCCACAAACTAGAGATATTATTTTTGGTTTAAACCTTTCTTTTTAATCACATAAAATATAATTATTATGAAAAATATATATAATAAATTAAGGATAGTAGGTTGTTCTTTGCTAGTTGTTGCGCTTTCTTCGTGCAGTTCTGACTTCTTGGATGTCCCACCTACATCTGACCTTTCAACAGGGAATGCTTATAATTCAGCTCAAGATCTTAGCAATGCCCTAAATGGTGCCTATAGAACTTTTTATGACGAGTATTATCAGTGGGACAATGTTCTTTTAGGAGATGTTCGTTCCGATAATTCTTATAATGCCAATGGTGACGCTCCAATTGATGCTTACGATAAACTAAATATTACAACAAGCAACAATAGAATGTTTGATAACTGGATGCAGTTGTATAGAGGAATTGCTCGCGCTAACATTATTTTAGAAAAAATAAAAAGTGTTAATGATCCAGCTTTGGATAAAGATAATTTAAGACAAAATATCATTGGGCAAGCTAGATTTTTGCGTGCATTTCATTATTTTCAATTAGTGAAAAATTATGGTGGGGTGCCTATCGAACTGAATTCTAATTCAACAGATCCTGCAAAAATTAATTTGCCACGCTCAACAGAAAAGGAAGTTTACGATCAAATCAACGCCGACTTATTAGTTGCATTGGCAAGTTTACCGGATTCTTATGCAGGTGGTGCAAGCGAAAACAAGGTTAGAGCCACAAAAGGTGCTGCAAATGCTTTATTGGCAAAAATTTGGGCACAAAGAAGTGACAGAGATTATAACAAAGTTTTGCAATATGCCAATGCCGTAATCAATAGCCCAGCCGGTTATGGTTTAGTTGCAAATTATGCCGACCTTTTTGATGGAGATCATTATTTCAATAAAGAATCTATCCTGGAAATCTCTTTCTTGGGAGGAAACTGGGATGTTTCTAACTGGGGTGTTCAATTGTTTTTGGCTCCGGAAGACGGATGGCAAAAATACGCTACTCCTTCTAAAAATTTAATTGCTGCTTACGATGCTCAAGGTGACGTAGTTCGTAAAAATGCCAGTGTTGTTTTTTGGGATAATCTAGACTGGGCTGACGAAAACTGGAATCCTTGCGGAGACAAAACGGTAGCTGTTCCGTTTCCATATAAAGAAAAACACGCCGATGGATGGAATAGTGGTGATCACCCGTATTTATTGCGTCTTGATGACATCATTTTGTTGAAAGCTGAAGCTCAAAACGAATTGGGAGATTTGCCAGGATCATTGGCAACAATTAAACTAATTCGTGACAGAGTAGGTTTGCCAGTTCTTATTGCTACTTCCAAAGCAGATATGAAAACTAAAATCCTGAACGAAAGAAGATTAGAGTTGGCTTTTGAAGGCGAA
>Ga0208115_1000384_pt1 | contig 10990 bp, 10 predicted proteins | sample LakWasMeta4_LOW4_2_FD_183856 | JGI IMG/M metagenome (GOLD analysis project Ga0208115, IMG submission 183856) | Freshwater sediment methanotrophic microbial communities from Lake Washington under simulated oxygen tension - Sediment Metagenome... | ecosystem: Environmental > Aquatic > Freshwater >...
CGCCTGGAGTCCGGGCTGGGCTGCGGCATTCGTTATCATCGTCCTGATAGCAAGCCGAATTCTGGATCGAATGACCTATTCCGCTTTTGCTTCGCCAACCATCGACATCCTTTCATTTCTGATCTTGCCTGCGTTGGCCTACGTTCTTTATCGGGTGCAGTTGGCGGCCAATATTGCCTGCGATGATCCCGAAGGCAAAACGAACAGTCATTTTTCCGCTGCCAATTTTGCCTGGCTCGGCGTTGGGCTGTTGCTCTGGCTAATATCGCTGGCATCCCTTGCCGTGATAATGAATCCGGCGCTTTTCTCCGAATAGTTGCCGATGTTCAAAGGGGTGGTTTTGAACAATCGGAATTCATTTCAGCGCATGTTACGAATGAAGTTCACGATCGATTGATGCCGCTATAGAGTTTTCCTAAACTGCAACATTCATCGCCTAGGCAAGAAGCCCATGAACCTCACCCTTATCGCCTTCCTGTTTGCCATCTTCCTGTTCATCGGCATGTTGGTCGCTTTTGAAGTCGGTCGACGCTTCGGTCTGGCCAGACTCGCACGCGACCCGGAAGGTTTGGCGAAAGGCACCGGCGCCGCAGAAGGTGCCGTATTTGGTCTGCTCGGGCTCATTCTCGCCTTCTCGTTCTCGGGCGCCGCCACGCGTTTCGAAGAGCGTCGACACCTGATTACCGAAGAAGCCAATGCCATCGGAACGGCCTATTTGCGGCTTGATCTGCTCCCGGCAAATGCACAGCCGGAACTGCGCAGACTCTTTCGCGAGTACCTCGATGTCCGTTCGACCATCTACAAAAACTCGCACGAAGATACGGCAACTCGTTCCAAACTGCAGGCCACGGCAAAACTGCAAGCCGATATCTGGCAGAAGGCCGTCGCAGCCTCTCGCAGCGACGGCGCCTCTGCAGACGCAACCAAATTGCTGCTGCCAGCGCTGAACCAGATGATCGACATCACCACCACCCGCGTCACCGCAACCGAAAATCATCCGCCCAACATCGTCTATGTCTTGCTCGTCGGGCTCAGCCTGATCGGCGCACTGCTGGTCGGCTACGCCATGTCCGCCAACAAGGGCAGAAGCTGGCTGCATGCCACGGCCTTTGCCGCCGTCATTTCCCTGGCAAGCTACGTCATTATCGATCTTGAATTTCCACGCCTCGGCTTGATACGCATCGACGCTGCTGACAAAGTGCTTGTCGATCTGCGAAAAAGCCTGGATTAAAACCCTGAACCATTCCGCAGACATCCGGCAATTCATGGATGTTGAAGAAACGGCTTGCTTTTGGGTGGAGGGTGATTGGTGTGATGCTGTTGGGGGGGGGCGACATGCGAAGTCCGGACGAAGATTATTTGTAGGAATTAATTTTCTGGCCGCATGAAAAAGCATTTGGTCCGTCTGATAATGCCAAGAGAGATAATGCTTCTGAACTCCTGAAAGCCTGTAATAGAGAGCTTTGCGGCGGCAAGGCGGCCTTGCCGATATGCATCTTAGTTAAAGATCATCCTGCGCATCAAATGCCGGTCTGCATTGAAGGTATTTGCAAGATTCTCTTCGACATTACTGTTCGCCAATGTCTTTTTTAGATTTTGTCGATGTTTGGAGCCGAGTCACCCCATCATAAGATCCCGTTTTTGCGCAGCCATCGTTGAATAAAAAACACACCATAAGTCGATAGTTTTCGTAAGAGCCCTCTATTTACATGCATCTTCAATCGAAGCCTGTGTATAAATTTTCATCAATGTGAAATATTTTGTGACAGGTTTGACATTCCAATCTTAGTCGTTAGAATCCCTTGCAGGGGAATGATAGTTGTCAAGTGTATTTGGTTGATTTGTAACAACCTTTAACATCTTTGCAGTGTTCGCGATCCACTTATCTCAAATCTACAATTAGGTGAATTGTGAACAAAAAAGCCACATTGCCCTGGTTAGCGGCAGCGTTTACGCTCGGGTTGACAGCGTGCGCCACTACACCGGCTCCGGACGTTGCAGGTCGTTGGAAACCGGTCAACCGATATGCAGAAATCGCGCAAGAAATTCCTTTGCAGCAATCCTATGTGTTTTTTGTCTCTCCGTTAGATGGCACATTGAAAAGCGCCCTTGCACGTTGGGCCAAAGATTCGAAGATGCAGCTTTCGTATCTGCATTCTTCGGATTTTACCTTGCATGCTCCCGTCGCATCCATCCGCACGAATAGCCTGCAAGATGCGCTCAGCCAAATTACGGCAGCCTATGCAGCACAGCACGTACATGCAGTGGCTGAACAAAATCAAATTGTAGTGCGCTACGTTGATGTTGTCCCGACTGAGGCAGGTGCCAACACACCAAGCCCCTAAATAGTCACGCCACGGTATTCAGCGCATTCATTCGATGTTGAAACCAATAAGCGATCTTGACTAGCTCTGCGTAGTAATCCCCCCGTATCCACGCCAGACGAATTAAAACAATGCTCAGGAATAAATCGGTAACCCCGAATATAGAAAGTGCGCTTTCACAGTCGATTAATTTTGAAGTCACCGTCGCAGATCTAGCGCGACGCAGCGAAAGGCGGGCCTGGTTTGTCGCCTTCGCTGCCATCGGCATGTCGTTGATGCTTGCGGGCGGTTACTACTACATGCTGCCGCTGAAAGAAAAAGTGCCTTATCTGGTAATGGCAGATGCCTATACCGGGACTAGCACCGTCGCTCGACTTCGGGATGACTTCGCGACCAACAGCATTACCACCAGTGAAGCGATCAACATCAGTAATGTTGCGCACTTTGTATTGGCGCGAGAGTCTTATGATTTGAATCTGATCGGCCAACGGGACTGGGACACGGTATTTACGATGGCTTCGCCCGAAGTGGCGGCGGATTACCGCGCATTGCATGCGCCGACCAATCCCGAAAGTCCGTTCAAGCTTTACAACAAAGGCTCGTCGATCCGGGTGAAAATTCTGAGCACTGCTCTGATTCGCACCAGTAAAACGGCAAGACCAACCGGAGCGACGGTACGTTTCCAGCGTGTGCTCTTCAACAGGACATCAGGCGTAACACGTCCGATGGACAGCAAGATTGCTTCGCTTGAATTCACCTATAAAGACAATCTGAAAATGGACGAGCAAAAGCGGATATTGAATCCACTTGGCTTTCAGGTCATGAGCTATCGGGTGGATAGCGATTATTCGGCGCCGCCGCCAACAGTGAATGAAATGCAGGAGGCGCCCGTTGGCGTTCCTGCCGAAAGCATGCAGCCAGAGTCTGGCGTCCAGTCGGGAGCTGCAAGTGAGTCCGTATCAGGCACTCCGGTTCAAGCCGAGCCAACCCCAAACCTCAATAGAGGCATTTCCTAATGAGTCGCATATTGAAACCGTATCTTATGGGAATTGTGTTTTTCTCGTCATGCAGCCTAGCGACAGTTCTGAAAGCCGAGGTGGTGCATGAGTATGTCTATGAGCCTGCACGCATTTACCAGGTGAGGACAGGCCTTGGCATCACGACACAGATTGAACTCAGTCCCAGCGAAAAAATTCTTGATTACAGTACCGGCTTCAGTAACGGCTGGGATCTGACGCGTCGCGAAAACGTTTTTTACCTGAAACCAAAAAACGTCGATGTCGATACCAACATGATGATCAGAACGGCAACCCATTCGTATATTCTCGAATTAAAAGTAGTTGCGACCGATTGGAGAACACTGGAGCAGGCAAAACAGGCGGGCGTTCACTACAAAGTCACGTTTAAATATCCCGCTGACGCGGAGTTTGCCGACAAAGCGGCGAAGGTCTCCCAAATCAGCACGGCGATTGAAAAAGATCGTCCATACAATTTCAATTACGAGTATTCCACAGGCCGGAGTGTAAGCGCCAAACAGCCCTGGTTGCTGCCAACGAGCGTCTATGACGACGGACAGTTCACTTACGTCAAAATGAGTGATCTGAAAGATATTCCCACGGGCAATTTTCCGGCCTTGTTTGCAAGGGAACGTGAGCACGGCGAAGACTTCGTGATCAATACCACGATTGAAAACAACACCATCGTCATCCACGGCATCTATCCGTACTTGGTCATACGTCACGGCAAGAATGTCGTCGGCTTACGCAGGAGCAAATAAGCATGAGCCAAAACATACCTCCGAATCCGGCGGATCAGCAAGATCGCCGCAATCCGTATATGCAAGTGCCCGCGCAAGAAGACGCTGCCAGTTCCTACGGTTACCAACAAGCGGCTACCAGACCGGATCTGGATGCCAACGCCCCCGTGCTGCAATCGAATGACTTGCAAAAGCTAAATCGTAAAGCCTTGTTCTTTCTGGCAGGCATCGTGGCATTGCTTTTAATGATGGCGGTCTGGTTATTGAGCAGAGCCACGTCAGGCGACGAAGACGTCTCCAAGCCACGTGACGAAACCGTGGTGATTCCCGAATTGCCCAGAGATACGAATGTCGTCAGTCAGGAATCCGCTTCTGATCCGATACCCCTGGCGGAGCCCACCGTGGTGATGCCGCCGCAATTGCCACCACCGCCGCCTGAGGACTATGCGTCGTCGAATTCCTCATCATTGCCACCCGCTCCACGAGAACCAACGCTCGCAGAACGTCGCATGATGAATAGTGCGACGGGTGAGGGCAGCGGTAACGCAGGTTCGCTGGCGAATAACGATCCCTATTTGCAATCTTTGATGGCCAGTTTGCCGAATAATCAGGATCGAAATAATCGATCGGAATCTGCCGATGCGACTAGTGCTCAGTTCATCAATAATGCCGATGCACTTCTGGTGCGGGGTACCTACATTCGTTGCGTACTTGAGACACGGATCATTACGGATATTCCGGGCTTCACGTCCTGTGTTGTCACGGAACCTGTTTATTCGATCAACGGTCGTCGCCTATTGTTGCCGAAGGGGTCGAAAATATCGGGCAAATACAATACGGAAGATCCGAAGATTCCGCGCGTCTCGGTAATCTGGGATCGTATTACCACGCCGAACGGCATCGATGTCTCGATGGCAAGTCCAGGCATCGATAACCTAGGTGGCGCCGGCATTCCAGGTCAGTACAACGGCCACTGGGGTAGCAAGCTGAGTTCAGCGTTGTTGATCAGTTTGGTCAGTGACGCATTCAAATACGCCGGCGAAAAATATGGCCCGAAAACAGAGACTGTCACCAGTGGTGGCGAAGTGATTACATCGCCATTCCAAAGTAATACTGCCGAAGCGGTCCAGGATCTCGCACGTCAGGCGGTGGCACGCAGTGCAAGTCGACCTGCCACAGTAACCATCAATCAGGGAACCATCGTCAATGTCTATGTTGCAAAAGACGTGGATTTCTCCGGCGTGGTTTCGCGCTAGGACTGACAGAGATCATCGTGGATACCGACAACTCACCCGTCGCGAGAATTTCGAACGAATTTCTCGATTACCAATACGAAGTGCTCGGCATATTGGGTCATATGTCGTCCCCGGACGTGACTGAAATTTGCATCAACAAACCAGGCGAAATTTATCTGGAGACGCGTGGGGGCTGGCAAAAAATCGACGTGCCTTCGCTGAATTTCGAACGCGCAAGACAGTTTTGCACCTCGGTGGTCAATGAAAGCAATACCGGGCAGCGGATTACCGATGCCGATCCCGTGGTGTCATTGACCTTTCCGACCGGGCAGCGCGCCCAGTTTGTTATCCCGCCTGCCTGTGACGCCGGAAAGGTATCCATCACCATCCGATTGCCTTCCAAGCACATGAAAACCCTCCAGCAATATCAGGAAGACGGCTTTTTTGATCGGGTGGTCGAGCAGCACGCTAGCTTGAGCGAGCACGACGCCGAGCTGCTGGAATTAAAGCAGGCACGGAACTACGCTGAATTCTTCCGCAAAGCGGTTTTATATAAAAAGAACATTGTCGTATCAGGTGCGACGGGCAGCGGTAAAACCACCTTCATGAAATCGCTGGTGAATCATATTCCCGACGATGAACGTCTGGTCACGATCGAAGACGCCAGAGAGCTTTTTATCTCGCAGCCCAATGCCGTGCATTTGCTGTATTCCAAAGGTGGCCAGAGCGCGAGCAATGTGACGGCAAAAAGCTGTATGGAAGCCTGTCTTCGCATGAAGCCGGATCGAATTATTTTGGCAGAGCTTCGAGGCGATGAAGCTTTCTACTTCATCCGCAATTGCGCCTCCGGACACCCCGGTTCGATTACCAGCTGCCACGCTGGAACGACCGAGCAGACCTGGGATCAGCTGGCGCTGATGGTCAAGGCGTCATCCGAAGGTTCCGGTCTGGAGTTTTCCACCATTAAACGCTTGTTGATGATGACGATTGATGTGTTGGTGCATATCAAGGCGCACGCAGGCCAGCGCTATATCACCGGCATCGATTTTGATCCACTCAGAAAATTCAACTAGGACCGATGCATGCTGCCAGGTTTGGAACAATTCAACTGTCAACAAATGGAAGTGCCGCTCGACGTGATGCAGCATGTCGTTCGCGTGGAATCCTCCTACAACCCGTATGCGATTGGTGTCGTGGGCGGCCATTTGGTGCGTCAACCCAAAAACCTGTCGGAAGCATTGGCAACGGTTCGCATGCTTGAAACTCGCGGTTACAACTTTTCACTCGGCCTTGCCCAGGTGAATCGTTTTAATCTGGGCAAGTACGGACTTGATTCGTACGAGAAGGCCTTTCAGGAATGCCCCAATTTGCAGGTAGGCTCGAGAATTCTTGCTGAATGCTACAAGCGTCTAGGTCGTGATTGGGGCAAATCCTTCAGTTGCTACTACTCGGGTAACGCCGTAACGGGCTATCGCCATGGCTATGTGCAAAAAGTTTTTGCCTCCATGCGACAAAACGAAACGTCGCCGACCGGTAGTTCGCCAGTAGCAGCGATCGAAGTCATCGGTAAGCCAAGTCGGCGCAACGTGGCAATCAGCCGGCATCCCGTCTATTCGCAATCAGCCCAGCCCAGATTACAGCAACGCATTGAATCCGCAATTGCGCCAACGTCGTTGTTGCCTTCGATGCCGGCACTCACCACATTGCATGCAGCGCCGCAACAACAGGCAACGGTGTCGCCGCCGACAACCCAGGCAGTCCCGGTGCTGGCTTTTTCTGCTTCGGTCTCGCCGGTGCCATTCAAGCCAGGTGAACCGAGCAATCAGGAAGGCGCAACGCAAAGAGACGATGCCTTTGTTTTTTAGTGTCACGTAATGCCGCTTGGCATTGCGCAGTTTCAACCCCTGTTCCACCCGTCAACGTTTAATTTTCACTCGTACAACATCAAATAGAGGATAAAAAATGAAATCGATATCGAATACATCATCCCGGGAATCATCACGTCGCTTTATGTCGATATTCACGGCGGCCTTTGCTCTATATGCATTGGCATTTGCCTCCGGCGCCATGGCGCTCACGGGTAGCGAAGGTAAAGTCGAAAGCTTCTTTACCAATATTCAGTCTTTGCTGACCATTGCCTCCATTTCGGTCGTCACCATCGCCGTCATTTTTGCCGGATATCAGATTGCATTTGCCAACAAGCGTATCGGCGATGTCGCTCCTGTGTTGATCGGTGGCTTGCTAATCGGCGCAGCCGGCCAAATCGCCGGCATGTTGCTGGGCACCACGGCCTAAGACGATCAGCTTATATCGACACTGCAGAAAGAGAAAATAATCATGCGCAAGAACGTGTTGTTCCGAGGTTGCACACGTCCGGCAATGTTTATGGGCGTTCCCTATATTCCCTTTTTTATCGGGGCAGGTGGTGGCTTGCTGATGTCGATGTATTTTAATTTGTTATGGCTTATCAGCATTCCCGTAGTGATTTTCCTGATGCGCCAGATGGCAAGGCGCGACGAGATGATCTTCAATTTAATCGGTTTGCGCTGGCGGTTTAAATTCAAGGCCCGTAACTTGAAACACCATTCCGGCATGTGGGTATTTACGCCCAACGGTTATATCGATAGATCAGCTGCCAAAAAGCAGTAAGTGCGAAGGGTGCGGTGGCCTGTTCGCCACCGCTCTTGGTTTTAATGTCTTGCAGCAATAGTTTTCAAGTAGATGTATTGAAGCTCACCTCCATTATTGGAATTTGACGTATGTTTTCTCCTGATACCCCCGTCAGTGAATTTATCCAGCTATCGACGCATGTTTCACCTTCGGTTATTAAAACTACCGGTGGCGACTATTTGCTGACTTGGCATCTTGGCGGCCTGCCATTTGTCGGTCGCGAAGAGTGGGATATTGAACATCGGCACAATACATTCAACAGGATGTTGCAGACACTTCGCGCGCCCGATTTCGTCAATCTGGCTTTCTGGGTTCATGACGTGCGGCGTAAACGTCGTATTACCCATCGCAGTCATTTCGACCATGCCTTTAACCAGAGCCTGTCGGATGCCTATTTCACGGCTTTGTCGGCCCAGAAAATCATGCAGAACGAGTTGTATCTCACCATGATTTATCGCCCCGTCGTTGCCGGGAAAGGCATGATGGAGAGGTCGTCAAACATCGCACAGCTGCAGTCGGAACAAGATCAGGCCATCGCAAAAATTCACGAGCTGGCCGGAAATGTCGAAGCGGTGCTGAAAGATTACTCACCCTATCGTCTCGGCATGTACGAAGCCAGCAACGGCGTCGTGTTCTCTGAATCGCTCGAGTTCTTCGGTTATCTGCTAAATCGCATCGACGAAGCGGTTCCGGTCTTGAAAGCTCCTGTGCACAGCTATTTACCGGTGAGCCGGCATATGTTCTCGGCGAAAACCGGAGATTTCGTTATCAATACGCCAAATGGAGTCAATCACTTCGGCGCCATTTTGAATATCAAGGAATATACCGATGCTACCTATCCGGGTATTTTGAATGGCCTGAAATATCTCGATTTCGAATATGTCATTACGCATTCCTTCAGCCCGATGGGAAGACAGGATGCGCTGAAGGTGTTGGACCGCACAAAAGGCATGATGATCTCGTCCGGCGACAAAGCCGTCAGCCAAATCGTCGAGCTGGATCATGCCATGGACGAATTGGCCTCGGGCAATTTTGTGCTCGGCCAATATCATTTCATTATCGCGCTGTACGCCGACTCGCAGGAAAAACTTGCCCAGAATATAGCCAGCACAAGGGCAGAACTATCGAATGCCGGTTTTGTCTCGGCGAAAGAAGATCTGGCCGTCACCGCTTCGTTCTATTCGCAATTTCCTGGCAATTGGAAATACCGTACAAGACCTGCGAACGTCAGCTCGCTGAATTTTCTCGGCCTGTCACCCCTGCACAATTTCGCTACCGGCAAAAAAACGAATAATCCCTGGGGTGATTGCATCACGACACTGCAAACCACCAATGGCCAGCCCTATCACTTTAATTTCCATGCCACGCATCCGGCCGAGAATTCCCTGGGCGAAAAGGCCATCGCCAATACGATGGTGATCGGTAAATCCGGCACCGGAAAAACCGCTCTCATCAATTTCCTTTTAAGCCAGGCACAGAAGCTCAAGCCATCGCCCACCATTTTCTTTTTCGATAAAGACCGTGGCGCCGAGATCTTTGTGCGCGCCTGCGGCGGAAATTATATGGCGCTGGATAATGGGCAGCCGACCGGCTTTAATCCTTTTCAATGTGAACGCAACGAGGCAAATGTCCAGTTTCTTGGTGATTTGATCAAGGTGCTTGTCGGCAAGACAAGTTATACCTCGCGCGAGGAGGAAGATATTTTCCGTGCGGTTGAAAACATGCTCGATACACCGATGCGATTGCGCAACATGACAAACTTCCAGAAGAGCCTGCCGAACATGGGGGATGATGGATTGTTTGCACGCATGCGCAAATGGACGGCAGGAAATTCACTGGGCTGGGTATTTGATAATCCTGTCGACACCATTGATTTGCAGAAAGCCAATATCGTCGGCTTTGATTACACCGACATCATCGACAACCCCGAAGTCCGGGTTCCAGTCATTAATTACCTGCTGCATCGTCTGGAAGCCTTGATTGACGGAAGGCCTCTCATTTATGTCATGGATGAATTCTGGAAAATTCTCGACGGCAAAGGCGGGCTCAAGGAGTTTGCCAAGAACAAACAAAAAACCATTCGTAAACAGAACGGCATGGGCATCTTCGCAACCCAGAGCCCGGAAGACGCCTTGCGCAGTGATATTTCGGCGGCATTGATCGAACAGACCGCTACCATGATTCTGTTGCCCAATCCCAATGCCAGCCGCGAGGATTACGTCAACGGCTTGAAGCTGACCGAATCGGAATATCAAGTCGTCAAAAGTCTGGATGAGCGCTCACGCTGCTTTCTGGTAAAGCAAGGGCATGCCTCTAGTGTCTGCCAACTAAACTTGCGCGGCATGGATGATCATCTCGCCGTCATTTCGGCATCAACCGACAATATTGAAATCATGCATCGCGTCATGGAGCAGCAAGCCCTTATTGAGGGCGTCACTCCCGACGAGTTGACGCCGGAGCAATGGCTTCAGCATTTTTACGACCAACGCAAGGGTTCTGGAAAAACCATTGGCACTCAACCCATATCGAGAGTGGCCAGTTTCAGTGAGGCGTGACCGTCACAAAGCACATAAAAAGCACTGCAGTATTCAAGGAGAGGATGTATGAAAATCAAATCCATATCGAAATTCGGAAAAAAACCTGTTGCGGCACGTTCCTGGAAAGCCTTTGCGCTTGCATGCGCCTTGTTGGCGGCTAACGCCGATGCACAAGTCGCCGTGGCCGATTTTCCGCATACGATTCAGGCCTACATCACGCACCTGACTCGCCTGCAACAACAAATCACCACCTATCAATCACAGATTGCACACTACACACAGCAAGTGACGCATATGCAGCAGCAGCTGATTTCCATTGGCGGTTTGCCTGATGTTTCGATGCCGATGACTGACGAATTCAAGCCACGTGCCGACAATTACGGCATGGCGGCCGCCTGCCCCGGCGCCGGCAGCATGAGTTTGTCCGACTTGATGAGTGCCTTTACGCTCGACATGGCTGGCGATATT
>Ga0208115_1000389_pt1 | contig 10925 bp, 6 predicted proteins | sample LakWasMeta4_LOW4_2_FD_183856 | JGI IMG/M metagenome (GOLD analysis project Ga0208115, IMG submission 183856) | Freshwater sediment methanotrophic microbial communities from Lake Washington under simulated oxygen tension - Sediment Metagenome... | ecosystem: Environmental > Aquatic > Freshwater >...
TGTGATACAGGCACCGGCAAATCCTAATGCCCTGATACCGGCTATAGCTGCCGCAATTTTGTCTTCCGAAGTAACGTCAGATTTCCAGAACTGCCAGTGAAGGCCGTAGTGAGCGTAGACCGCATCGAACATCTGATCAATGGGATTTTCCGCGACTGGGTGACCCAGCATAGCGGTCAGCTGCTTTTGTGGAGGTAAGGATATGTTTGGCATATATTTATTACCTTTTACTGAGTCTAAAAAGTCGATTGACTGTAACCGATATTACCGCTTTGGTGTTCCGATTTTCACGTTTGCCTTTGGGATTAGCAACTTAAAATTACAACGGTGCAGAGAGTGCTCGTGATGTCGATCCTAGCTGATTATCTGCCCAACGGGAATATCGTTGCTCGCGAATTATTCGTCCACGCCCCCCTCAGCTTCCTGCAATTGATGCTGGGCATTCGCCCAAAACGGGACTGCCAGGATGGATATGCACAGCAGCCAAGCCAGCAATTGCTGATTATAAAATGTATAACTTAACGCGAACGGCAGGCCTTCGTAAAAGCCCGGATGTTCCAGAATGAAATCATGCGCAGTCATAAATGCTGTGGTTTCACCCAAGATCAAGGCGATGACGCCGGCGCCGATCAGATAAGCCAGCGTGCGGTCATGGCGAGTAGGCGGAACGCCGCCGCTCAGGCTGGCGAATTCCAGTGATAGTCGGCGCTGGCGTAGCCACAAGCAAACGCTCAAAGCGCATACGCCCAGCGCAGGAATGGCGAACTGCTCGACCGGAAAGCTCAGGTAGCGGCCATTGAAAGCCAGGCTGTAGGTTTTATAAAGCGCCAACAGCATGAAAAACAGGTAGCCGATTTTTAGCCGGGCCGCTAATTGCGGCGTATCGGGCGCATCGCTCAAAATAGCATGGCAGCGCTGGATCAGTAGTCCGGCCAATGCGGCATTCGCTGCAATCACAGCCAGGGTATAGGCGCGTTGCCAGAGGCTGTAACTGGTGTGCCACTGAAAATCCGCCAGCGTAATCAGGCACACGCTAAAGGCTTGCGTCAAAGCCAGAAACGCCAGCAAGCGCGTTACGGAAATGCTTTGCAGATTTTTGCCACAAGCCGCGACAATCAACAGCCATAAGCCTGTCGTTAAAGCAAAATGCATCGGCCAGGCCGGATTTTCATAGACTGGACCGGTTAATGGGAAAACCGGTTTATGATCGGTCGACAATAATCCCCAATTAGCACCGGCTACGCCTTCAAAATCATATTTCCACGGTTGGTTAAAAGCTTCGATGATGTTGTAGTCGAAATTATGGCGAGTGGCGACCTGAAGCAGGCTGCGAGTAAATTTGGCCGCATTGACGATGCTCGGCACTGCCCTGCCGCGCTGTCGGCCGACGCTGGGCCAGCCGGACTCCCCGATCAGGATAGGCTTGTTTTGCCTCATGCTGAGCGCTTGATCCTTGATGCGACGAACGACTTTCTCAATATGTTCAGTTGCCTGCTCAATCGGAACCGGTTCGTCTTCCCAGTAAGGCAATATATGGATGGTAATAAAATCCACTTCATTGATCAGTTGGGGATATTTCATGTAGTTCGACCAAACATCGGCGTACGACACCGGTTGCTTAACCGCTTGTTTAACCTGCCGGATATAACTGATCAAACCGTCAATATCCATGTCTTGGCGAAGCAGTACCTCATTGCCAACGATGACTCGCTTGACCACGTCAGGATGAGCGTTAACCGATTGGATCAACGCCTCGATTTCTTTTTTATTGTGATCAGGGTCTGGTCCCAGCCAACCGCCCTGGATCATATTGACGCCGTATTTACGGGCAATATCAGCGGTCGGCTCTCCGCCAAGAATGCAGTAAGTGCGGACGGTATAGGTTTTATCCGCAATCAGCCGTAAATCCTCGTTAATATGCTCAGGTAACGGAGACTTAAAGCCTTCTCGAGACGATGCAAAAGATAAACTCATTAATTTGCCGGCCGGCACATCGCCACCGACATCCTGCGGTCGGTTAGTCAGCCAGTCGAAAGCACCGTGGACGACAATGATTAACATCAAACAAAATAAGATTCTGGCGGTTCTCATAACTGTAGAGTTAGCGTTAACAGGTGAACTTTAAAATCAACTTATGAGGAATTATAAGATTTTTGGTATGTGGGCGGTGAAAGTTAGAAAAGATTTTTCACTGTAAGCGCAGATAATGTGCTGAAGCGTCGGAAACCGGTTTGCGACACTGCGCAGCCCCAGTGCTCCAATGAGCGGTAGTGTTGCCTATCGGAAATATCGGATCAGATTCACTAAATTGCCAATATGTTAAGAAGTCCATAGGCCGCAATAACCGCTTTATGCGTAGTCGAATGATAATCTTACATAACCTGAGTTCGGGATAAGCCATTAAGCTGAATGCAAGAGATTGACCTTGGTCAGAGACAACGTGGGCTTGTTGTCGGACAGGCAATAGGCCGTAATGCCCGCCATCAGGTTGACCGCAAAATTAAAGTGAGGGCGGTGACGCGTGTGCTCAATCTGGCAAAGATTCTTTAAATCTTACACGAAAAGGGCGGCGCTCATCCTCAGTGTTCTTATCCCGAACTCAGGTTATGTAGCGGCGTGTCCGTTTTTATTAGACCACTACAAATTGAAATGGTTTAATAAAGCCGGACACCTCTAAAGGCAGAATTTATTCTGCCCATAGAGGTGCCCATGAGTAACTAAAAAAAATACAATTAGCCTAAATATGGCCTGGAATTCAAACAGGATGCTGCCAAGTTGGTACTTGAAAAAGGTTATAGCCAACAGCAAGAGGTCGATCATGGGTATATCGCCAAGCGCTTTCATAGCGTCGCCACCCATCGGCTTAGTGCGTATACCACTATATTAGGGACAGGCGGCGCCCCACTCGATGGGCCTAGTTTACACATGACTTTCTAACTACACTCTGAAAGGAGGAAACCATGCGTTACGCACAACTCACTCTCATGAGTCTCTGTATCATGTTGGCGGCATCCGTCGCCATGGCGAAGGGCAAGAAGGCGGAAAAATCAATGGACCCGCAAGCGATGATGGAGGTCTATACCAAGCTGGCCGCGCCGGGCGAGCAGCACAAGCAATTGGCAAGCCTTGCGGGAAGCTGGACAACTAAAACCAAGGAATGGATGGAGCCCAACAAGCCCCCCACGGAATCGACCGGCTCCGCGGAAATGAAGATACTGCTGGACGGGCGCTTTCTTCAGCAGGAATTGACCGGTCAAATGATGGGACAGCCGTTCTCCGGGATCGAGATTACAGCCTATGACAACTTGCTCAAGCGGTATGTGACGAGCTGGATGTCTACCATGGGAACCGGGATCTTCACGATGGAAGGCACTGCGAGCACAGACGGCAAGACCATCACCTTGAAAGGCCAGCACGCCGAACCGGGCGGAGGATATATGAAGCATCGCGCTATCTGGAAGATCGTGGATAGGAATACCCAGACGTTCGACATGTACGGGACTCATCCCGGCGGCAAGGAATGGAAGATGATGGAGATGACGTACACGCGGAAGTAGTAGTTCCTGCGTTGAGACAAAACCATCGGGTACTTGCAGCAGGCGTCTCGAACCCCTGGCCCGACGGCCGGAAGGCAACCATGCCGCTGCAGCCCGCCTTCCGGCCCGGTCCCCGGATTGCGTTGATGGACAAGTTCGGCACGCCGTGGAGCGGCCCTGGTGAAAATTTGCCGGTAGCCTTTACAGGCAGGAACAAGAATTATGGCTCATGCGATCATTCACCAGTACAAGGTTGGGCTGGGGTACGAAGCCAACACTTTTCGGCGCCGTTCCGTTGGGCTTCCTTTCGTCAGCCCAACCTACAGGGCTAAAGCTTACCACCAAGCCGGCCCTTTATTTAATTAATTCGGCGGGTTATCTATTAAGTAAGTGCCATTCTAACCGCACCCTTTTTGCCGGTGTGTCAACAGCCTCAGAAGGTGAGCGATAATTGCAAGCTGAATATGTTTACATCACTGTTGTAACTTCCTTTCACAGTGTCCCTCAGTGCAGCGATGGAAGTATCGGTAGTTTTGTTCAGGGTGGCATCATCCACGAAGATATGAGTGTAACCTATATCCATGCTGGTGGTCGGCGTGAACTTATAATTCGCGCCGACCGAAAGCCAGATACGGTCATTGTCAGGGTTGCGCGGCGTCAGGAATTCCGAGGAACCTGGATGCTTATCATAGGCCAAGCCAGTGCGCAATTTAAGGGCATCACTATGGTGATAACTCGCACCCAGTGAGGCGCGAATGGTGTTATTCCAGTTTTGAGGGACGCTGCTCAAACTTTGGCCTGCTAATGCTCCAGAGGTGCGCATTACCGTTACGTCCTGAAATTTGTTCCAGTGCATCCAGGTGAGATCAGCCATTACATCAAACTGGTCGTTGATTTGATGGAAGATGGAGGCAGAGGCACTATCAGGCGCGGTGAACTTAGCGTCTACTGAGCTGTTAGCAAATCCGGCCGTGAGAGCAGGCGATAAAGAGAAAGCCGCAGGTATGTTGTTGAAATCCGCATGGCCTTTCAGTACTAGATTTACTTGCGAGCGATAAGCTAGAGACAGCCGGGTAGCCTGGGTAATCTGGAAAATCACCCCTGCGTTCCAGCCATAGCCCCAATCATCGACTTTCACATGTGCCAAGCCGTCTTGTTTTTGGGAGGTCGCGCCTATACCGCAACCTCTCAGTGCATTAGCACAAATAGTGCCGAAATCAACTGCATTGCTTTGTTCCGCATCCGCGTACATAGCCGAGAATCCCAGGCCTAGGGAAATCTTATCGCTGGCCTTGAAGGCAATCGAGGGATTTATGTTGATTGTTTTGAGTTCTGAGTTCAAGGCTTGGTATCGTCCTACCCAACCATTGTCATAATTAGTTTTGAAGCCGAATGGAGCATTAATGCCAACGCCGAACTTCACGTTGTTATTGAGCGCCTTGGCAAAATAAATATTCGGTATGAACTCCCAGTCTCCTGCATCGCCACCGTTGCTTCCTGAAGTGGCTAAGCCACTGGAACTATGTGAGCCGCTATTGCTAAACTTCGCTGAAGGACGGAGCGCATGTCCCGCCATCACCAACTGGTTGTCAGGTAGATAGGTCATGCCTGCAGGATTAAAGAAGATGCTGCTGGCATCCTCCGCGCTGGCTCCACCTCCTGCAAAGGCATTACCCATTCCGCTGGCGCTATGCTCAAACAGCGCAAACCCGCCTGCGGATGCTTTAGCGGGGGCTCCTATCAGCAAGGCGGTTGTGATGGTGCAACAAATATACTTATTTATGCGTCCCCCTTCCGCCTTGATGTAATGAGTAGGTTTTGTTGATAATTTGTCTAAAAAAAATAATCTATATTTTTCACAAGATAAGCTAAGCGTATATTTTTTAAGATGTTTCAGCATAAATCACCGTTATTTACAAGCCAAGGGTGGCTTTTCATCCGGATGTCACCAGGTCTCCCTTATGAATAGTTGCGACAGAATCCTCCTAATACTTAATCAAGTTTTTACCGTATTGGCAGCGTGAAATAAAAAGTGCTGCCTTTTTTAGGTTTGCTGTTGAAATACAAAGTACCTTCATGGGCTTCGATTAGTGAGCGGCTGATGGACAGTCCCATGCCCATACCTTCTGCCTTGGTGGTGTAAAAAGGCATCACTATTTTTTTTTGTTGTTCTTCATCAAGTCCCGGCCCATTGTCTTTCACCATGACCTGTATCTTATTATCTAGGGTTAATTCACTACGGATGAGTATGTGGCGTTGTTGTGTTGCGGATAAGTCTTTTAAGGCATCAACGCTGTTTCGGATCAGGTTCAGTATGACCTGTTCAATTTGTATTTGATCAACAAAGATCCGCGGCAGGTTGTTGTCCAGTTCAAAGGTTAGCCGTATATCGTTTTGTTTAAGTTCAGCCATACACAGGTCGACAGCATTGTGAATCAAAGCATTAATATCCGCAGTGGAGCGATGTTTGGCATGGGATTTGACGAACTCTCGCATGCGATGAATGATCCGTCCCGCCCTTAACGCCTGTTGCTGGGTTTTGAGTAAGGTCTCGGTGAGCTTTACCAGATCAGGATCTTCAACGTTAATCAGGTTTAAACTGACTTGCGTATAGCTGGCAATCGCTGACAGAGGCTGGTTGACTTCATGCGCAATGCCGGATGCCATTTCACCCATCAGCCCCAGGCGAGTGACATGGGCGAGTTCATTGAGATGTTCCTTGTCCTGTTGTTCCCGGTGTTTGCGTAAACTCACGTCGCGGACTATATAGGTAAAATAGTGCGCAGTACCGATTACAAACTCCGCTGTGGACAGATCCAGAGGCACTACAGAACCGTTTTTGTGCAGACCTTCAATCTCTTGAATTTGGCCAACACGTTCTGCTGCATGAAGCGAGCTGGAACTTGGCGATGATGGCAAGAGCTTGTTGATGCTATAACCAACCAACTCTTCCGGCTGATAGCCGAAAATAGTTTCTACGGCGGCATTCACGGATACGATGATGCCGGATGTGTCGAAAGTAATAATGCCTTCCACTGACGCATTAAAAATAGAGTTAAGTTTTCCTTCAATTTGTTTGCGCTCAGTAATATCGTACAGTATCACCAAATACACACTCGTGAGATTGCGATAAATCGTGGCGGCAGAAACTAACACGGTTTTAATGCTATTATCCTTGCAACGAATAGCCTCTTCTAAAGGCGCCAAGTCAGACTGTCCCTGTTCGGTTTGTTTCTGTCTCAGGGGACAGGCAGCCTCGGCCCAGTGCCGATAATCCGGATCAGGATAGGCTTTCAGAGACCAGTCCGCCAGAGTTGGAATATCCTCTATGCTGTAACCGAAAGTCTGCACGAATGCCGGATTCAGGAAGATGATGTTTAATTGCTCATCAGTCAAGGCCATTGGTATGGGGGAAATGTCAATAACCGAACGGAATTTGGCCTCACTGGCTTTTAGCTCATATTCCACCTGCTTACGCTCAGTGATGTCCCGAACGATAACAATACCGCCCACGATCTTTCCAGTTTCATCACGGGATGGTGCGCAGGTCATGTCTATCCATATGCCTGCATCGTTGGAAGTTGGGCAATATTGCCCTTCGTAAAAGACCGTTTCGCCTTCCAGAGCTTTTTTAGAGGCCGAAAGGATGGACTGATTGTTGAATTTTTTCATATCCGAACCGACGATGCCGTCAACTGAATTGTGCAGAATATCGGCTAAACGTTCGTTGCAATAAGTAATGACGAGATTCGTGTCGTAATGAAAAATACCAACCGGCGAATGCTTCAGCAGCAAACGATAGCGTTCCTCATTAGTCCGCAGTAGTTCCTCGCGAGCAACGGCTTCGAGGCGTAAAATAATGTTCTCAGTGATGCTCCTGTTAATATTCAGTAAGCTGAGGACCATAAAGCTTAGGTACAACATACCTGCCATGCTCATTGCCAAAGACAAGCTATCACCTGCTATAAACAAACGAGTCACGATTGGCAGGAGGGTTGTTATGGAAAATGTAATTGCACAGATCAGATCAGCCGAAAATGCAACCACCCCGCCAGCCGACAGGCCGGCCAGCATAAAGACCAGAAACATCTGATACTGCGGATCATTGGGAGGGAACATCAGAAAGCCGGCTGATCCCCACACCGTACCGACAGCTAGAACGCCAACACGAAACCGTATCAACCACACATGAGTAGCGGTATCGTCATCCAGCGGGGAACCTTGATAAGCTTTTACAAGAAGCGCCCGAAAAAATGCGACCAACCCGACTAGGGAAAGCCACGCAAGAACCACTGAAGACGCTATCACTTCGCGCTGCAGATGGGCAAGGATGACTGCGAGCAGTGTGCTGGTAACCAGTGACCGATTGCTCGCAGAAAACAGCTGTCGCAGCTGTGCTGCCTGTACTGCTGTCTTTTTGTTCGAGTTGTTCATATCACGCCTGATTTAATGGTCAGAGGCCCTCTAAAGACTAAAATGGGTTGAGTGGGTATAAGTCGTCGGGAATGTGCACTCAGTTGAGCACTGGACAGTAAATGATAAAGAATGGGCACCGGCTTTATCATAGAGTTTCATGCTACTCCACATCAAAGTACCAGTCGCCTAATAAGCTATTATCTAACTCTTTATATAGACTCGGTATTTTTAAGAAAAATAGCATCATTAACACTGATAAGCAGATCAAAGCCTGCTATGTTTTAAAGTCCGTGCTGATTGAAAATAGCAGTTGGATTACGTTCTACTTGAAAAACCATTCCCGGTCAAAGACAGTTTTTTCAAAAAGTGGCGGCGTGTTTATTTTAGCCCAACGTGAAATTGAGCCGTCCTTTCCTGATCGTCCGGTTATGGTCGGTAGTGCTCGGTCGAAGTCGAATGAGTGCGTAGGTTGGCTAACAATATTCAGCCTTGATGGGTCACAACCCGATTTTTGCCGACTTCATCCCAGGTGACAGGGCTTTGATTTCGCGGGAGATGAGCGCATAAAGCTCCGGGGTCCATTCCGGAAGTGCTTCGGCGTCAGCCTCCAGAGGGGAGATCCTGGGGTCGTGCGGGGCAATGACGACTTTCACCTTTTCGGCACCCACGTGGGCGGTGAGGACGAAAAGTTCCTCTATCGCTTTATCGCCCATGGCCAGGCAACCGATGGACGCGGCTCGACCATGGATGAAGATATCCGAGCCCGGATCGGCGCGTCCTTCCTGCCAGGCATGGACGAGGTCGAATTCGTTGGGGTAATTCAGTTTCATCGACAAGTGGTAATGGCTGTTGGGATTCAACGCCTCAATGCGATAAATGCCTTCCGGTACCTGTTTGTCGCCCTGGCGCAATTTGGGGCCGGCCACGCCGCTGGCGGACTGGATGTCATAGTCGCGGATGAAGCGGAACTCGCCGCTGTCCCTGGCCCATAGTTCCAGTTTCTTTTCCTGCTTCAAGGCGATGAAGGTGACTTCCCTGGGAGGGTAGGCCACCTTGGCTTTGGTGAAGTAGGGGGTGAGTTCGCGGGTCGCGTATTGGCCGTAAACGTGCAATGTATCCTCGACGGTCCATTGGCCAGGCAGCTTCGGAGGCGGGATGTCATACGTTTTCCGTTCGGCCTGGGTTTGGGGCTTGACGGCGGGGATGCTAGTCGTGTTGACGGCGGGCTTGTGCCCGGAGCAGGCGCCGAGCAATCCTGTCAAGGCCAAGCCGGCAATGATTTGGGTGGTTGATTTCATAATGCGCTGGAATTGAAGTGGACACCGGCATAGTTTAGGTAAAACCGCCCAACCTCTGCAAGTTCGGGTTCTTAGCAGCCGAGGCCGGTCTTCTGCCCGGACATCGCCTTGGGGTGGAAAAAGTTAAAAGCTGTATTCCACTGATGACAATCTCGGGCGCACTGTCGGCCAATTAATGGATCAGTTTCATGCCGATGAATGCCTGAACTTCTTCAGGCATTCAGGCTATGTTTCTCACTAGAAAATAAATGCTCTAGTGTTTTAATATTGCCGTAAGCCCCATAAAACCTATGGCACTATTGAACATTAGACAAAAAAGATCATCCTTTAAACTGCTTCAACTGCGAAATTCAGGTTTACAGTAGGAACCATGAAAAAATGGCAACCCATAAAGCGAGCTTAAAAAAACATATTACTTTGTGGCCGCTCGTTCTTTACGGCGTGGGCGATATTTTGGGGGCGGGCATCTATGGATTGGTCGGGAAAGCCGCGGGTCACATGGGCAACGCCGTCTGGATGGCCTTTATGGTGAGCATGATCGCCGCCTCGTTTACCGGACTTTCTTATGCATCGTTAGGCTCGCGCTACCCGCGTGCTGGGGGCGCGTCTTACATTACGCATAAAGCTTTCGGGAGTCCTTTCTTGGCTTATGTCGTGGGCCTTGCGGTACTGGCGTCCGGCCTTACGTCGATGGCTACCGCGTGCCGGGTTTTTGCCGGCTATTTTTCGGGACTTTTCCCGCTATTTTCAGAGCCTGTCATTATTATTGGCTTAGCGCTCTCTTTAGCCATTATTATTTTTATGGGCATTCGGGAAACGATGTGGACCAATAGTTTTCTAGCCGCCATTGAAATCTGCGGTCTCCTTTTTATCATTTTAATGGGGTTAAGCTTTGTTGGTCCCGTCAATTACCTTGATGCGACCACGGTACAAAATCCAGTCGGCGATCTCACGGTTCCTCTTCTTCTAGGCGGAGCCGTTCTTACCTTTTACTCTTTTGTGGGCTTTGAGGATATGTTGAACATAAGTGAAGAAGTCGTCGAACCTGAGCGGACATTGCCAATAGGCCTGCTTCTGTCGGTGGCCATTTCGTCCCTCATCTACATGTCGATCAGCATTGTCGCTGTCTCGGTCATCCCGGCAACGGAGCTGGCGGCATCGAAACAGCCGCTCGTTGACGTGATCGGCAAGGCAGCCCCTGGGTTTCCGCCGGTGGTTTTTAGTCTGATTGCGCTCATCGCGGTATCGAACACCGCACTTTTAAACTACGTGATGGGTTCGCGCCTTCTTTATGGCATGTCATGCCAAGGGCTGTTACCCAAATTTTTGGCGAAGATTCATCCGAAACGGTTAACTCCGCATCGAGCCATTCTAATCTTGCTCGTGGTGCTTCTGATTTTAGCCTTGAGCGGAGACATTTCAGATTTAGCGCGGGCGACCAGCGTTTTACTGCTTATTTGTTTTTCGCTCGTGAACCTCGCCCTCATTGTCTTACAGAGAAAAGACAAAGTGAAGGGCCGCTTCGAAGTACCGGCGTTTGTTCCGGCGACTGGTTTAGGGGTGTGCATAGCGATGTTGACGCAAGCCGAATCAGAAGAACTTTTAATCGCGGGCGGAATCATTGCCTTTATCGGATTGCTTTATTTTTTCGTTAAACCTTCGGCCGAAGCGATTG
>Ga0208115_1000392_pt1 | contig 10908 bp, 10 predicted proteins | sample LakWasMeta4_LOW4_2_FD_183856 | JGI IMG/M metagenome (GOLD analysis project Ga0208115, IMG submission 183856) | Freshwater sediment methanotrophic microbial communities from Lake Washington under simulated oxygen tension - Sediment Metagenome... | ecosystem: Environmental > Aquatic > Freshwater >...
TTGCAACGCCTTGCCATGAATTTGCGTAACCGATTCATTATCCAGTGCGGAGGCTCTAATTTGCTGTAAAAACAGGCCATTATGCAAGCCCATCCCTCTATAATCCGTCGGATAAGGAATGGTAATTCTCTCGTCGCCTTGCAGTATTGCGTAACCCTCAACCGGCTGCGCATCAAAACCATCCAGCAAATGCCCAAGCCCCATCTGCTTGAGCGACAACACCGCCCCAGGCTGTAACAATTCACCGACAATACGTTTTTTCTCCTCAAAGGAATAATCGATTAACGCTATCTTGATACCTTTGGGGGCAAGATAAGCGGCGATGCTGGCACCCGCCATTCCTGCGCCAATAATGCAAATGTCGAACCCGGATTCCTCTGAGCTACTGGATGCACATCCTTTAAACTGCGGTGATTGTTTTATCATTCTTGAACGTCCTGTTTAAAGTGTCGATTCAACGCCCAGATAGGAAAGATATTCCTATAATTGGCGTAAGTTATCATGCAGTTGTAATTAAAAACGCCGGAAATATTTTCCTGAGGCCAATCGCCGATCTCGGTCTGCCTGTTCAGCAACACATTGATGCCGGTTTTGGTAACCGTCTTATCGCCAAAATCAGCGGCCATCAGCGCCAGCAGCGCCCAAGCCGTATTAATCACTTGCGACGAGTCGGCCTCGGTGTAAGTCAATGTCGAACAGGATTTAAAAGTCTCGCCCCATCCGCCATCCGGTTTTTGCTTGCCGATCAAGAAGATGCAGGCCTTAGTAATCCCCGCATTTAATAGGGAGTCGTCGTAATAGCCTTTACCCTTGGCCTTACTGAGCGCTTCCACTCCAAACCAGGTGGCATAGGTAAAACAGACCGCCCAACCGCCGTACCAAGAGCCATCCGGTTTTTGTTGTTTAAGGATAAAATCAATTCCTGTACTGATCGCTTTGCGTATTTCGCCGCTTTTATAGGCCGGATAAATTTCCTGAAATTCCAATAGTGAAATAACGCAAGCCGCAGTACATTCCGTCCAGGAATAATCGATCATGATATCAGCAAACACTTCAGACGGGTTGAGCTTTTCCAGCCACTTGGGGGCACGCGTCAGTTCATACGTTGCCCAACCGCCGTCAGTATTTTGATAAGAGAGAAGTGTGTCTACAGCTTGTCTGATACGCTGATCATCAATCGCCGGTTTAACGAGTCCTGAGTGATGAACAGCCAACGTGGCGCTAAGACCTTCGGCGGTGCAATCGGCAACCGGCCAGCCGTTTTCAGGGGTTGAAAACGGCCAACTGCCGACCATCGGATGGCGGAAAAACTCAGCATGCGTTGGGTGTTCGGCCTTGATTTGCGATTGCTCGATAAACCGATAGCTTTTTGCAATCGTTGCAGGGAAGAGTTTGCCCAGGTCGCTTTCCAGCATGGCGCGGGTTGCAAAAGCGGTATCCCAAAGCTGCGAGCCGTTATAGCCGCTCATCTTCATGCCGTCTTCGGCAACCCATAGATAATCAAACCAGCGGGCTACGTGCTTTTTAAATGGCTCGGAATCTTTGCCGTAGGCATGCCAGATGCAAATGGAATTAATAGCCTGATTGACCGGGCCTATATTGATGTAGTTGGTTTGCTGATCCTCGGCATTGAGATATTTCAAGATGTAGTCTGTAGACTTTTTTCTTAGCCAGGGGCTTTTGAATTTTTCATAGTTATTGGTGAAAAAATTCATCCACTTCAGCACCGGAGACGGTGTCGTGTAGCAGTCTTTTTCGCACACGGCATTGCGCTGTTTCGGCCAGTCGATAGACGCGAAATCTTCGTTATAAATTTCCTCTCTTAAAGACAGAATCAATTCATTTTCGGGCGCTTTAATCCGATGGGCATAGCAATAGGCCATCGGCAGATAGACCATTCGGGTATGGCACCAGTAGCGCCAGGGATGAACCGGCAGCCATTTGGGAAACAGCCACATTTCGGGAAACAGGCTGTTAAAGCCTTGCCAGTCGTAACAATTCAGCACAGCCAGATAAAACTTTCCCCATGAAGGAATGCCGGTCGCACCGCCGTGATTTTTGATCCACACTCTGGCCTGGGCCAATTGCGGATGATTTTTATCGACGCCCAGAAGACGCAATGACACATATTGCATGACGGTGCCGAACATTGTCGATTCGCCTTCGATATGCATGCCCCAGCCGGCATCTTTATTTTGATGATTGAATAAATACAGCTTCATCATTTCCCGATGCGCTTTGGGAAACGGTGTGTCTGAAATATAAGAAGCGATCAACAGACCGGGCAAAAGAAACAGCGGGCCGCCGTAATCCCCCGGCCAATGTCCATCTTCGCTCTGCAAGCAAGAGTAATAGTTCATGCCTTTGATGAGCGCGTTGATGACTTTTTGCTCATCGGGATTCCCTGACTGAGGGATTTGCCCGGCAAATTTCTGGAACTTCTTGTCAGTGGCTGTATGTCTAAAAACTTTATCGCCGGAATTGGGATTACGGAATTTATCAAACTGAAAATCTATAGCAAACTGTGCCAGCTCCTGCTCGGTAATATTATCGGCATTTTGCAGGTGCTCATCGATATTACTTGAGCCGGGCTTGAACGCCCAAACTTGCCGTCCGTTTTCAGTGAGTAGCTGCCAGTTTTTCCAACCAGATTTTACATTCAGCATAAATTCCTTTGTGTTGACTATTATTTTGATTATGCGCCAAATGCCATGTTTGAATGGATGGCAACGATATTTTTAATTTATTTATTACACAGAACAATACGTAACATTACTATGAAGCCCTTTATTTTTTTCCATAAACCGGGCGGTTTGCGCAAATGTTCATGGCCCGGCAGTAATTGCCCACGGGCCAATCTGGCTATTTTTCTTTTCACGGCAGGATCGAGCTTGCCGTCAGCGGCCAATTCAAAAAGCAGAGCTTTGACATTGCCCAAATCAAAAAAATCCCGCTGCCATTCCCACTGATAATTGCCTCCGTAACGAAACCAGGAACCGCCTATGCCGGCTACTTCATAAGGCGTGCCGTCTTCCCGTAGCGCAGGCGATACCTGCCGCCACAAGCCGATCACTTCACCCTGTTTGTCATCGATTAAAATGCGGTGGTAGGGATAGCGCCATTCTTCAAAGCCTTCCATTTGCACGCCTAAGGCCCATTCTTCTATCTCCTTGCGGCTGCGTGCCACAAACTCTTCATTAGGACCGATATTCCAGCGATATTCGGCATCGTCGGTGTACATTTTCCCTAGGTATTTGGGCCAGTTGCCTTCTTTTTCAGCATCACGGTTCGCCTGCAACCAACGTTCAACCATTTCTTCAAGTTCTGCTCTGGGATATTCAGCCATGCTTTGTCTCTCTAGTGCGTTTTCAGTTGGATTTAATTTTAATTGCCTTGGTCGGGCAGTATTTTTCGGCTTGCTGGGCTTTTTTCAGTAATTCCAGCGGCGGACTTTCCTGCAACACGGTGACATTGCCGGCATCGTCGACCTGAAAAAGTTCAGGCGCTTCAGTCATGCAGGTTGCATGGCCCTGGCATAGCTCTCTGTCGAGGGTTATTTGAAAGCCCGGGCCTGGTTGTATTCTTTCCTGAACAATAGACGCTATCGGTTCAACAGATGCTTTGGGGGTGAGCTGGCGCTTCTTGTACCTGACACGGCAAGGCGACAGCGGTTGCACCACCATCTGGGTGAAGTCATCCTGATAAGTGTTTTTGTCGGCTATCAGTTCAAAGGTGTAGCGGCGCAGCAGAATGCTGAAAATGGCTTTGAGTTGCAGCATCGCAAACGCGTTGCCGCTGCACTTGTGTTTACCGCCGCCGAACGCAATCCAGCTGAACGGCGTGGCGTCTTCCTGACGGGTTTCCGAATAGCGGTCAGGATCGAACTTGTCCGGGTCCGGAAAAACCTCGGCAATGCGATGCGATACGCGCGGCGAAGCGCAAACGTATTTTCCGGCTTTGATGGTGTAATCTTTAAACTGAAAATCCTGCATCACCTTGCGGATTAAAAATATCAGCGGCGGATGCAGGCGCAACACTTCTTTAATGACGTTTTCCAGCGCCGGAATTTCCCTTAAAGATTGAAAAGTGACCTCGCCATCGGCGCCGAAGTGCGCGTCCAGCTCACTCAATACCTGCGCCAACTGTTCAGGCCGGCGCGCCAGTTCCAGCAGAGTCCAGGCTGCCGTCCCTGCGGTGGTATGGTGCCCGGCAAAGATGGTGCCTATCAACATGCCGGTTATTTCATGAGCGGACAAGCGGCTGCCGTCGTCATAGCGGGCATCAATCAGTAATTGAAACGCATCTTCGCTTTTTTCCGGCTTCTGCGCCCTTTTGGCAATGATACCGGTGACTAGTTCCTGAAGTCTTGCGCGCGCCTTGTCGCGGCGGCGAAACACGGGTAACGGCAAATAAGGAAAAACAAAAGCCAGTGGATTTACGCCTTTTTCAAGATCATGGTAGATTTTGGCAAACTCTTCATTCAGTTCATAACGGAACTCGTCGCCAAGCAGGCAGTGGCTGGAGGTGTAAATGGTGAGTTCTTTCATAAACTCAAGCAGATCGATCTCGCCGCTATCGCCCCAATTGGCAATCATTTGCTCGACTTCCCCGACAATCACTTGCGCATAGCCGCGCATCGGTTTATCGCGCAATACCGGCATCAGCATTTTTAACTGTTGGTCTTTTATATGCGGCGGCGCATCAAAAACCACGCCTTTGCCGAAAATAGGCGTCATGATTTTGTAAGCCTGGCTTTGGTCCAGCTGAGCGTCGGGGGCGCGAAAGAAAGCTTCATTTGCTTCAGGGCCGGTCATCAGCACCATTTTTTGATGAAACATGCGGAATTCGCCGATTTCTCCCAGTTTGTTCCTGAGTCTCATCATGTAGTCGAAGGGATTTTTGCCAAATTCAAGCATGTGCCCTAAGACAGGCAATGCGCCAGGCATTTTAGGAGGCTCTTTGCCTGGCGAAACGTTTTTGGGGGTATTAGCTGTCGTCATTGCTCGCTATTGATGTATTTGTACATTAAAGAACGCCGGCTCTATCAATTCCAATTTCCTCGGAGAGCATTAGCATGGTAGCTCAACAATAAACCTCATTAAATTTATATTCAATCAATCGTGAAAAATTTGCTCTTCGCGCACGTCAAAGCAACACATAAAAAACCGTGTTGTTTGCGAAAAATGAGCGATGTTTTCATACCGGCTCGGCACGAGCTGGCCTGTACAAGGCGATAATTAATGTACATTAATGCCCTTGCCTAACGGCTCAATAGCTTAGGAACAACGGGATTAAACATGGCTTGGCCTGGAATACAGACGGCTTTTAGAAGACGCGCGAAAAATTATGTTTGCCGTTATCTCGCTCACATTCGTTGTGCCTATTGCGCTGACCGAGACGTCATTTTGGCTTGGATACCGCGCCGCACAAGATACCGGCGGAGTTGGAAGCTGCGTTGTGCTTATCCCCGGCTATCCGTCAAATAGCGATGGCGCTCACCATCCGATCCAGCGCCTTCGCGTTGAAACAGGCTATTGGGCTTATCAGGCCAACCGGTGTTCCCGCATCGTTGTTTCGGACGGAGCTGTAAAGAACGCCCATGTTGAGGCGGAGTCTATGGCCGAAATTGCCCATGCACTCGGAGCGCCCGAGCGCAATCTTATCATCGAAGCGCATGCCCAAACCACATGGGGAAACTTGGGATGTTCTCAACCGTACTTGCAGGGATATGACCGGGCTCTGTTTATTTCCGATAGCCTCCACGTTCGCCGCGCAAAGCGTTATGCTTGCCGTCAGGATAAATCGCTTTGCTCAAAAATTTACGCTATCGGTTCCTATCAGCCTCTCACCCTTCTGTGGTGGAAGATACCCGCTGCAATCTACGAGCTTCGAGCATGGATTCGGGATTTGATCATTTACGAGCGCACAGAAGCGAATAATTCGGCAATCTGCCCCAATTAACTGCAATCTAAATTCCCTCAATAACTCGGCGTTGCAACACCGTCCGACTCCAGACCATACGGAGAATAGTGCTTCATCCGAAGCAAGGCGAAATAATTTAATACCCGCCCTTGAATCTTATGCCTTAAAGGCCTTCAGCCATTTTTAACGATAAGCCGACCATAATTGATAGGCTTGGCTTGGCTTGGTTTTACGTGCACGTTTGCCATTCATTGACAGTATTTTTCCCCTGGCGCATCATCTTTCTGAAACTGATTCTTTCAAACGGAGGAAACCGCGATGACCGTTCTATTGACCACTCACCAGATCAATGAATTCAAGACGAAGCTGCACGATCGCTTCATGGCGTTACGCCGGGAAATCAGCGCGGAATTGCTAAACTTCGACGATGAAAACTATGCCGATCTGGCCGGGCTGGTGCACGACTCGGGCGAAGCTTCAATAGCCGATCTGCTGGTGGACATCAAACTGGGCTCCATCGACCGTCAGGTTCAGGAAATCCGCGACATCGACGCTGCCCTGATGCGCATTGCCACAGGCAACTACGGTCAATGCTGCGACTGCCAGGAGCCCATCCCTATTGAGCGCCTGACAGCCTACCCCGCCGCCAAGCGTTGCATCGTCTGCCAGGAAACCCATGACCGCACTTTTGCTCACAGAGGACAGCCGACGTTGTGATGACTACAAAGAATCGGGGGCTGAAACAGACTGTCACTGCTCAAGAATTCTTTTTAGCGCAAATGCGTTGCATGACAGCAAGCCTTGGTGTTTTCACTTCGCCTTGCTCAAACGCGATGATGCTCAGCAGCGGCGAATAGGTTTCGAGCAGTTCATTCGGTAGCAACAGGAAATCGGGATTGCTTGGCTTGCCGTAGCGTTCGTTACCGGCCATGAAAGTTTCATAAATCAATATTCCGCCTGGATACAGTAGTTCAGCAAGCCTGGCGAGCAACGGTCGGTACAGATAACGGCTGACTATGATTCCGTCATAGCGCAGGCCTGAGTCGGGCCAGTCGCCTGCTTCAAGATCGACAATTAAAGCGTTGATATTGTCCATCCTCGCCATGTTTGCTAGCGCCTGGGCATCGCGATCAAGCGCATCGACCTGATAGCCTTGTTTGGCAAGCCAGATTGCATGGCGCCCGTTGCCGCAGGCAAGATCGAGCACTCGGCCGTTTTTAGGTATCAACGGCGCGTATTTAACAATCCAGGGCGATGGCGGTTCTATCAAAATTTGTCCTGTCATGATGCTGTTAATGTAAAAGTAAGTGCATGGCCTCGTGTACTAGCTAGAGCTTATGGATGTGGCAAACCGGTTCAATATAAAATCATGGGCAATTTACGGTCAAGTGAACTTGAACGCCCATTTCTAATCTTGCCCGTGTTTTTCATACAAGGACCTTCAGCAATCTGCAGTTCAGGTTAAAAATTAAGCAACCCTTAATTCTTTGCCAATAGGATGAATCTGAAAATCCCAAGATAAAGAGGCGTTGTGCCGGTTTTCTAGCGGTATTCCTTCACAGGCTATCGATGAGCACAACTATGTCGCTCGTAGATTTTATTTTGTAATGTACGAGGCTTAATTTATGAATAAAGCCAATATGATGGGGAACTGTTTTTCTGTGATACTCCTGTCAACCATTACTATCACAAGCACCTCCGGTGCATTTGAAGTAGAAAATACCACAGCCGATAACCCAAGCTCCGTAGCTGGAAGTGATCTTAACAACGATGGCAGTGTCTTGCTTTTATATGACGATATCCCTCCGGATCAGGCTGCCGCGTCTCCGGTTGTTCGCTTGCCTTCAACACAACCGCCTGCTTCCCCAACCACCCCCGAAACAGACATAGCCGCAATAGAGCGGAGTGTGCTTCAGCAAATTAACAGCTATCGTGTCTCCCAGGGGCTGCCGCAATTAACGCTGAATATGGCCATCAGCGAACAAGCGCGTATTCACAGCCGGAATATGGCATCGGGAATAGTGCCTTTGGGACACACGGGTTTTGAAGCCCGCATCCAAGCAATAGCGCAAACCATTCCCTATAGAAGCATAGGCGAAAACGTAGCGACTAACGAGGGTTATAGTGACCCGGCGACTACAGCTGTAGCAGGATGGCTGAACGGTCCAAGGCATCTCGCTAATATTGCCGGCAATTACCGATTGACAGGAATCGGCGTTGCGAAAAATAGCGCGGGACAAATCTATTTTACCCAGATATTCTTGAATTGAATTTCCGTTAGCAAGACAATAATTCCTGTATATTCGGCCTGAAGCTTCTAAATAATAGGGGTTTCAGGCCAAACCAGAAGCCGTAATAATCAGTACAATGGACAAAAGCCTTACACCCTTTGCCTACCATTTGTCCATTAAGTAATAGAGCCGTCCTTTTTCGGCTGTTCTGTGGACTGTAAATCCGCCGTAAGCCCATCCCTATCCCAGCTATAGCATGTTAATTTTTTACCTTCACTCACTTTTATTGCAATGGTGATCCTGATGAATTCAAAAAAAATGAACCTGACAGAAAGCGATTTGCCCAAAGCCTGCAACTATATTGCCCAACAGTTTGCCGCGCACAGCTGGTGGCCAACCGAGCAGCCGGGCGAAGCAAAGCGGGAGTTTGAGTTAATGAAAAGCAGTGCAACTGCTTTGAATGCATGGTGTGAACGATGGCTGGACGCCGGGCAATGTAAAAAAATGGAAAAAGAGCTTCGATCCTAGCCGGATTGGTCGGGCAACCGCTTTTAGTTGCCCGACATTGCTTACCCGCACTATGCAAAACGCAGCGCAATACAACTAACGCTTACTGCGCTGACAGCTTCTATGTCCATTTGAGAGGTCAATTAAGCGCCTTTGGGCCCCGCAAACCACCAAATTATCAGACCGACAACGGGCAACAGCAGAATCAACAGCACCCATAAAATTTGTGATCCGGTGGTAGCGCCGCTTTTTACAATGCTAATAATGGCCCAGATGTCCAGTACAAGTACGATAAAACCTAAAAAACCGCCGACTTGAATATCCATATGTCCTCCTAACAGGTTCGTGTTTAATAGATAAAATATTATTCATCAGTTTCAGATCCTACACTTAAAAATAGATTAGTTCTGTACGGTAACGTCCATTGCTCAGCAGGCATCATTGTTAAATATTCTTTTTGCTCTCAAAACCCTATGACGAACCAGCGTCATTTTCATGACCAATTTGATGTTTTCAGAACGGAATGGTGTTTATTGATGTCAGATTAACCGCCGCGCTATTGGGTCGCCTGACTTATCATCGTCCTGTCATCGAAACAGGCAGTGAATCATTCAAAGTATTAAGACAAAAAACCCATCAAATCCAGGGAGACGACTATGCGCATGCTGTTAATCCAGAAACAGCTGAATTTAATGTCCGAATAGAAATTCTTTCTTAATTTCAAAACGGCAACTCAATAATAAAGTATGGGGATGAAACTAACTCAGCCTGCTCAACTATTCCAATAATGTAGTGTACGCTACTCAGTAATCCCTCTGTTCCATTTTCAACCGACATCCATAAATAAAATTTTATATTAATATTCATGTCAAGCTACAGTTTTAATTCATTATCCTTTTATTAGCGATAACCAAATAAAGGTATCATCATCTTCACTTATTAAGGTATTCAAATACGAAGTTTGATATTAATGACAAATTACAGACTTAATCTATTACTCATTTATTAATGAGAATTAACTAAAAATATCATCATCCTCATTTATTAAATTATTCAGTGACCTCATATCCTTCCTAAGCTGTTTTCTGGCTCCCAATTTTTCCTGCACTGCTTGCGGCAATTCGGTAAAAATGAATATTTTCTTCTCGATCAACAAATCAACTAAATCCTCAATAACACGAACCATTTCATAGTCTGTTGAGGAAAGCGTACGGTTTACTTGTTCGGACATTCTCATACGCTGTAAAAAATTAACTATTTCCGGATCGGTGCTCTCTAGCCATTGCGAGTCACCTGCTGGCGGAGCATCATGTATTTCAATAATGGCTCCGGCACTATTGCGGCTTACGTAGGGCATAATTTCTCCAAAAAGTTATAATTGTGTTATTCTCATATTATAAGTTTACAACAAATCTTTACCAATTCTGACTTTTAGTTATTTTGAGCATATGAACATTGTCCAACAAATCCCGCTAGAAGCTGCTCTACCTATCAACCTCCAGTCAATACCATCCAAACCTGACGATGCATTATTGTTAGCCTTATTATCAATCTGTAAAATATTACATACTCCGTATTCTGCGGAAGCTCTTGTTGCCGGATTGCCTTTAGTTGATAACAAACTAACCCCTGACTTATTTATCAGGGCTGCTGAACGTGCAGGCATTTCAGCGTCACTCATTAAACGCCCATTGGATAAAATCTCGAATCTGGTTTTGCCGGCCGTTCTGATTTTAAACAATGAAAAATCCTGCGTTCTAATTAAAAAAGAAAATGACCTTTTCACTATTATTCTTCCCGAAACAGAAAGCGGAGAAAAAACGGTTACACTGAAAGACTTACAAGAAGAATATACCGGCTCTGCATTTTTAACCCAGCTTAATCATCAATTTGATAACAGAACTTCGGGCTCCGTCACACCGAAAGTCAAGCACTGGTTCTGGGATGTTATTTACAAATCCTGGCCGATATATACCGAAGTGATCATTGCTACATTACTGATCAACCTGTTCGCACTGGCCTCTCCTCTTTTCGTCATGAATGTTTACGATAGAGTGGTGCCCAACCATGCAGTAGAGACCTTGTGGGTGCTAGCCATCGGAGTAGGCATTGTCTTTACGTTTGATTTTGTAATGAAGGCATTGCGCGGCTATTTTATTGATGCGGCAGGCAAACGTTCAGACATTATTTTATCCGCGACCATTTTTGAAAAAGTCATGGGCATTCGCATGGAAGCGAAACCAATATC
>Ga0208115_1000394_pt1 | contig 10861 bp, 8 predicted proteins | sample LakWasMeta4_LOW4_2_FD_183856 | JGI IMG/M metagenome (GOLD analysis project Ga0208115, IMG submission 183856) | Freshwater sediment methanotrophic microbial communities from Lake Washington under simulated oxygen tension - Sediment Metagenome... | ecosystem: Environmental > Aquatic > Freshwater >...
CCTGAGTCTTGGCCAATGGAAAAGTCAGGTTCATCATTGGATTACCAATACCGGAAAAAATGAAGTCTTATTATCCTTTATCTTTTTTGATTACAGCTTATCCTATGGAGATGCTGAACTCGTCAATAATCTGTCGGATTATATTTTTGAAACTGTAAAAGCCAATCCTATATTTTATGTTCATTTGGTGAGTGGTGCGTTACAAAGCCCATCTCCTACGGGATTCTTCAGACAATTTTTATTAGAACAAGACGGTGCCAACAAAGACTTTTTTGATATAAAAAACCGAGCTTTAATGCCTTTGGCCGATGCAGCCAGAGTATTAATTCTCTCCCATTCTGTAAAATCTATCAGCAATACAGCAGAACGTTTTGAAAAATTGGCGGAGTTAGAACCTGACAACAGAGAGTTATATTTGGCTTGCGCTTATGCCTATAAAGTATTATTGAAATTCAGAACCAAACAAGGCCTTTTACACAATGATTCCGGCCAATATATTTCCTTGGAATCACTATCTAAATTAGAAAAAATAAAGCTTAAGAATACTTTTAAAACCATTAAGGAATTGCAAGAAATCATAACTATCCGATTTAATGTTTCAAACCTATTATGATGAATTTCTTCCAAAAAATCAAAAGTTTTTTATCCCGTTTATTGAGCTCATCTGAAAAACCAATCGATGAGCAATTATCAGGTGCTATTGATTCGACGCGTTTTGTTGTATTGGATACAGAAACTACCGGTTTCGATTATACAAAAGACCGAATTCTTTGCATTGGAGCCATCATTTTACAAAATAACAGAATTGCGCTCCAAGATAGTTTTGAAGTTTATATTCAGCAAGAACATTACAATCAAGCCTCTGCACAAATTCACGGGATTTTAAGAGAATCTATTCTGGATCGTCCCAGTGAATTAGAAGCCTTACAACAGTTTTTGGCCTTTTTAGGTGATTCCATTATAGTTGCTCACCATACTCTGTTTGATGTCACTATGATTAACAAGGCTCTGGAGAGAAATGGTTTTCCGGAATTAAAAAACAAAACATTAGACACAGCGGTGCTCTATAAAAAACCTTACTGGTTTCTCCTATTTTTGAACGCAAGGAAAACTACAGTTTAGATGATCTCGCTGATAAATTTGATATTTCTAAAAAAGACCGTCATACTGCGATGGGTGATGCTTACATTACTGCAATTGCTTTTTTGAAAATTCTGAAAAAACTGAGAGAAAAAAAAGAAATCACTTTACAGGAATTGTTTAAATAAGACTAAAATAACAGTAGCAAAAACTCTCGAAATCCCTTATTGTTGTAAATTTTAAGTACCTTTAAAAACATTCTTCATCTGTAGAATGTTTTCAATGCCTTCATCGGCAGTATCAACTTTGATTCCAGTTCCCGCTTCTAAATTCTTACAGTTAAACAACAAGGCCTATACGCTCCCAAGTATTGTCTTTATTACTAATAAAGTAATAATTTATAAGTAGTTAAAAAAAATAGTTGAAAAAATAGGAAATAAAAAAATAAAACTTATTTTTGTGTAATCGATTACACATTATATTACCCAACCATAACACAATATTAAGAATTATGAATAACCAAAACATTGGCAAATACAGATGGACTATTTGTGCCTTGCTCTTTTTTGCAACCACAGTAAACTATTTGGACAGGGCGGTAATAAGCTTATTAAAACCCTACTTAACAGATGCGTTTCATTGGAGTGATGAAGATGCTATTACTAATTATGCCAACATAGAAATTGCTTTTAAATTTGCTTATTCCATAGGGATGCTTTTTGCAGGAAAGCTTATTGATAAATTGGGTACAAAGATTGGTTACACACTTGCAACCACTTTGTGGAGTATTGCTGCTATAGCTCATTCTTTAGCTACAGGAACATTTGGATTTGGTATTGCTCGTATCTTTTTAGGAGTAACTGAAGCAGGAAATTTTCCGGCAGCTATCAAATCAACCGCAGAATGGTTTCCCAAAAAAGAAAGAGCATTAGCAACAGGTATATTCAATTCCGGAAGTAATATTGGTGCCATTATAGCTCCACTATCTGTTCCATATATTGCTGAAAAATGGGGTTGGCAATGGGCTTTCATCATTACGGGAGCTATGGGTTTTATTTGGTTAATTCTGTGGTTTATCTACTATGAAATCCCCTCAAAACAAAAAAGACTTGCACAAGCCGAATTTGATTACATCACTCAACCGGAAGAAACTGAGGCCGGAACAATCAAAGTTGATGCTGCCGAAGTCGAAGTTTTAAAACCAGTATCTTGGACAAGTTTATTTAAATACAAACAAACATGGGCATTTGCAATTGGTAAACTTTTGACCGACCCTATTTGGTGGTTTTACTTATTCTGGTTGCCTGACTTTTTAGACAATCAATATGGTTTAAAAGGAACAGAAGTTGCTTTACCTGTGGCATTAGTCTATATAATAGGAAGTTTTGGAAGTATTGGCGGCGGTTGGTTGCCTATGAATTTAATAAACAGAGGAATGCCTGCTTTTAAAGCGCGCAAAACAAGTATGCTTATTTATGCTTGTTGTGTATTTCCAATCATCTTTGCACAGCTGCTTGGCGACATTGATATGTGGTTAGCGGTAATTACAATAGGTATAGCTGCAGCAGCGCACCAAGCTTGGAGTGCTAATATTTTTACCACTGTTTCTGATATGTTTCCTAATCGGGCTATTGGTTCCGTGACAGGTCTTGGTGGTTTGTTTGGTGGTTTGGGAGGTATCATGCTCTCGGCATTAGTTCAAAAAAACTTATTTGTTTATTATGAAAGTATTGGAAAAATACAGACTGGTTATTATATCATGTTTGCTATTTGTGCTGTTTCCTATCTTGTGGCTTGGCTGATAATGAAAGCTTTAGTTCCTAAACACAGTCCAATTACAGATTTGTAAACCAAATGAAATAATATAGATAATTGAAAATGAATTTATTTAACTTAAAAAGGGAAAAGAGCACTAATAACCGAAGGCTCCATGTATTGGGCTTGGCAATGGCTGAAGGTTTGGCAATTGCCAAACCTTCAGATGAGAATTAATATTTAAGAAATTTATAATGAGTACAAAATTTATAAACGATAACTTTTTATTAGAAAATAAATACGCTGAAGAATTATATCATAATTATTCAAAAAATCAGCCTATAATTGATTATCACAATCACTTGTCTCCACAGTTTATCGCAGAAGATAAAATATTTGATACTATCACACAAGTTTGGATAAACGGAGATCACTACAAGTGGCGTGCGATGCGTACTTTGGGAATCAACGAACAATTTATTACCGGAAATGGTTCTGATAAAAATAAATTTATGAATTGGGCAAAAACGGTTCCGTACACCATGCGTAACCCATTATACCATTGGACGCATTTAGAACTGGCTCGTTATTTTGATATTTTTGATTTGTTGAACGAAAAATCGGCAGAGAAAATATATCTTGAGGCTTCCGCCAAAATAAATTCAGCAGAATATAGCACTCGAAACTTACTTCGAAAAGTAAATGCTGAATTCGTTTGTACTACCGAAGATCCAATTGACACTTTGGAATACCACCAACAATTAACCAAAAATCCTTTTGAAACTAAAGTCAGTACCGCTTTTAGACCGGATAAGGCTATTTTAATTTCTAATGACGGGTATAATTCCTATATCGATACTTTAGGACAAGTTGCTGGTGTTTCGATTAATTCCTATACCGATTTGTGTACTGCTCTTAAAAACAGAATTGACTATTTTGATAAAAATGGCTGCAAAATTTGTGACCATGGATTGGATCAAATTTATTTTAAAAACTATACAGAAAGTGAAGTGAATTCCATCTTTAAAAAGAAAAGAGAAAATGCAACTCTTACAAATGAAGAAACTTTAAAATTCCAAAGTGCCATTTTGTTGTTTTTATGCGAAACCTACCACGAATATGGCTGGGTTCAGCAATTTCATCTAGGCGCTTTAAGAAATAACAATGCGCGTATGCATAGAATTTTGGGTCCTGATTCCGGATGGGATTCTATTGGAGATTATCCTCAGGCTCAAAAATTATCTGGCTTTTTAAACGCTTTAGACAGTAAAGATAAATTGACAAAGACAATTATTTACAATCTGAATCCTGCCGATAACGAGGTAATGGCGACTATGATTGGGAATTTTAATGATGGAAGCGTAAAAGGAAAAGTACAATTTGGTTCTGGATGGTGGTTTTTAGATCAGAAAGACGGAATGACAAAACAATTAAATGCGCTTTCAAACATGGGGCTTATCAGTTGTTTTATAGGAATGTTAACGGATTCCAGAAGCTTTTTATCTTTTCCAAGACACGAATATTTTAGACGTATTCTTTGCAATCTTTTAGGAGATGAAATCAAAAGAGGCGAATTGCCAAATGATATGGAATGGATTGGCAAAATGGTTTCGGATATTAGTTTTAACAACGCCAAAGAATATTTCAAAATTTAATACTAGAAAAACAAAAAAGAAGGTTTAACTCAATATAATTTTGGTTTTGAAAAGAATTGTAACATTTGGGGAAATATTACTCCGGCTTTCGCCTCCAAACCATTAAAAAAAAATGTGCAAACAAAATAAAATTTATTGAATTCAAATAAATAATACATAACACATAAAATTTAAGACAATGCCTAAAAAAGTAGTTACACTAGGAGAAATAATGTTACGTTTATCCACTCCTGATTTTAAAAGATTTGTGCAAAGCGATACTTTTGACATTACCTACGGTGGTGGAGAAGCGAATGTTGCCGCTGCACTCTGTAATTATGGTTTGAATGGAACGTTCGTAACCAAAGTTCCTAACAATCCTATCGGTCAATCGGCCATTAATCATTTACGCCGATATGGTGTTGACACCCAGTTTATCGCCAGAGGCGGAGAACGTTTAGGAATTTATTTCTTAGAAACTGGAGCTTCAATGCGTGCTTCTCAAGTCGTATATGACAGAGCTCATGCGTCAATCTCTGATGTAGATGCTTCTGAATTTGATTTTGATAAAATCTTCGAAGGAACCAATTGGTTTCATACCACAGGAATCACGCCAGCCTTGAGTGACAAAGCTGCTGAATTAACATTAGAGGCTCTAAAAGCAGCTAAAGCAAGAGGAATTACTACTAGTATTGATTTGAATTTCAGAAAGAAATTATGGACTTCAGAAAAAGCAAGAGAAGTAATGACCCGATTATGTCAATACGTGGATGTTTGTATCGGAAACGAAGAAGATGCAGATACTTGTTTAGGATTTAAAGCGAAAGATACCGATGTAACCAAAGGAGAACTAAACCTAGATGGTTTCAAGGATGTATTCAAACAAATGCAGGCTAAATTTGGTTTCAAATTCATCGCTTCTTCTTTGCGTGAAAGCTATAGCGCCAGTGATAATGGATGGAGTGCTTTAGTATATGACGGAACAGAATTTTATCATACTAAAGAATACAAAGTGCGTATTGTGGATCGTGTAGGAAGTGGAGATTCCTTTGCCAGTGGATTAATCTACGGATTAGTTACAGGTTTGCCAATGGCGGAAGCAGCAGAATTTGGTGTTGCGGCAAGTGCCTTGAAACATACTATTCCAGGCGATTTAAATCACGCTACTTTAACAGAAGTAAAAGAATTAATGAAAGGCGACGGAAGCGGACGTGTTCAAAGATAATTAAGAAATTATGATTATAGACACACTCGCTAACGCCTCAAAATACTACAGCTTGCATCCTTCGTTTGCAAAAGCATTTGACTATATCAACCAGAATGATGTGGCCAATCTTACTGACGGAATTTCAGAAATTGCGGAAGGGCTGAAAGTAATTGTCAACACGGCTAATGGAAAAACTGCGGAAGCAAGTCTAGCCAAATTTGAATGTCACGACAAAAACATCGACATTCAACTTTGTGTGAAAGGCTTGGAAACTATTGCCTGGAAACCAAGAGAAAAATGCATTACTTCAAACGGAGAATACAATCCAGAAAAAGACGTGCGCTTCTTCAGCGATGCACCGGATATGTTCTTCCAATTGACCGACGGACAATTTGCCATCTTCTTTCCCGAAGACGTACACGCACCAATGATTGGCGAAGGCGAAATCAAAAAAGTAGTAATCAAAGTTAAAATTTAAAAAATAATGAGCAAGATTCAAAAAATATCAGATGCCATCGTAAAACAGGGAATGCTTCCTTTGTTCTTCAATGCAGACGAAAACGTAACAATAGAAGTGTTAAGAGCGATTTACAGAGCAGGAATTAAAGCTGTTGAATATACTAGCCGTGGCGATGCTGCCATGAGTAACTTTACCAAAATGATTGAAGTCAGAAATGCGGAAATGCCCGATTTATTATTGGGAATTGGAACCATAAAAAACCTGCAACAAGCTGAAGAATATTTCACTATTGGAGCCGATTTTTTCATCAGTCCGGGTTTTGTGCCTGAAGTGGCTGCTTTTCTAAGAAGCAAAGAAATGCTTTACAGCCCTGGCTGCATGACTCCAACCGAAATTATTGCTGCCGAAAATGAAGGAATCAAATTCATCAAACTTTTCCCGGGAAATATGTTGGGACCTGATTTCCTGAGCGGTATCAAAGACATTTTTCCAAAACTGTTGTTTATGCCAACAGGTGGCGTGGACACAACCAGAGAAAACATAGAAGGCTGGTTCAAAGCTGGAGTTTCTGCCGTAGGAATGGGAAGTAAACTCATTAGCAAAAAATTAATGGAAAATAAGGATTATGCTACCATTGAATCAGAAACGAAAGCCGTCTTGAGTTTAATCCATTCTATAAAATAAAGGGATTAATTAAGGCTTTAGTAAAGTTTTTAATTTGTTTGGTTAAAAAGGGGTGGAAATATTAAATTCTCACCCCTTTTTGCTATAAAACAGTATTTTTTGAAGACGATTTTCTAATTTGCAATTCCGGAGTCAACACTACTTTTTTCTCTATTTTAAATTTTTCGGTATTATTAATTTGTTCTAAAAATACTTTAGCTGCCATTCTACCCATTTCTAAAGGAGACTGATCAACAGAAGATATTGAAAGTTCCATAAACTTTGTAAAAGGCTCGTTACCAAAACCAAAAACACAAAACTCTTCCGGAATTTTAATTCCTTTTTCTTTTACTACCTGAATAGCTCCCAAAGCAGCAAAATCGCTTGTAGAAAATAATGCATCTGGCGGATTTTCTAAACTCAGTAATTTTTCTATGGCTAGTCTTCCCGCTTCAACATTACTTTTTATCTGAAAAACATAATTTTCATTAAATTCCATTTTATTATCTTTCAAAGCCTGCTTATACCCTTCAGTTCTATTTTGGTAAATTCCCATAGATTGATCTCCTGTAAAGTGTGCAATACGAGTACAACCTTCATTAATAAGATGTTTTGTGGCTAAATATCCTCCTTCAAAGTCATTAATAGTTACTGAACTAACCCCATCAATATTTATTTTCCTGTCAAAAAAGATTAATGGCACCTTTTTGTCAACCACGCGTTTAATAAAATTAATATTATCATTAGTCACATTAGAAATAGACATTAAAACCCCATCTACTTGGGCATTTAGAAGTGTATTCATATTCTCCAATTCCCTTATTTCATCTTCATGGGTTTGACATATAATGACATGATATCCTTCTGGATATAATTCTTCCTCAATACCGCGAATGACAGATGCGAAAAAATTACTGTCAATACGAGGAACAATAACTCCAACATTGTTACTTTTCCCACTACGAAGAGCCAAAGCCAACATGTTTTGCTTATAATTCATTTTAGCCGCAGTCTCCAAAACAAGTTTTCTGGTACTTTCACTTATTTTAGGATTATTATTTAAAGCTCTTGAAACCGTAGCGGCAGTTATTTCAAGTTTTTTTGCAATATCGTATATTGTTGTTTTACCTCCCATAATGGAATTATTGAATGCTAATTAAGTTTTACGAAATTAGACAAAAAATACAATATAATTTATATTATTTACAATCGATTACAATGTAATATCCTTTTTACGAAAATATTACATATTTAAACATTAATGAATATTAAAATTCTAATATATTTATGTTAATTCCTATTTTTTATTTAAAATGATTGTAATTCTATTCATTTTTATGGTCTTTTTATTTTCTTATTTGAAATGAAATATTGCTTTATAGTAATCGATTACATTTAATTTTAATTAAAAAAAACAATATATAATATTATTAAATTTTTTCAACATCACTCCACGAAAGAACTCCATTCTTTTGTGCAAGCTATAATATGGTGGATAAAATTGAAGATTTTATGCTAAAAAATTGAGTAAATACTAAACTTTAGGCATCACAATTCTAAAAAAGCCACTTTTCAGTGGCTTTCTGTATTTAAAACAAAGTAATTTGTCCGTCTTCATCGGGCTGAATTTCTTCAATATCTTCATCTGGAATTTCAACTTCGGTTTCGCCTTCCACTTCTAATTCTTCGGGAATAACCTCTTCTGGTTCTTCGTAGGGCAAAGGTTCGAGAAGGTTTACTTGTTTTAATTTATCTGTAGTCAATTGATTCCCTAAGGCTTTGAAACCTTTCACGGCGATGAAACTCTCAATATCCACGGTTTGGTTTTCCTTTTGGGCACCTTTCACTTTCGTGAAAACCAATTCGGCTATCGGACGATAATCCGTAGAAACGATTTCCAGTTGTGATTTGGGATGTTCTGTGATAAAACTCTCTTCTTTTCCTTCGGTTTCCACCAAAAAGCGTTTTACGTAATACCGCTCTTTTTCACCATCATAATAAATAGCTGAAATCGGTTTCTTGGGATGCCATTTTTCCAAAACTACCATATCTTCGTCAAAATGTGTCGATAATTCCGGTATGATTACTTTTAATTTTCCTGTTTGTGAAATCACCAGAATCTTGTCATTTGGACGAAATTCTCCCAGTAATTCGCCTCTTGCATCGACATTCAATCTTTGAACGGTATCGTCAAACCAAATTTTTCTTGGTTTCAATGTCGAAATCCCTTTTTCCTTGATTTCGATTTTCTTGATTGGATATTTGGTAACTAAATTCCCCTTAGAAGCACGCCCTTTTATGGCGATATCCGCAAAATCCAAATCCCATTTCAGTTTTTTGATGCTTCCAATCTGGCGTAATAAAACCGTGATAACCTCGGCTTCACCATTTGGATTATGGGTAAAATATAAAACTTGTGAACCTTTGGTTTCATTGGTCAAATCGTATAATTTATCACGAGTTACACCCGAAACATTGAAACGTTTTATGTAGGCTGGCCCTGATTTTCCATCACGGTAAATCATATTGTAAATTGTGCGTTTATCGCTTTTGTCAAAAACGGCAACGTGAATAATATCTTTTCCAACAAATTTCTTGTCATCGACTTTGCATATCATCATTTTTCCATCGCGGAGAAAAACAATTACATCATCAATATCAGAGCAATCTGTAACATATTCGTCTTTTTTTAATCCGGTTCCAATGAAACCTTCTTCCCTATTCACATATAGTTTCGTGTTTCTCAAAGCCACTTTAGTAGCTTCGATATTATCAAAACTGCGCAATTCGGTTTGGCGTTCGCGACCTTTTCCGTATTTGTCTTTTAACTTGGTAAAATAAGTAATTGCAAAATCGATTAGATTGTCTAAATGATGTTGTACTTCTTTCATTTCGTCCTCTAATTTTGCAATAAAATCATCTGCTTTATCCGAATCAAAACGCGTGATACGAATCATTGGAATTTGAGTTAATTTTTGCAAATCGTCATCCTCAATTGCTCTAACAAATGATTTTTTGAAGGGCTCAAATCGGTCATACATATAAACATACAAAGATTCTCTATCCGAATACAATTTGAAATCAATGTACATTTCTTCCCGAATGAATATTTTTTCCAAGGTTGAAAAATGCCATTTATTTTTAAGTTCTTCTAATTGAATCTCTAACTCTTGTCTAAGCAAATCAACTGTTCTCGCCGTCGAAATTTTCAACATATCCGAAACCCCCACAAACAAGGGTTTGTTGTCCTCAATCACACAACCCAATGGTGCCACAGAAGTTTCACAAGCCGTGAAAGCAAACAAAGCATCGATAGTTTTGTCCGGCGAAACGCCCGGAAAAAGATGGATTAAAATTTCAACATCAGCTGCGGTATTGTCCTCTATTTTCTTGATTTTGATTTTCCCTTTTTCATTGGCTTTCAAAATACCGTCAATCAAAGTCGTCGTATTGGTCGAAAACGGAATCTGGGTAATCACCAAAGTATTTTTGTCCAATTGGGCAATTTTGGCACGAACACGAACACGTCCGCCTCGCATTCCATCATTATAATTGGAAACATCCGCAATTCCTGCAGTCATAAAATCCGGAAAAATCTGGAATGGTTTTCCCTTCAGAATTTTTATGGAAGCATCAATCAATTCATTAAAATTATGCGGCAATACTTTCGTGGAAAGTCCAACGGCAATCCCTTCGGCACCTTGCGCCAAAAGCAACGGAAATTTTACGGGAAGATTATTCGGTTCTGCACGACGACCGTCATAGGAAACACCCCAATCGGTAATTTTTGGAGAATATAAAACTTCCAAAGCGAATTTTGACAAACGCGCTTCAATGTAACGAGAAGCCGCAGCGCTATCGCCCGTGAGGATATTCCCCCAGTTTCCCTGGCAATCTATCAGCAATTCTTTTTGACCAATTTGCACCATCGCATCACCAATACTTTGATCTCCGTGCGGATGATACTGCATCGTGTGCCCAACAACGTTCGCCACTTTGTTGTAACGACCGTCATCCAACTCTTTAAGCGAATGCATAATACGGCGTTGAACGGGTTTAAAA
>Ga0208115_1000397_pt1 | contig 10821 bp, 11 predicted proteins | sample LakWasMeta4_LOW4_2_FD_183856 | JGI IMG/M metagenome (GOLD analysis project Ga0208115, IMG submission 183856) | Freshwater sediment methanotrophic microbial communities from Lake Washington under simulated oxygen tension - Sediment Metagenome... | ecosystem: Environmental > Aquatic > Freshwater >...
GGGGGAAAGTTTGCGCATCCGCATGTCGTCAATCATGCGTTGGCGCAACGGGGTAATGGGTTTACTAGTTGAAGTCATGACACTGCTCCTATCTTGAAACAAGGCGGATTGCCTCATTCCTTAACATTAGGAAACAGTCACACTCTTTCAACCACCTCGGGCTTATGATCGCAGCGTCAATACCGCGTGAGCGGTTTAGTCCGTTGGCCAAAGTAAGACGGTCAGAGATAGAAAGGAGCATTGAATTTTTTCCAGTTTTTTAATAAATAGAGCATCTAAGCTTCCCAGCATTCAAAGCTTAACTATTTGTCTATAAATTAATCAGCCTGTTTAATAACTGAAAAATACGGCGTCGATTACTGGAAAATTTTTAACGCCGTTTTTCAAAACTTCAAACCCCATTTAATGTCAAACAGCCTGAATTTTCGCCATTTTTTCCAAAAAGATCGTCAAAATTTACCAACAGCATTTTCAATATTATTATTTTTAATTTATCTACTGACTTTTTTTGGCTGGAAAAAGACGACGCTGAAAGTATAAAAATTCGAAGCTTTTTAAACATTTCCACATTAGCATTTGAAATGTGAACATGGTTAACATAGTTAATATCATCTGATATGTTTTTCACAGCCAGAGAATTAACCATCCATATTTATGTACTGTGGAAATTTAAGAAAATCAGTAGCTACTGATAGTAATGCGACGGCTTTAACTTGGGTTAAGCCCGCGTCCTTACGGGCTTTTTACGACTTCTTTGGTTGGGCTATTCAATTTGGCAGCTCATGACCGGCTGCAATATACGCATCGATAGCGTCCTTTATCCATACCGCGCGATCACAAAGCTCCTGCCACTCAGTATGACCAGGCATTGGGTACGGCGCTTCATCATGATATGACCTTGGACAGGTTAAAAATAACGCATCTCCAAACCGTACTGATGTCCCCGTTACGCGAGTACCTTTCTTTATATCGAACTGTGATGGCGATGTTGTTTTCATTTCATTATCTCCTAAAGGGTTTCAGATAGAACGTGAGCCTGATATGCGCCCATTGTTCGTATTAATCAGCAATTATTACTACACGTTTTTTACGAATGCCCGAAACTCTCCGAATCATTAGAAAAATCCGCCGATCTTGGTTGCTGGTTTTTTCTTTTGACGGTGTTTTCTTCTAACCCATGTTCAACATGTTCACCATGTTCACGCCTTCGAATGTTGACAATTACACCTTGCCTGCCGGGTTTGCTAATCTCTACCTCAATGCCTAGCGTTTTAAAAGCTGGGTCTTGCCTACGCAACGCATCACCTAATCCGCGTGGTGACTTAGGCCAGAATTGCGGGTCCTGCTTGTACTTGTTCATTTTTTCCAGTAAGTTTTTCATCGTGCCAGTAAATACCACTGGCGATAGACCACTATATTCATCAACCATGTCACGAACTGCTATAGCGACAGGTGAAGCTTCAAGTGCAAGCCCTATACTTACAGCTCGATTGGATTTGTAGAGCGCATCAAACACGCCCGGCTGGTACCCTAGTACCTGCGCCATAGCTTCACCTAACCGAGTAAAATCTGCCATTCGTGGCGGATTGATTAGCTTTACTGTCGGCATCAACGCAAGCGTTTTAGCAAACAGATCCATCAGGCCGCCAAAAATAGCAGACTTAGCATCGTCCCAGGCAGCATTGATCTGGGCTTCTTCACGGTATGCAATAGTAGGCAAATCAATAGATATTGTTCTGTCAATCGCATCTTGAGCAGTTAGTACGCTTGGAATTGAGTTGATTATTACGGGCCTCTTAACATCAATTGTTGATTCTTCGGCATTTGTATATAACGTCCGCGCAGCATGTCCACCACCAGTAGCAAGGGTACAAAAGGCATCCTGCATAGTTTGACTTAAGAACGAAAGATTTTCATAGCTCACTAACCAGTTACAGCCCGCCGACACAAAAATATCTTCAACAGTCTTTGGAGCGGCTCTCAAGTTTACCGAGTTGTTATCTATTAATTGCCTGAGTTTATCTTGGGTGGCTGATTTAGCACTACCTTGAGTACCGCATAGCGCAAGTATAGGCTTAGGTGTTTCTGCTCTAAATGATTCTAATGCCCAAGCCAATACCAATAATCTGTCATTTTCTGGAATATTCACAAAATCCCATAACTGTGCCAAGTCACCACCTGGTTTCGGTATCGGTAATGACTGCATGGATCCAGGAGCCCAAAACTTGATGGGAGAATTTTTGATTATGCGCCACCCAGTAGGTAATGCTTCAATAACCTGCAATTGGTCATCACCAATAAAAAGATAATGCCCTCCATTGTGATCAGCTACGCGCAAATGCACCCGCTGATTCTCGCCCTCATGTTTAGCAATACCTGACAATGCAAAACACGCTTGTTTTATCGCTGCCTCACTTGCAGACTTCCCGGTTGCATTACCACATTTAGTTTTTTTGTAATAAGAAAAACTTAACCAATCTATGAACGACTTGCTGCCGATTGTTAACGTATAAATTACGCCATCCATGTCGGTTGACACAAATGCTTTATCGGCTTGCCTATCAAAAAACAATTCACTATTACTAACCACTAATTTAATCAATTCCTCTGCGGTTGAATCCTGTTTATCGCCATTCCCCGAATATGTTTCGGCCATATCATCAATTGCAGACATAGGCACACCTGACGGCTTTGCTGATTTAATCCTTGTGCGGTATTTAAACCACAAGGCATTATTAGAAGATATAAGCTTTACCGCACTGTTGAATTCAGGACTTCCTAAAATACAGGGGTTGTCTGAACATTCCGCTAGTGCATTATCAATCACTAAAATAGCTGCATCTATCGCTTCTTGATTAGCATCCACCGCCAGCGATAAATCCAACGCGTGAACATTGTTAACGTAGCGCTGTTCGTTTAGAAAACTTTCGTCATCAAACGAAAGAACTGGTTCGCCTTCGTTAATATTTTCAATAAGTAACTTGGCTGCCACATTCATTGAGCCACCTCCACGTTTAACGCATCATTCCAATCATGACCAACGACTGGAGGGAATATGTATTTTCCTCCTACAGCTAAAGATGCTGCTTTGGCCGCTTTCTGACCTACTCCGCTTTCATCGTTATCGCCCGCAATAATGATCTGAGCAGATGGGTATAATCGCCTCACCACCAGTGCCACAGGCTGAAGATTGCCTGCGTCCATAGCCACCACAACAGAATAACCAGTAAATTCATGCAGGCTTACGCCGGTTGCCCAGCCCTCTGAAATCAGTATTAGACTGTCAGAATCCGGCTTTCCGATTACTGAGAAGCAAGCTTTTTTCTTGCCGCCAGATAAAAATCTCTTGGTTCCATCCGCATTAATAAATTGAAGATTCACAATTTGCTTATTTTCGTTATAGATAGGAATAACCAAGGCATTGCCATACAAGCGCAATTGGTGCGCCTGAATGTGTTTTTTAACAAGATACGGGTGCTGTGATTGATCAAATATTGGCTCAGCGTTCTGCCATATAATTCGCGATTTCTCAGCCGCACCGTCATGACGTTTTTGCTGTTCAACTTGGCATTGTTGGTAATTTTTTTTGATCTGTTGGAGTATTCTCTTATTTATCGGCTCTTGTTTGCCCGATAGCGTCCATTTTCCAGTTATGCCAGTTTTGAAGTGTTGAAACCATCCCGATGGGCTACCATCAGGATGTAAGATATACGCTCCATTTTTTGTTCCGGATCTGTCGCCTTTCACATGTTCTCTGTGAAGAAGTCCGTCAGCTATTGGGCGGTTAGTGAATATCACGCCAGCATTAGCGGCATGGTTAAAAAAGGCGTTTTCTATATCGCTTAGTGATTTTTTTAGCATTATAAAATCCTCGCCGATTCTAACTCGCTGACCAGCGCCTTGATTTCATCATCAGACTTTCCAGCGATGCGGGCTTTATTGATTGCATTGACTTCATTTGCTGGCCAAGCTACGCGGGAGCCTCCACGTTTAACGGGGCGTGTAAATAAGCCTTTCTGAATCTTGCGGTAAATTGTTGATCTTGAATCGCCGGTTACCTGTTCTACAATGGGGCGGCGTAATAAGGGATTGATTGTTGGTAAATCGGGACTTGCCATAACCATAAGATTACCTTTTAAGGTTTAGGTCGCCGCGGGATTGCGGCGAGCTCTGGTTACAGATTTTGATTTACTGAAGTAGGGGGCAGTAAAGACTGGGTACAGAGGGTATTATTAACTACCCCCTGTACCCACTACTGATTTTTAAGATATTTTTCTTTGTCTTGCATACTGATTAATTCGCGTCTGTTGGCCTCTTTCCATGCCTCTTTGAATCCATCAGGAGTAAAAAGTGCACCATCTTTCAGGCATTCTTTTTTAATCAGTTGCTTAGTGCCTTCCGGTATTTGTAAGGGGTCACAACCCAGCATTTTGATAATGTCCAAAATTTTATCTATTTGTTGTGAGCGTCTTCCTGCTTTTTTAGCGCTGTTGAATGGCTCATGCTGCGCTGATACCAATACTGTTTGGCCTAGCTCTGTATTTATTTTCGCTTTCTCAATAACATAATGGTTAAACAATTTTTCATCACGTCTACTTCTTAAATGGCTGTTGATTAACTCTTGAACCTGCGCTCCTTCGAGTATTATTTTATCTGACTCTGTATTTATTTCCGCTTGCTCGACAACTTTCAGGATAGGTTTGGGCGATCTAGACCAGTCAATAATGAAACGTAAGTTATCTATGTGTATGAATTCATAGCCCAATGCTTCTGCACGATTTTGTAAATCCAAACTTAAAAACGGGCTATCGGGGTGACTGTAGTTCGCTAGCAATCTTTTTGGTTCTGTAACGGATGATGAACTTTTATATTCCTTTTCATCTTCTGGGGCTAGACGGAAAATTCCAGAAGTAAAATGATTGGGTTTTATTACTGGGTCACCGGCAGAATATTCACTCAACAATTTGGCGTAAGTCCAAGAACCATAACCCTTAAAAAACACATCAGTCACTCCATCCCCTCCATAAAAAATTATCACTCTAAAAAGATATAACCGGAAGATGGGAGTCCCGCTTGGTTGCTCCGTCAATCTATCCGGCTAATTGGAATTATAAAGCTTTCTTATTGGTGTTACATTCCAATCTTTGCCGGCTTCACAAGCTTCAAGGAAATTGGCCAGCTTTTGCAGCGCTTCTTTACGTTCTTCAAAATAATCATGCCGGTTATAGATTCCCTCAACACCTTTGAGCTTGTGGTTTAGACATCTTTCAGCGATATGTGAATCAACCCCCAGTGCCGCCAAATGTGTTCTGGCTGTCCGTCTAAAATCATGGATAGTGAAAGACTCCACACCCGGCATATTAGCTTTAACCTTAGACAATGCCACGTTTAAAGTGTTCTCATGAATGTGAGGTAACCGCCTGTCCTGATATTGCCGCGCTGGCAATAAGTACTCGCTGCCATCAGCCAATCTGATTAAATCCCGTAACGCCTCAACTGCTTGCTTGGGCAAAGGAATAATGATCTCGGCGCTGGTCTTGGTGTCGGCGGTGGTTAGCTTCCATGTATTAGCCTCCAAATCAAACGCCGATATTCTCGCAGTAACCAACTCACCTTTTCTAACCCCAAGCATTAACAACAGACTGACAGTCAGAGTGTTGATTGAAGAAAAACCTTTGGTTTTTCGCATTGCATCAAACAATATTACCAGCTCATCACGCGATAAAGCGCGGGTGCGAGCTTCCTCTTTACCTCCCGCATCGGATAAGTCAAACGCTGAAGCAGGGTTAAACTGCACCATATGTCGTTTAATTGCATAATCGAACATACGCTTTGTCCAGCGTAACACGTCATTGGCTACGGTAGGAGCGCCACGCTGATTAATGTTATCTAGCATCTTCGATATGTGCATCGGCTTTACCTCATCAACTGGAATTTTGCCGATATTGGGTTTAATGTCTTTCTCGATTCTCGATCTAACGATGTTAGGATGCTTCCAGCGGCCTAATATATTTTTGAGGAAATACTCATCAGCCAATTGTCCAGCCGTGAAAGCGTTTTTCTTCGCTTCCATTTTGCCGACTGCCTCCGCTTTGCGTTCCTGTTTTTCGGCTGCTACGTCATAGCCTAGAGATACCCTCGCACGTAACTCTTTTGCCTGTTTTCTGGCATCAGCAAGAGATAAGTCGGAATAGCTGCCCATGGTCATCCACCTTGATATCCCTTTGATTTTATAACGAAGTCTCCAAATAGGAATTGCAAAGGTTTCTCGGTAGCTTATATAAAGCCCATCTCCATCACTTCGTCCCTCAAAATGTTCACCGTTCTTTATCCAAGCTTTGATTTGTATGTCAGTTAGTTTTGCCATCGCCAGCTCCATAAAAGTGTGTACCACTAAATTGTTACTCATTATGCGCTTGGTACACTATATGGTACACCTAAAACTTGCGCTTATATGAGACACTCTGAGAACTCAAGACATAAAAAAGCCTCGATTTACGAGGCCTTCTATGCGAGGTGTGATTGGTTTGGACTGTTTGAAACTCTACTCTATATTTTGTATCTGTTCGCGCATTTGCTCGATCAGCACTTTAAGCTCGATGGCTATCTTGGTCATTTCCTTGTCGGTCGACTTGGATCCCAAGGTATTGGCTTCACGGTTCAATTCCTGCATTAAAAAATCCAGCCGCCTGCCGACCGGGTCTTTTTGGTTAAGTACCCGCAGCACTTCAGCGATATGGGTTTCCAGCCTGTCGAGCTCTTCGGTGATGTCCAGCTTTTGAGCCAGCAGAACCAGTTCCTGCTCCAAGCGGTCAAAATCGGGCTGTGCGACCAGTTCGGTAATCCGGTCTTTCAGTTTATTGCGAATCAGCAGCAATACTTCCGGCATGCGTTTACCTGCCGAAACGACAAAAATCAGCATTTTTGCGCAACGCTCTTCAGTCAGCAGTTTAAGTTGCGCGCCTTCTCTTTCCCGCGCTTCCACGAGCTGCGTCAAAGTTTGCTCGACAAGAGCGGTAATCCCCAGACTGAGTTGCTCCTTGTCAATATCCGGTTCCTGCTGGATACCGGGAAACGCCAGCACATCCAGCGCCGAAAAAGACAAAGGGCCAAGCATTTGCTGTTCTATGGAATTGGTCGCGGCCAGCAGCGTCGCTACGGCCTCGGTATTGATGTTGTAAATTTGCCCGTTTTTAGCCTGTTTTTTGTAATTCAATGAGCATTCGACTTTGCCTCGGTTGATCTTTGCGGCAATGGCTGAGCGTAGCTCGGCTTCAACAAAACGCAGGCGCTCCGGCAGTCTTAAGCTAATGTCGCAGTAACGGTGGTTAACCGAGCGCAATTCACAGCTGATGGTCAAGTCGCCGATTTCTGTCTCGTTAGCGGCAAACGCGGTCATGCTTCTAATCATTTTTCACCTATAATTAACGGGCTCCTGTACAAACAAACAACCCAATGGCTGAATATTACGATCCGCAAACTTATCCCAAAGAGTGGAACTACCTGCAAACTGGAACCATTATAGACCAGTATGTGATTGAGCGGGAGTTGGCGCACGGCGGTTTCAGCTCCGTTTATCTGGCCAGGCAAATAACGGACCAGTTTCAGGTCGCCATTAAGGAATATCTACCTCGCAAGTTTGCACACCGGACCTGGAATAATAAAGTTGTCGCCAACAGCGAAGAAGCTGCGACTTTATTCCAACGCGGCCGGGTATTGTTTTTTGAGGAAGCCAAGGTTTTATCGACCTTAAAGCATCCCAATATTGTCGAAGTGATCGGTTTTTTTAAAGCCAATTCTACCGTTTATATGGTGATGACTTATGACTATGGGCTTACGCTGGATAAGCTGTTAAGAGATAAATCACTGTCCGTCACCGAAGACTTTTTATTGACCTTGTTCAGTTCGTTATTGGCGGGATTGAGCCACATTCACAGCCAACAGTACATCCATCTTGATATTAAACCCTCCAATATTCTGGTGCGGCCCGGCAATGACGCGTTATTGCTGGATTTTGGCGCCATTCAGAGCTTTCCGAAATCGCACTTGGGCAAGCAAACCAAGGTTCTGACCAAAGGTTTCTCGCCGATAGAACAGCATGACTTGAGCGCCCAGCTAGGCCCATGGACGGATATTTATGCGGTGGGCGCGAGCATGCGCAGTTGTCTGGAACGTAAACCTCCGGTTCCGGCACAAGACAGGACTCGGCAAGACACACTGGTCCCCGCAGTCAAGGCGTTTAATAAAAAATTTCCGGAGCATCTGCTGGAAGCCATCGACTGGGCCATGGCCTTGCAGCCGGAAAACCGTCCGCAATCGGTTGCCGAGCTGCAGCAAGCTTTTGCCGACGATTGATAAGCCTAAATTGAGCAGCCGAGTAGTGTGCTGTTCAGGTATACTGTGCGGTTTTATTTTAGCGGAACAACTATGAGACCAAGCGGACGTAATCCGGATCAACTTAGAGACATCAAATTTACCTGCGGTTTTACCAAACATGCAGAAGGCTCTGTCCTGGTTGAATTCGGCGATACCCGGGTGCTTTGCACGGCCAGTGTCGACAGGAGTGTGCCGCGCTTTCTTAAAGGCAAAGGCGAAGGCTGGATTACCGCTGAATACGGCATGCTGCCGCGTTCGACTCATACCCGGATGGGACGGGAAGCCAGCCACGGCAAACAAGGCGGGCGCACCCTGGAAATTCAGCGCTTGATTGGCCGATCCTTGCGGGCGGCGATTGATTTAAAAGCGTTGGGCGAGCATACCATCACCATCGATTGCGATGTGTTGCAGGCTGATGGGGGAACCCGTACGGCGTCGATTACCGGCGGCTTTGTCGCACTGTCGCTGGCGGTACAAAAAATGCTCAAACGCAAGCAAATCAAGACTAACCCGCTGCACGGACAGGTGGCCTCGGTTTCTGTGGGCATTTATGACGGCGTGCCGGTATTGGATCTGGATTATGCCGAGGACAGTACTGCGGAAACCGATATGAATGTGGTGATGAACGATGCCGCTGCGTTTATTGAAGTGCAGGGGACGGCTGAGGGCCATGCCTTCAGAAAGGAAGAATTGGACGCAATGCTGGAACTGGCAGGCAATGGCATCAAAGATCTGCTGGAAAAACAACGTATCGCGATAGAAAATCATAAATGACTTTTTCGACCTTACAAAAAATCGTCCTGGCCAGCGGCAATCCCGGCAAAATCAGGGAAATTCAGGCGATATTGGCGGACCACCCGATCGTTCCTCAATCGGCATTTAATGTTGTCGACGCGGAAGAAACCGGCTCCACGTTTGTGGAAAACGCCATTTTAAAAGCCAGAAATGCGGCGCTGCATTGCCAATTGCCGGCGATAGCCGATGATTCGGGACTGGTCGTTGATGCGCTGAACGGCGCGCCGGGCGTCATTTCCGCCCGGTATGCCGGGGTCGGCGCCAGCGATCAGGACAATGTGGACAAGCTGCTTCGGGAACTTGAAGGCATCCCGGCTGAACTGCGCACGGCGCGGTTTATCTGCGTGATGGTATTTATGGAACACGCTCTTGATCCCTGCCCTGTGATCGCCCAAGGCGTTTGGGAAGGACGTATTTTGGATCATGCGGTCGGCGAAAACGGCTTCGGTTATGACCCGGTGTTTTGGGTGCCGGAACGGAACTGCGCATCGGCGGAATTACCTCCAGACGTTAAAAATTCGCTGAGTCACAGGGGGCAAGCGCTGAAAACGTTAACAGCGCTAATCAAGGCCAAAGAATCTGCTTAATGAATTATCCACAAAAGGCACGAAAAACACGAACAAAACACAATTATTTTGTTTTTTCGTGCCTTTTGTGATTTTCGTGGACAAAATGATTTTTCCAAGTTGATGAACACCTTACTCCCTACCGCCAAGCAGTTCGCCAACGTCGTTACCGAGATAACTCCGCTCGGCAACGGCCTGATCAATGATACTTACCTGGTCACAACACCCTCCTCTCCGTTTGTCCTGCAACGCATAAACCGCACGGTTTTTCCTGCGCCGGAGCAAATCATGGCCAACCTGACGACGCTGAATCAGCATATCGCGCAAAAACCCAGTGAATCGGTTAGGCTGCAAATTCCGGAAATTTTAACAACCTTAGATAATAAAGCGCTGTATCAGGATGAAAACAGCGATTGCTGGCGGGCGTTGAGCTTTATTGCCAATACCGAGAGCCTAGAGACCATCGGCTCCGTCGGCGATGCTGAACAGGTCGGGTTGGCTTTGGGACATTTTCACCGCTTGACTAGCGATCTTAGCCCCTCGCTGTTGCATGATACTCTGCCCGGTTTCCATATAACGCCGGGCTATTTAAAGCATTACCATCAGGCAAGGCAGCAACCGTCCACCCCCGAAGACCGCTATTGCGCTGACTTTATCGCCCGGTTTCAGCCTATCGCCGATGACTTGGAATCCGCCAGACAGCAAGGTTTGCTGTCCTTGCGGGTTATCCACGGCGACCCCAAATTGAATAACTTCCTGTTCGATAAACACGGCAAGAAAATCGTCAGCCTTATCGATTTGGACACCGTCAAGCCAGGCTTGGTTCATTACGACATTGGCGATTGCGTGCGATCCTGCTGCCATACCTTTGAGCCAGCCGTATTCGATCCGGATATTTGCGCCGCGCTGTTAAAAAGCTACCTGCACGAGGCCGCTGCGTTCTTTACCGAGTACGATTATCACTATTTGTACCCCGCCATCCGGCTGATCCCGTTCGAATTAGGCATCCGTTTTTATACCGACTATTTGGAAGGGAACCGGTATTTCAAAGTTACAGAGCCCGAGCAAAACCTGCGACGCGCAA
>Ga0208115_1000400_pt1 | contig 10815 bp, 12 predicted proteins | sample LakWasMeta4_LOW4_2_FD_183856 | JGI IMG/M metagenome (GOLD analysis project Ga0208115, IMG submission 183856) | Freshwater sediment methanotrophic microbial communities from Lake Washington under simulated oxygen tension - Sediment Metagenome... | ecosystem: Environmental > Aquatic > Freshwater >...
TGACGTTTTTTTTACCAAATAATGATCTGTCATCAAAATGTCACACAATCGCCGCAAAATCCACCCTGTTGAAAAAACGCAGTAAACAATTCTTAAACAAGAGGGATTTTAAATGAATTACAAATTAAGTAGCTTAGTAGCCGCAGCAGTAGCAGGCTCATTAATGTTGGGTTTAAGCGCAAATGCAATGGCAGACTCGACTGACGATATTGTGAATGCACTGATTGCTAAAGGTGTATTGACCGAAGAAGAAGGCGCACTTTTGCAAAAAGGCCGTGCCGGTGAAAAAGAAGCTGCCGAGAAGAAAAAAGCCAGTTCAGTTTCTGCTAAATATAAAGACGGCCTGGTTTTTGAAAGCGGCGATGGCTCTTTCAAGGCACAAATCAACGGTCGCGTGCATGCTGATTATCGTTTCTATGATTACGATGACGACAAAACCAATGCTGCTTTAGCTGCGGGTAATTCAATTGCAAACTCAAACAGTGTTACCGATACGTTTGATATCCGTCGTGCCCGTTTAGGTTTCAAAGCGGCATGGAAAGATTATTACGAAGCTGAGGTTGTAGCTGACCTTTCAAGCGGCTCCAGCAAACTGGACGTTGGCTATTTAAATGTGGCCTGGTGGAAACCTGTTCAGTTCCGTTTCGGTAAATTCAAAATGCCGATGAATCTGGAAGAATTGACAAGCTCAAACAATATTGATTTCATGGAGCGCTCATTTGTGAACCAGCTGGCTCCAGCTAAAGAAACCGGCATTATGGTACACGGTGCACCGTTTACAGGTATCACATATGCCCTGGCTGCATCAAATGGCGTAAAAGACGGTGGCGTAGAGTCTGATATTCGTGAAGACGGTAAAGATATTTACGGCCGTTTAACTGCAAACTTTGCCGAGATTATGGGCAATAAAGACATGGTGCTGCATGCCGGTGCATCGTTCTCAGAGGGTGACTCTCCTGAAGGTACGGTAGGTGTCAGCGGTGCTACTGAAGGTAAGGGCGCAACCTTCTTCAGAGCGCCAACCTTGGCAAATGCCGCTGCACAATATAATGGTATTGACCGCAGCCGTGTTGGTCTTGAAGGTGCTGTAGCATACGGTCCATTCAAAGTGCAGGCTGAATGGATGCAGATGAATAACGAATTTAAAACACCGACCCGCAGCTATGACCTGGATACCGAAAACTGGTATGCAGAAGCAATGTGGACCATTACCGGTGAAAAATACGCAGATAGTTACAAAGGCGGTGCGTTCGGCGGCTTGAAACCTGCAAAAGATTTTGACCCGACAACATTTACAGGCGGCTTGTGGGAACTGGGCTTACGCTACAGTGAGTTCGATGCATCTGACTATAACGCTGTTGGCGTAGGTCAAGGTGTAGGTGCTGCTGATGCTCAGGTTACAACCAAGGCTGCCGGTTTTGCAAAAGCAGATGCCTGGACACTGGGTGTGAAATTTTTGCCAACAGCTAACACGCGCTTAATGATGAACTATGTGGCAACTGATTACAGCGATGTCATCGGTGGTGCTACTGGCGGTGTCATTATCAATAATAAACGTGTTGATGATGAAAAAGCACTTATTTTCAGAGCACAATGGATGTTCTAATCTGATTAGTTGATTCTTAGCGTCTCCTTTTAGCCCGCTTTCAAGCGGGCTTTTTTATTGATGTATTTACATAATGAATGTGATTGATAACCATTCATTGACTGATGGTCAGGTATAATTGCATTCTGAGACTTAATTCAGGAACCCCGCATGTACAAACACCCATTAATCGACCGCGATAAAATGACGCCGCAAGAGGCGCTTGATATTCTGATTGACGGTAATCACCGCTTTGCGAATAATCTGACTGCCAACAAAGATCTGCATAATCTTGTAATGATGACAAAAGACAAGCAGCATCCTTTTGTTTCCATGTTGAGCTGCAGTGATTCGCGTGCGCCGGTGGAGATGGTCTTTGACCAGGCACTGGGAGATGTTTTCAGTGTGCGACTGGCAGGCAACATCGCTTCAGATAAAGCTATCGGCAGCCTGGAGTTTGGCTGTAAATACCTGGGCAGCAAATTGATTGTAGTGCTCGGCCACACCGGTTGCGGTGCGGTAAAAGCAGCCTGTGATAATTTCAAAGACGGACATATTGGCGAGATTACCAACCTGATCAAGCCTGCCGTGCGTCTGGAAAAAAGCATACTTGAACAGCGTGACTCATCGAATGCTGAATTCGTGGCAAAAGTCTGCGCTTTAAGCGTACAGGTGCAGATGGATGAAATCATGCATAGCAGCGAGATTCTGCAGGATATGCTCGCCAGCAGACAGATTGCAATCGTGGGCGGTATTTATGATTTAGGCTCAGGTGAAGTGCATTTCATGGATAATGCAATAGGCCTGTAAAGGACAATGGAAGCCGTGGCTTCCATTGGTCTGGCTGTTCTTTAGCGATGACCTTCTTTGGCCATGTTAATACTGTATTTCGGTATTTCAATCACGATGTCTTCTGTACCGACAAGCGCCTGGCATGACAGGCGTGAGTTTGGTTCCAGCCCCCATGCCTTATCCAGCAGGTCATCTTCCTGATCTGAAGATGGGTTAAGTGATTTGAACCCTTCGCGGATAATCACATGGCAGGTCGTGCAGGCGCAGACCTGGTCACATGCATGTTCGATATCAACATCATGATCCAGCAGTGCATTGCAGATTGATTCGCCGGTATTGACTTCAAAAGCGGTGCCTTCCGGGCAGAGTTCCACATGCGGCAGTACGATAATTTGTGGCATTTTAAATTTCCAATGAGTTAATGGCTTTGCCGCTGAGGGCATGGCTTACGCTTGCATTCATGCGCGCTGCTGCAAAGGCTTCAGTGGCATGGTTAAGTGCATCAACCGCCTGATTGATTGCCGTTGCATCCTCTGCTTTGGCAATGGTCTGCAAGCGGTTGATTTCCGCTTTGATGGCATTCTGTTCAGCCTCGCTGATCAGGTTGCCATCTGCTGCGAGTGCGGCAGTGACTGAACTGATGATGGCACCGGCGCTGACGCGCGCCTCTGCCAGCATGCGTGCTTTTTTATCTTCTTCAGCACTGTTGAAAGAGGCTTTCAGCATACTGGTGATTTCGTCTTCAGTCAGGCCATAAGATGGTTTCACCTCGATATGTGCTTCGATGCCAGTGCTTTGCTCGCGTGCGGAAACTGAAAGCAGGCCATCGGCATCTACCGTAAATGTAACGCGTATGCGCGCAGCACCGGCTGCCATCGGTGGGATGCCGCGTAACACAAATTGGGCTAGCGAGCGGCAGTCGCTGACCAGTTCACGTTCACCCTGTACGACATGAATGCTCATGGCAGTTTGCCCATCTTTATAGGTGGTGAACTCCTGTGCGCGAGCTATCGGCAGCGTGCTGTTGCGATGGATGACTTTTTCAACCAGGCCGCCCATGGTTTCCAGGCCCAGAGAAAGCGGTGTAACGTCTAGCAGTAATAAATCATCGTCGTTTTTATTGCCAGCCAGCACATTGGCCTGAATGGCGGCGCCGAGCGCAACTACTTTATCGGGGTCCAGATTGGTCAGCGGTTCCTGCTGGAAATACGCTTCAATCGCCTGGCGAATGTGCGGCATGCGAGTTGCGCCCCCTACCATGACCACGCCGGCAATATCGCTGGTGTTCAGGTTTGCGTCACGCATGGCTTTACGCGTTGGCGATAATGTCTTGATGACAAGGTGCTGCGTGATTTCTACAAATTGGTCCGCAGTCAGCGTGACATCGACCAGAATGCCGTTACTTAACCTGCACAGCACCTGCGCTTCAAAGTTATCGGTCAGCCATTCTTTAGCCTGGCGTGCTTTTGTCAGCAGCAGACGGGTGTCACCTTCTGTCAGCGGTGCAAAATTGGAGGTCACTTCGCGTACTTTATCCAGTACCCAGCAGTAGATTCGGTGGTCAAAATCGTCACCGCCCAATGCAGAGTCACCGTTAGTGGCAAGCACCTCAAATACACCTTTGGATAGATGCAGGATAGATACATCGAATGTGCCGCCGCCCAGGTCGTAAATCACGAAGTTGCCTTCGGAAGCGTTATCCAGGCCGTAAGCTACCGCAGCTGCAGTAGGCTCGTTAAGCAGGCGCAATACGTTGAGTCCGGCCAGGCGCGCAGCATCTTTAGTGGCCTGACGCTGGGCATCATCAAAGTAGGCGGGTACGGTGATGACCGCGCCGACCAATTCTCCGCCTAATGATTTTTCGGCGCGACTTTTGAGTGATTTAAGGATTTCCGCTGAAATTTCTACCGGGCTTTTCAGGCCGGCACGGGTTTCAATTTGCAGAATTTTTGCCGCTTGATCTTCGCTGGCTGACACAAATCTGTAAGGGATATGAGCTCTATCGGCAATGTCATTGATGCTGCGCCCCATAAAGCGCTTAACCGAAACAATAGTGTTGGTCGGGTCTGCGCTTTGCTGAGCCTGAGCCTCATGCCCGACAATCACCGTACCGTCCGGCGCATAGCGAACGACGGATGGCAGCAGGGCATGGCCATGGTCATCCTGCAATACAGTGCTCATGGCGCTGCGTACCGTGGCAACCAGGGAGTTGGTCGTGCCGAGGTCTATGCCTACCGCCAGTTTGTGCTGGTGGGGTGCGGCACTCATGCCAGGTTCGGAGATTTGGAGTAATGCCATATTGTATCGTTGTTCTATTTTACGTTTTGACGAGCATGATAAACAGTTTAATCCGTTATGCTAGTCTAAATATTCGATTGCCTGCTGTATGTCTGAACATACTTTATCAATAAAAATGAGTTTACGTGTTACATCGGTTGCTGCTGCGTAATCTTTTTTATCATCAAACAAACCGGTCAGCTCACTTTCCAACGCACTGGCTTCCGCACGCAATTCGCTATGCAGCTTATCAAGGGCGGAGACGTCTTTTGCAGCTTTTGCCTCTTCCAGTTGTTCCCGCCATTCCATCTGCTGCATTAAAAAATCCATAGGCAATGCAGTATTGGTATCAGCTACGGCATCAATGCCGTGTTTTTCAAGCAGATATTTTGCGCGGCGTGCGGTATTTTTTAATGTGCCATACGCTTCATTTGAAAATGTAGCCAATTGCATTGAAGCCAGTTTCTCGGCAGCGCCGGCAGTGACAAAACGATCCGGATGGCTGGAAGACTGTATTTTACGGAAATTTGCCTCGAGCAGTTTTGTGTCGATTTTAAATTGCTCGGGCAGGGCGAAAAGCTGGAAATAATCGTTTTGGGCGCTGGACATACAGAAATAACTTAAACCGTAAAGCTTTCACCGCAACCGCATTCATCCTTGACGTTAGGGTTGTTGAATTTAAAGCCTTCGTTCAAGCCTTCTTTCGTGAAGTCGAGTTCGGTGCCATCGATGTAAACCAGACTCTTTGGGTCAACAATGACCTTGACGCCATGACTGTCAAAGGCAATATCTTCAGGTTGCATGTCATCAACGAACTCAAGCGTGTACGCCATGCCTGAACAACCTGTAGTTTTAACACCCAGGCGCAGGCCGATGCCTTTGCCGCGGTTGGCGAGGAACTTTTCTACGCGGCTTGCCGCAGTTTCTGTCAGTGTAATTGCCATAATTTAATCTCGCTTAAGCGCTTTCTTTAGCAGCCTGTTTGGCCCTGATGTCGGCAACCGCTGCTTTGATGGCATCTTCTGCCAGCACTGAACAATGGATTTTTACCGGAGGTAAAGCCAGCTCTTCCGCGATCTCGGAATTCTTGATCGCATAAGCTTCTTCAATGGTTCTGCCTTTGAGCCATTCTGTCACCAATGAGCTTGACGCAATTGCTGAGCCGCAGCCATAAGTCTTGAATTTAGCATCTTCGATAATACCGCTGTCATTGACTTTGATCATCAGCTTCATCACATCGCCACATGCTGGTGCGCCGACCATGCCGGTACCAACCTGTGGGTCGTTTTTATCTAAACTACCCACGTTACGCGGGTTTTCGTAGTGGTCCAAAACCTTATCTGAATATGCCATTTTACTTCTCCTAATGTGAATTAAAACGACTCGCAAACTCTGCGTTGGCAAGCCTTGCCGTACTATTTGTACTGTCTGCGGCTTGCCGTCTTGATTTTGCTTCGCCTTTTAATTCACTCAATTATCTAAATTGCTAAAAATATTTACTAAACATTTCTTAACTTGTAAGAAATTGATGATTTGTTTGTCTGGCAAGGCAGAGGTAAACGAAATTTAGTTGTTCTAAATGAGTTTACCGATAACGCCGCCAGGCGAACAAAGAGCAATTTCTAGTGTGCTGCCCATTCGACTTTGGTCAGATCGACGCCATCTTTGAACATCTCCCATAATGGAGACAGCTCTCTTAATTTGCCAATCTTGCTCTTCATCAGTTCGATTGTGTAATCAACATCTTCTTCAGTCGTGAAGCGACCGATTGAGAAACGAATCGAGCTGTGCGCGAGTTCATCGCTGCGGCCTAAAGCGCGCAATACATAGCTAGGCTCCAGACTGGCTGAAGTACATGCGGAGCCGCTCGATACCGCAATGCCTTTAACCGCCATGATTAACGATTCACCTTCAACATAGTTGAAGCTGATATTCAGGTTGTGCGGTACACGGTGATCCAGGTCGCCGTTTACATAGACTTCTTCAATCGCCTGCAAGCCATGTAATAGTTTGTCACGCAGGAAACGGATACGCTCGTTTTCGGCATTCATTTCTTCACGTGCGATGCGGAAAGCTTCACCCATGCCTACGATCTGGTGTGTCGCCAGTGTGCCGGAGCGCATGCCGCGCTCATGACCGCCGCCGTGCATCTGCGCTTCGATACGAATGCGCGGTTTACGGCGTACATATAATGCGCCGATGCCTTTAGGGCCGTAAGTTTTGTGCGCACTGAAACTCATCAGGTCGACCGGCAGTTTCTCCAGGTCGATCTGTACTTTGCCGGTAGCCTGCGCAGCATCTACATGGAAAATTACATTGTTCTCGCGGCAGATGTTGCCGATAGCCGTGATATCCTGAATCACGCCGATTTCATTGTTAACCAGCATGACAGATGCCAGAACCGTGTCCGGGCGGATGGCCGCCTTGAATTTTTCAAGGTCGAGCAGGCCGTTTGGTTCCGGTTGCAGGTAAGTTGCTTCAAAACCCTGGCGTTCAAGTTCGCGCACAGTATCAATCACCGCTTTATGCTCGGTCGCAACCGTAATGATGTGCTTGCCTTTGGCTGAGTAAAAGTTTGCAGCGCCTTTGATTGCCAGATTGTTTGATTCAGTTGCGCCTGATGTCCATACGATTTCGCGCGGGTCTGCGCCTACCAGTTTGGCAACTTCTTCACGTGCATTTTCAACGGCTTTTTCCGCAGTCCAGCCGTAAGGGTGGCTGCGTGATGCCGGGTTGCCAAACTCTTCGGTTAAATACGGAATCATTTTTGCGGCAACGCGCGGGTCTATCGGCGTAGTCGCTGAATAATCCAAGTAGATTGGATGAGCGTCATCGTGCTGTTTCAAAACGGGTAATTCTACTGATGCTGACATCGTGTTAATAATCCTTGCAATTTAAATTTTAGTAACCGTATTTTTTACCTACAGGTTTTATGCTGCGATGCCTGTAAGTTGCTTTAATCTTAAAATCTCGCCTTTTAATGCATCCAGAAAACCGGACACTTGCTGCGCTGTATTATGCATGCCGAAGCTTACACGCACCGCACCTCGCGCCAGGTCATGGCTAATGCCCATGGCCAGCAGTACATGGCTTGGCTCCGTGCTGTCGCTGGAACATGCCGAGCCGCTCGCAACAGCAAATCCTTTACGGTCCAGAGCCGTGACTAATGTTTCACCTTCAATGCCATTCACTGCAAAAAAACTGGTATTCGGTATGCGCGTCACCTGTTGGCTGAATATCGATACCCCCAGTGACTGCAGACCCTGTTCAAACTCATCGCGTAATGCCCTGGTGTGGCTGGCAAAATTGCTCTGATTCGCTGCCGCCAATTCACATGCCATGCCAAACCCTATAATCGCGGCAACATTTTCGGTGCCGCTACGCAAACCTTTTTCCTGTCCGCCGCCGTATAGTAGCGGCTGAATGTCTACACGCTTATCCAGAATCAGCGCCGCAGCACCTTGAGGGCCATGTATTTTATGACTTGAAACTGTCATTGCATGTACATTCAGGTCGACAAAGCTGAGTGCTAATTTACCCAAGCCCTGCACTGCATCGGTATGTATAAAGCTGCCGCTGCGTTTGACCTGCTCTGCAATCTGCGGAATATCCTGTATTACCCCGGTTTCATTATTGGCCAGCATTACAGATACCAGGTTGGTCGGTTTTTCCAGCAATGATTCCAGATGCGCCGCATTCAGTTTGCCTTGCCCGTCTACTGCAATCGACTGGCTCTGAAAGCCATATTGTCTCAAGGCGGCAGCAGGGCGGCTAATGCACGGGTGTTCAATCGCGCTGTATAAAATCTGTGCTGCATCCTGATTGGCTGCAATGCCTCTTACGGCAAAATTATTGGCCTCAGTGCCGCTGGCTGTAAATACTACTTGCGAGGTATAAGCACCGCAAGCCTCGGCAACCTGTGCTCTGGCATGCTCAATTGCCGTACGCGCCGAGCGGCCAAATATATGGCGGCTGGTCGGGTTTCCGGCCTGCTCTTTCATCCACGGCAACATCGTTTCCAGCACGCGGCTGTCCAGAGATGTTGTGGCATTGTGATCCAGATATACGCTGCTCATAATATCGTGAAGCTGCGTTTTACCTTATGCGGCAACCTCGTTTTTGCAGGTGGTGGCACTTGTTAAGGTGCCGCTGCGCGGCGTAATGGTGATTTTCTGGCCATCTTTCTGCGAAGCCACCATATCTGCCAGCGTGACGCCTGCCAGATATTCTAAAATTTTAGTATTTAATGCAGTCCACAGGTCGTGCGTCATGCAGCGGCCTTCGTCTTTGCAGTTTTCATTACCGCCGCACTGGGTGGCATCAATCTGCTCATCTACCGCATTGATAATTTCTGACACTGAAATATCCGCGTAGGGTTTAGCCAGATTATAGCCGCCGCCCGGGCCGCGCACGCTTTTTACAAGGCCTTGACGACGCAATTTGCTGAACAGTTGCTCAAGATAAGAAAGTGAAATATCTTGTCGTTCACTAATCGCTGCAAGGGTAACGGGTTTGTTATCCAATGTATCCTGAGTTTCGTTGATAGCCAGATCCAACATTGCGGTGACGGCAAATCGACCTTTGGTAGTTAAGCGCATAATCTTCGACTTTATAAAATATCAATGATGAAACTGGATTGTAAAATACCTTACAATTTTAGTCAACTATTGTGCAAATCAGTTCATCAGTTACCTGATATTTTTTACTCCTGTTTAGTAGCAGGCTTTTTTTTTGCAGTCTGCATTTTGAATGCCTCACCGACTTCGGTGTCTGTTTCAATGTCCATGTTCAGTCTATCCAGCTGTGTCTGCAAGTTCTGCAGTGCGGCATCCTGTTTGGCTGCATGGTCTAAAAGCGAATGAATGGCCTTGATCATCGGGTCATTTTCATCGTTGCCGACTGCATAGGCAGCAAAACCGATTTTTTGTGCGGTTGCTTCGCGCTGCTTGGATTTTTCTTCTTCCAGAATTCGTGCCGGAATGCCGACAGCAGTTGCGTTTGCCGGCACATCTTTAACTACAACGGCATTGGAGCCGATTTTTGCCCCTTCGCCTATCGTAATCGGGCCGAGCACTTTTGCACCTGCGCCAATCACAACGCCTGATTCCAGTGTCGGGTGGCGTTTGCCTTTATTCCATGAGGTGCCGCCTAAGGTGACGCCGTGATAAAGCGTGCAGTCATCGCCAATCACGGCGGTTTCGCCAATGACGACGCCCATGCCGTGGTCAATAAACACGCGGCGGCCTATGGTTGCGCCCGGGTGGATTTCAATGCCGGTGAGCCATCTGCCCAGATGCGAAAAGAAGCGCCCGAACCAGAATAAATCTTTCTTCCATAACCAATGGCTGAATCGGTGCATCAGCAATGCATGCACGCCAGGGTAAGTGGTCAGTATCTCCCAGTGTGTGCGCGCGGCAGGATCGCGCTCGAACACGATGGATATGTCTTCTTTTATATGATTAAACATTAAAGCATCTCTAAAATACATTCTCTGGGCGCATTACATCGTTGCGCGGTGCTTGCAACTTTGCTGTATAAACATACCGCTCAGTTTCTGCGCTCCGTGCACCTTTTGACGTGTGAATAACGCGATTTACCGCGCATGTTCCACGGCCACGACCTTTGCGGTTGCACTGCATCCTAAATAATGTATTTTAGATATGCTTGCAAAGTATGATTATGCCACAAATCCAATGTTGACTAAAATACTAGGTTTAATATTTGCTGTGTTTCTTGGGGGTTACGGATAAAGTTAAAATGCCTCTTAACAAATTGACTTCTTCTTTTTCCAGTTTTGCACGTGCATAAATGCGGCGGATGCGTTCGCTTAGTTTTTTCGGTGCAGTTGGGTTCAGGTAGCCGATTTTAACCAGCGTATCTTCCAGGTGGGCATAAAACCCCTCCAGCGCTTCATTGGTGGCCAGTTCTGTAGTAGGGGCATTGACGTCTAGCGCGCCTTCGGTAATCGCCATGCGGATTTCATAGCTCATGACCTGCACCGCTGCCGCCAGATTCAGTGATGAATAATCCGGGTTGGCCGGAATCATCGCCAGTAGCTGGCAGCAATCCAGCTCCGCGTTGGAAAGACCGCTCATTTCCGTACCGAATACCAATGCGATAGGCTGGCTGGCTGCAATTTGCACGGCGCGTGCAGCGCCTTC
>Ga0208115_1000401_pt1 | contig 10813 bp, 10 predicted proteins | sample LakWasMeta4_LOW4_2_FD_183856 | JGI IMG/M metagenome (GOLD analysis project Ga0208115, IMG submission 183856) | Freshwater sediment methanotrophic microbial communities from Lake Washington under simulated oxygen tension - Sediment Metagenome... | ecosystem: Environmental > Aquatic > Freshwater >...
ATTAAATCAATTAAACAGACACTAGGCAGCTTGATGCTGTGGGAACTGCTGAAAGGCATGGCGCTCACAGGACGCTACTTTTTCGCACCTAAAATCACAGTGCAGTATCCGGAAGAAAATACGCCGCAGTCAAATCGTTTCCGCGGTTTGCATGCGCTGCGTCGATACCCTAACGGTGAAGAGCGCTGTATCGCATGTAAACTGTGTGAGGCTGTTTGCCCGGCAATGGCGATTACGATTGAATCTGAGCAGCGTGAAGATAATACACGCCGTACCACGCGCTATGACATTGATTTAACCAAATGTATTTTCTGCGGCATGTGTGAAGAATCCTGTCCGGTAGATTCTATCGTCGAGACCCGTGTGTTCGATTACCATGGCGAGCAGCGCGGTGATCTGATCTACACCAAGGAGATGCTGCTGGCAGTCGGTGACAAGCATGAAAAGCAGATCGCAGCTGACCGTGCACAAGATAAAAACTTTAGATAGAAAGGCAGTGAAAAGTAAAAAGAGAAATGTGAAATGCCAATCTGTGCAAAATTTCACTTTTCATTTTTCATTTTCCACGGAGTTTAAATGACATTTTTTGGCTTATATTTTCAAGATATAGTGTTTTATACACTGGCTGTTATATTGCTATATGCTGGCTTGCGTGTCATTACGACTCGCAACCCTGTGTATGCCGCACTGTATCTCGTTCTGGCATTCTTTACTGCAGCCGGTATCTGGCTGCTGCTGCAGGCTGAGTTCCTCGCTATTGTGCTGGTGCTGGTATATGTGGGGGCTGTGATGGTGCTGTTCCTGTTCGTCGTGATGATGCTGGACATTAATCTGGACAGGCTGCGTGAAGGGTTCTGGAGCGCACTGCCGGTGGCATTGCCTGTAGGCGGCCTGATGGCTGTTGAAATGGTGATGATCGTAGGTGTGCGTAACTTCGGTGTTGATAAAGTGGCTGCGCCGGTTCCGCATCCCGCTGATTACAGTAATACTGCCGAGCTTGGCAGAGTACTTTACACGGATTACCTGCTGCCATTTGAATTGGCTTCTGTCGTACTGCTGGTTGCTATCATTGCGGCTATTGCACTGACGCTACGCGACCGTAAAGACAGCAAGTCCATGGATCCTGCCAAACAGGTACTGGTGAAAAAGGCAGATCGCATGCGTATTGTAAAAATGCAGGCTGAAGTGACAGAAACAGCGGCAACAGAGAGTGCCGGGGAGGCTAAATAATGGTTGGGTTATCACATTACCTGGTGTTGGGTTCGCTATTGTTTGCAATCAGCGTGATCGGTATTTTCCTTAACCGTAAGAACGTGATTATCCTGTTAATGGCAATTGAGCTGATGCTGCTTGCCGTTAACCTGAATTTCGTTGCTTTCTCTCATTACCTGAATGATATTGCAGGTCAGGTCTTTGTGTTTTTCATTTTAACTGTAGCGGCCGCTGAGTCTGCTATCGGTTTGGCGATTTTGGTGGTGCTGTTCAGAAACTTGCGCACGATCAATGTTGACGATCTTAATTCATTAAAAGGCTAGATAGCTTGAAAGGCTAAGTGTTTAGCATGACCATGCAACAAATTTATCTCGCAATTCCTCTACTGCCACTGCTGGCGGCGGCCATTGTCGGCTTGTTTGGCAAGCAGTTGCCTCGCGCCGCCGCGCATATCGTGACGATTGCCGGCGTGGCAGTTTCCTTTGTGCTTTCCGTCTATGTACTGAAAGATGCATTGGTCAGCCAGCCATATAACGAAACCGTTTACTCATGGCTTAAAAGCGGTAACTTCTCATTTGAAATCGGCTTCCTGATCGATCGCCTGTCAGCGATGATGATGGTGGTGGTCACGTTTGTATCTTTAATGGTGCACATCTACACCATAGGCTATATGCATGAAGACAAAGGCTACGCGCGCTTCTTCAGCTACATTTCATTGTTTACGTTCTCAATGCTGATGCTGGTCATGAGCAACAACTTCATGCAATTGTTCTTCGGCTGGGAAGCTGTAGGCCTGGTGTCATACCTCCTGATCGGTTTCTGGTATACGCGCCCGACGGCAATTTATGCGAACCTCAAAGCATTTCTGGTTAACCGTGTCGGTGACTTTGGTTTCCTGCTTGGTATCGGCCTGGTGCTGTTTTATTTCGGCAGCCTGGATTACGCGGCTGTATTCTCAGTGGCGCCGCAGATGGCTGACATCAAGATTAACCTGATCGGTGATGCTTCATGGTCATTAATGACCGTGACCTGCATCCTGCTGTTTATCGGTGCGATGGGTAAATCAGCACAAGTACCTTTGCATGTATGGCTGCCTGACTCAATGGAAGGCCCAACCCCGATTTCTGCCTTGATCCATGCCGCTACGATGGTGACAGCCGGTATCTTCATGGTGGCACGTATGTCGCCGTTGTTTGAACTGTCAACCACTGCACTGTCATTTGTGCTGATAATCGGCAGCATTACCGCATTGTTTATGGGTTTCCTCGGTGTCATCCAGAATGACATCAAGCGTGTAGTCGCTTATTCAACCTTATCTCAATTAGGTTATATGACGGTTGCACTGGGAGCGTCCGCATATTCAGTCGCGATTTTTCACCTGATGACGCATGCGTTCTTCAAGGCGCTGCTGTTTCTGGGTGCCGGCGCAGTGATTATGGGTATGCATCACGATCAGGATATCCGCAATATGGGCAACCTGAAAAAATATATGCCTGTGACCTGGATCACTTCTCTGATTGGCTCATTAGCACTGATCGGCACGCCATTCTTCGCCGGTTTTTACTCTAAAGACAGTATTATTGAAGCGGCTAAATTTTCTACCATTCCAGGTAGCGGTTTTGCCTACTTTGCAGTACTGGCAGGGGTGTTTGTGACAGCGTTTTATAGCTTCCGCATGTATTTCCTCGTGTTTCACGGCAAGGAGAAGTGGCGTGAAGTGAAGCATGACGCTCATCATAATGATGCGCATGACGATCATGACCACCACCATGGTTTAAGCCCAACTGACGATCCGCACGAGCCGGGCTGGGTGGTTAAATTACCGCTGATTCTGCTGGCGATACCTTCATTACTGATCGGTTATGTTGCCATTGAGCCTATGCTGTATGGTGACTTCTTTAAAGGCGTGATTTTTGTAAATGCTGAAGCACATCCTGCCATGCATGAGTTGACGCACCATTGGCATCATATATTCCACTCGGCTGCAGGCATGGCGATTCACGGTTTTATGACATTGCCGTTTGCATTGGCAGCTTCCGGCGTTTTTGTGGCATGGTTCTTCTACATGAAGCGTCCAGATATCCCGGCTGCGATTCAGAAGCGCTTTGCTTTGATCAATACAGTACTTGAAAACAAATACGGCTTTGACAGCTTTAATGACCGGGTCTTTGCAGCAGGCTCACGTTTTATCGGCAATAAACTGTGGCAAATCGGCGATGTCAAGGTGATCGATGGTGCGATGGTTAACGGTACAGCCAATTTAATCGGCAAGTTATCTACCGTTGTGCGTAAACTGCAAACCGGTTTGATTTACCACTATGCATTCGCCATGATTATCGGCGTATTTTTAATGCTCACGTTTTTCTCTAAAGTGTAAAAAATGCTTGAATACTTTTTGCAACATATCTTAAGTTTCTCAATCTGGCTGCCTATCGCTTTTGGCGTAGCTGTGCTGTTTACAGCCAATGACAATAAACCGTGTTTAACCAGGTGGCTGGCACTAGCCGGCAGTATTGCCAGCTTTCTGGTAACGATTCCGCTTTATACGCATTTTAATTTTGCAGAAGGCGGCTTCCAGTTCCAGGAACGCTTCCTGTGGATCGCATCATTCAATATCAATTACCATTTGGGTGCAGACGGCCTAGCGGTGCCTTTGATTCTGCTGACCAGTTTCACTACAGTGATTGTGGTGCTGTCAGCCTGGGAAGTGATTGAGAAACGTGTTGCACAGTACATGGCTTCATTCCTGATCATGAGCGGTCTTATGATTGGCGTGTTCAGTGCCCTGGACGCGATTTTCTACTATGTGTTCTGGGAAGCTATGCTGATCCCGATGTTCTTGATTATTGGTATCTGGGGCGGTCCGAACCGTGTCTATGCTACGGTCAAGTTTTTCCTGTATACCTTGCTTGGCTCATTGCTGATGCTGGTGGCATTCATCTATATGTATCACCAGACCGGCAGTTTCGCGATTACTGATTACTATCAGATGCCAATGTCGCTCAATGTACAGATACTGGTATTTCTTGCATTCTTTGCTGCATTTGCAGTGAAGATTCCGATGTGGCCTGTGCATACGTGGTTGCCGGATGCACACGTTGAAGCGCCTACCGGCGGTTCAGTGGTGCTGGCTGCCATTGCCCTGAAGCTGGGCGGTTACAGCTTCTTGCGTTTTGCGATGCCGATTGCACCGGATGCCTCACATTATTTATCAGGTTTCATGATTGCACTGTCACTCATTGCCATCGTTTACATTGCATTGGTAGCGCTGGTACAGAAAGACATGAAAAAGCTGATTGCCTATTCATCGATTTCACACATGGGTTTTGTCACATTAGGTTTCTTTATTTTCAATAACCTGGGTCTTGAAGGTGCGATCGTACAGATGATTTCACACGGCTTCATTTCATCAGCGATGTTCCTGAGTGTAGGGGTATTATATGATCGCGTGCATAGCCGCCAGATCGAAGCCTACGGCGGTGTTGCCAACACAATGCCGACATTCGCCGCGTTTGCAGTGCTATTTGCGATGGCAAACAGTGGTTTGCCGGGCACTTCAGGTTTTGTCGGTGAGTTTATGGTGATATTGGGATCTATCCAGGTGAATTTCTGGTACGCATTCCTGGCTTCATTTACATTGATTTTCGGTGCAGCTTATACCTTGTGGATGGTTAAGCGCGTGTTCTATGGCGAAGTTGCCAATGAAAATGTAGCTGCACTTAAGGATTTAAATAAACGTGAGTTTTTAATTCTGGCGATTCTGGCAATCCTGGTATTGGCATTGGGTATCTATCCGGAGCCTTTAACCAATGTAACAAACGCTACAGTTAACCAACTTCTTTCACACTTATCTCATAGCAAGTTGCCGGCAGGCTTTTAATTCATGGAAAATATTCGTTACGATCTTATAACCGCCTTACCTGAAATGGTTCTTTTGGGTATGGCGATGCTTGTTTTAATCGCAGATCTGTTCTTAAAACAATCTAACCGCATCGCTATTTATGGTCTGTCACAGTTTGCATTGCTGCTAGCAGCCTATATTACGTTTACAACCCATTCGCCTGGTGCCGGCTACGCATTCACCGGTACATTCGTTGATGATGCAATGTCTGATGTGTTGAAACTCATGATCTATCTGGGTACATCGCTTATTTTTGTATATACCAGACAGTACCTTCAACAGCGTGATATGTTCCGCGGCGAGTTTTATGCCTTGACCCTGTTCTCTGTCGTCGGCATGATGATTATGGTGTCTGGCCAGAACATGCTTACGCTGTACGTCGGTTTAGAGCTGCTGTCATTAAGCCTGTATGCGCTGGTGGCAATGGATAGGGACAATGCCCGTGCAACTGAAGCTGCCATGAAATACTTTGTGCTGGGTGCCCTTGCATCAGGCATGCTGCTGTACGGCATGAGCATGATTTATGGCATGACCGGCAGCCTTAACCTTGCCGACATCAATAATGCGTTGATGTCAACGGAAAAAACACATTCAGTATTGATTCTGGGGCTGGTGTTTATTGTGGCTGGCCTTGCGTTCAAGCTGGGCGCCGTGCCGTTCCAGATGTGGGTGCCTGACGTGTATGAAGGTTCGCCAACCGCAATTACCATGCTGATTAGTTCTGTGCCAAAACTAGCTGCATTTGCATTTGTCATCAGGCTACTGGCGCAGGGTCTGCAGACAATGGCGGTTGACTGGCAGCAAATGCTGCTGGTAATGGCAGTGCTTTCTATCATTATCGGTAACGTGACTGCAATTGCACAAACCAACCTGAAACGCATGCTGGCGTACTCTACCATTTCGCATATCGGCTTTGTGCTGTTCGGCCTGATGAGTGCAAGTATTAATGGTTTTGCATCCGCGCTGTTTTACATTGCAAGTTATGTGCTGATGACGCTGGCCGGCTTTGGCATTATCTTGTTACTGTCACGCAAGGGTTTTGAAGCCGACAAGCTCGATGACCTTAAAGGTTTGAATCAGCGCAGCCCCTGGACAGCTTTCCTGATGCTGATTGTGATGTTCAGCATGGCCGGTGTGCCACCTACATTGGGTTTTTATGCCAAATTCGCAGTATTGCAAGCTGCCTTGCAAGCCGGATTCCTGTGGCTGGTTGTGTTTGCAGTGTTAATGGCTGTCATCGGTGCGTTCTACTATCTGCGCGTGATCAAGCTCATGTACTTTGATGAGCCACTAGACCATCACCCGATTCAAGTGCCTGCAGACATGCGGGCAGCATTAAGCGTAAATGCTTTTGCGCTGCTGTTCATTGGCCTGATGCCGCAAGGACTGATGAGTTTGTGCGGTTATGCTATTGTCAGAAGTTTAAGTTAAGGACTGTGCATGACTAACTGGGCCATATTAGGGCTGATATTCTTTGCTGCCAATTTACCCTGGTTTTCGGATAAGCTGTTTTATGTGATTCCGCTGAATCGCTCTGCAAAACCGGGTTTTAGTAAGAATGTCGCCTGGTGCCTGCTTGAGCTCAGCATACTGTATTTTATGACAGGTGCCTTTATCCGCTATGCCGAGTATGCAACTTTAGGCCAGGTTGCACCTCAGGCCTGGGAGTTTTATGCAGTCACTGCCTGTCTGTTCCTCGTGTTTGCTTTTCCTGGCTTTGTTTACAAAGTGCTGTGGAAAAGAACGATTTAGAGATACTTGTATTTTTGATATTTTTTGCTAAATATCATTAATCACCACGGTTCAATACCTCTGCTACAGCTTCTGCAATCAAGCAGCAGTTAAGTTGTTTGCATATTTCTATCTTTTATTCAAGAATGTCTATCAGTCTGGCTAAGACCGGATTCTAAAATTTCATATTGTTACGGGGCTTTATATGCGCTTGGATGATGAACGTGAAAGCAGTAATGTCGAAGACAGACGCGGTGGGGGAGGCCTGCCAATCGGTGGTAAAGGAATAGGCCTCGGTACAATTGCACTTGTGCTGGTGGCAATGTACTTTGGTGTTGATCCCTCTACTGTGTTGAATGTTTCCCAAGGCTTACAACAGCAGGCGCCGGTAGCAGCGAAGTCTATCCCGCCCGATGACCCGATGGCAATATTTGTCGCCAAAGTGCTGGCAAGCACTGAGGATACATGGGGCGCAATATTTCAAAATGCAGGGCATGAATATCCGGCACCTAAGCTGGTTTTGTTCAGTGATCAAACGTCTACTGCCTGCGGTTCTGGTCAGGCTGCGATGGGGCCGTTTTATTGCCCTGCCGACCGGAAAGTTTATATTGACCTGAGTTTCTATCAGGAAATGAAAACGCGTTTCAAGGCGCCCGGTGATTTTGCACAGGCATACGTGATTGCACATGAAGTCGGGCACCATATACAAAACCTGATGGGGACTTCAGATAAAGTGCAGCAGGCAAAGCAAAATGCCCGATCTGAAGCACAGGCAAATCAGTATTCTGTGCGATTGGAGCTGCAGGCAGATTGCTATGCAGGTATCTGGGCAAATCATGCTGATGGTACCAATCGTATCCTGGAGCAAGGGGATGTTGAAGAGGCGATGACTGCCGCTGCCGCAATTGGTGATGATGCATTGCAGAAGCAGGCACAAGGGTATGCGGTTCCGGATAGTTTTACGCATGGTACTTCGCAGCAGCGTATGCGCTGGTTTAATTTGGGGTTAAGCTCGGGCGATATCAAGCAATGTGACACTTTTAGTGTTGCGTCACTTTAAAATATTGATTTAGGACTTTTGATGGATCTAACCGAGCACTGTATAGATTCTGAAACCATGGCTCAAGGTGACATGCTTATGGTCAAACGCGACAGCGTGCGTTTACCTGACGGCAATATCAGTTATCGAGAATATGTAATGCATCCCGGTGCGGTTGTAATTGTGCCTCTGCTGCCTAATGGTAATGTTGTACTGGAGCGGCAGTTCAGGTATCCACTGCATCAGGTATTCATCGAATTGCCAGCCGGAAAGATTGACCCTGATGAAGATGTTTTAAAAACCGGGCAGCGCGAATTACTGGAAGAAACCGGCTATACAGCACAGCATTGGGTCAAGCTTGGTATACAGCATCCCTGTATCGGTTATTCCAACGAAGTGATACATATTTACCTTGCAGAAAATCTTACTGCGGGCGAACATCAGCGCGATGATGATGAGATGCTGGAAGTATTTGATCTGAAGATGGAAGATTGCCTGGCCATGATACAGCGTGGAGAGATTACCGATAGCAAAACGATAGTCGCGTTGTTTATGGCGGAGCAATATCGGCAGCCGCATGGCAGATAACGTGTTTACAAAAGTGTTGATTGTCGGTTTTGGCGACCTTGGTGCCGAAACCGCGAGGTTGCTTGTGCAGTCTGGCATCAGGGTCACCGGGCTCAGACGCAGTACTTCAGTTGCCCTGGGTGAGCCTGCAAACGACAGCATAGAGATGATTGTGGCAGACGTGACGCAGCCTTCAACCCTGCTTGGGCTGGAAACAGCTCAGCCCGACATCATTGTCTATTGCGTAGCAGCCAGTGGGCAGACCGATGCCGAATATAAATCCGCTTATGTGGATGGCCTGCGTAACGTACTGGCAACGCAGACGAATAACTGTCGTTTAAGGCATGTGTTTTTTGTTTCCAGCACTCGGGTGTATGGCCAGGACACTCCGGCATTGCTGGATGAAACCATACCGGCGCTGCCGGCAGATTTTGGCGGTAAGCGTCTGCTCGAGGCTGAACATTTGCTGCAAACCTTATCTTGCGGTACCACTGTGCTGCGGTTATCTGGCATATACGGGCCGGGTAGGCTGCGCATGCTGAACCTCGCGAAATCGCCTGATAATTGGCCCAAACAGAATACATGGAGTAATCGTATACACAGGGATGACGCGGCGGCATTCATTGTATTTCTGGTTATGCGGGTTTTGGCAGGCCATTCAGTGCAGAGCTGCTATCTCGTGACAGATTGCAAACCGGTTCCGCAGTACGAGGTTTTGAGCTGGCTTGCAGCGCAGCTGCAAACGGGTCAGCCGGAGCAATTGTGTGCGAGCGGGGGCAAACGACTGAGCAACGGCAATATGCTGGCAACGGGGTTCAAGTTGCAGTATCCTGATTATGAAGCAGGATACCGTACATTGCTGCCATTAATTCCAAGCTGATATTTTATGAAACACATGACCCGTCGATTATCTCAGGTTGTATCAGTACTAACCTTGACACTGGCATCCTGCGCCTCGTGTGCACAGGATGATTTTTCCGGTTTTCTCGAAGATTTACGCATAGAAGCCAGGGTTTCCGGCATTTCTGATGAAACCGCCAATAATGCAGTTCGCCGAATTGAATTCCTTCCGGATGTGATTGCTATGGATCGCTCGCAGCCAGAGTTTATCAACCCGTTTCTTGATTATTACCAGAAACGCGTGGATGCTGCCAAAGTGCAAAGAGGGCGGCAGTTACTGCTGGAGCATGAAGCGGTGTTTAACCGGATTGAAGCTCAGTACGGTGTATCGAAATATACGCTGGCGGCATTTTGGGGAATGGAAACGCAGTATGGCCGAAATCAGGGCAAAATTGATGTGCTGTCATCACTGGCGACCCTGGCTTACGACGGGCGGCGCACTGAGTTCTTTCGTGGCCAGCTGCTGGATGCAATGCGCATGATCGACATTGGGCATGTTGAATCTGATGCCTTGACGGGCTCATGGGCAGGTGCTTTTGGCAATATGCAGTTTATGCCGACTACTTTTATGATGTATGCCGTAGATGGTGATAATGACAATCTGATCGATGTTGTGGATTCATTGCCGGATGCCTTTGCATCGGCAGCCAATTACTTGTCGCAGGTAGGCTGGCGAAGTGATGAGCCGGCGATGCTGGAAGTTCAGTTGCCGGCTGATTTTGACTGGAAGAGCGCGCAATTGTCAGTCAGGAAACCGGTGGAGGAATGGTCACGGCTCGGTGTGCGAGCCTTGCATGTGGATGTGGGGGCGCCGGGTTTTGCTTCAAGAGCGGTTTCAGCGAAAGATACCCGTACGAAAAATGCTTACAGCAGAAAAGTTAAATCACGTCTGGAAAAAATTAAAAAACCGGTAGGGTATGCAACTGACAGAGCAGCGCAGCAAGAACCGGAAAATATTTCAGTCAGCACGGTAAAACTGGATGCTTTGGGTTTGCAGGTTAAAGGGCCGGCAGCAATCTTATTGCCACAGGGGTATCGTGGTCCTGCATTTATGGTGTTTGATAATTTTGATGTCATTATGGACTGGAACCGTTCGGTGAACTATGCGCTCTCAGTGGCGCAACTGGCAGAACAGCTGCGGCATGAGTCACGAATCGTAGGTGGAAAACTCGCTGAGAAAGGCGCGCTTAGTTTTCAGGAAATGCTGGATCTGCAGGCGATACTCAACACGCGCGGTTTTGATGCCGGCGAGCCGGATGGCCTGCCAGGCCTGATGACGCAGGAGGCCATTCGTAAATACCAGCTGGCAAACCAATTGCCGGCAGACGGCTATGCCAGCCGCAGTCTATACCAAAGGCTTTACTCGGAGCAGCAGTAATTTCTGCTTTGAAGTAACTCTGCTGCGCCAATTCAGAAACCTTGTTTTACTGTTGAGGGCGCGACAAAAACCAGCCGGTCAGGCT
>Ga0208115_1000402_pt1 | contig 10804 bp, 7 predicted proteins | sample LakWasMeta4_LOW4_2_FD_183856 | JGI IMG/M metagenome (GOLD analysis project Ga0208115, IMG submission 183856) | Freshwater sediment methanotrophic microbial communities from Lake Washington under simulated oxygen tension - Sediment Metagenome... | ecosystem: Environmental > Aquatic > Freshwater >...
TATAACAATATTCAAAGAACTAAAACTTCTAAAATTTTATAATAATTTTTCATTATATTTGACATTATACAGGTTGTTTAGAGAATTCAAGATAGTGATTTTCAGTATTTTGTCTAATATTTATAACACTTTTTTAAATTAAATAATTACACCCAATGAGTTCTGTTGACGATTTTAAAAGACTATATAAATATTTTTTTGATAATGATTACTTTTTTGTAGTGTTGTAAAATTGGAGATTTTATTGATGAGAACAACCAGAAGACAAAAAATAAAAAACACGGTAGAAAGTCTGTAAGCGTTTTTAAACATGGGCTTGATTGTTTATCTTGATTTTGGTTAATAGGATTTAACCCGCTAAAAATCAGGATATTTCAACTTTTATTATACACTTATCAAAAATGCACCCAATGAGATCGTACTTGTTTATCCTGTTATTTTATAGTTCAATTTTTGCCCAAGTTAATTATCCAAAAGATTATTTTAGTCCGCCACTCGGTATTCCAATGCAGTTATCAGGGAATTTTGGAGAGTTGAGACCTAATCATTTCCATGCAGGGTTTGATTTGAAAACGATGCAAAAAGAAGGCCTGGAAGTTCATGCTGTTGCCGACGGGTATGTGTCAAGAATAAAAATTTCAACTTTCGGGAATGGCAAAATTATTTATATTACTCATTCTAATGGCTATACTTCAGTTTATGGTCATTTACAAAGAGCGACTGATTCTATCGAAGATTTCATCAAAAAAAAACATTATGCTGAGCAATCTTTCGAAATTGAAATGTATCTGAAACCTGGCGAATTAGTGGTCAAGAAAGGACAAATTATTGCTCTTTCGGGCAATACTGGTGCTTCTGAAGGGCCACATTTGCATTTCGAATTTCGGGATAATATCACTGAAAATATTATAAATCCGATGCTTTTTGGGTTTGATAAATTTATGAAGGACACTAAAAAACCACTTATTTCCAGTATTTATGTTTATCCATTAGATGATAAAACTATTGTAAATCAATCAAAACGTCCTTTATTGCTCAACTTGTTATTGCAAAAAGACGGAACCTATTTAGCGGATCAAGTTGTTGCCAATGGAAAAATTGGTTTTGGAATCAATACTTTCGATTATGATGATGTTTCGTTCAATAAAAACGGAGTTTATAAAGTGCAGACTTTTTATAACGGAATACCTAATTTTGGTTATCAATTTGACACTTATTCCTTTGATGAAATGCGTTATGTGAATGCCCTAATTGACTATTCAAGGTATAAAAAAACGCAGCAAAGAGTTCAAAAATTATTTATGCGAAATCCATATAAACTGAGCATAATCAAGGCAGATGAAACTAATGGAGTTCTTACAGTGGTTCCTAATTTGACTTCGGTTTATCGTATTGAAGTTTCTGATTTTTATGACAATCTTACTGCGGTTTCCATTCCGATAAAGTATGATGTACAGCCCGCCATTATTGTTCCGGAACCTATACTTTCAAAATATTTTGTAAAAGCAAATAATGACAGTAATTTTACTAAAGACAATGTTTCAGTTTCCTTTCCTGCTGGTACTTTTTATGATGATTTCTATTTGAATTTTGATGTAAAAAACGACACTTTGTTTCTTCACGACGATACGGTTCCCGTTCATACAAATTTCACCATTGAGATAGAAGACAATAAATATACAGAAGCTCAAAGAGAAAAATTATTCATAGCATTAATTGATGGCAAAAAAACAGGGTATAATTTTACCTTTCGAAAAGAAAATATTTTTACTGCCAAGGTAAAGACTTTAGGAAAGTTCGCCTTGGTTTTGGACACAATTCCGCCAAAAATAACCATTGCAAAATCAATAGAAGGAAAATGGCTAAGTGATAAAAAGTTTATACAATTCACCATAAGTGATGGATTATCAGGTATAAAATCCTATAATGGCTATTTGAACGGTAAATGGATTTTGTTTGAATATGATAATAAAACCAAGAAAATCACCCACAATTTTAGTGATGGAATTGTTGCCGAAGGTGCAAATGAATTAAAAATTATAGTGGTCGATAATTTAGGAAATTCTACTATCTTTGAAACTCATTTTTTCAGAAGTCAAAAAAATTAAAATTAAATTCCTTGAGTGTACATAAAATAATACTTGTTTTCTTCTTTTTTTGTTTTGGATCCGCAACTTTTGCCCAATCAGCCCACATAAAAGGAATTATTCTCGATAAAAACAATCAGCCCGTTGAAAACGTGAACGTATCTTCTCCTGGTAAGGGAATAAAATCAAATGAAAATGGGTTTTATAGTTTGGAAGTTCCCGCTAATCAAAAAGTAATAGTGGTTTTCTCGCACGTTTCCCTGAAAAAAGTTACGGTTGCGGTTACCTTAAAACCTGATGAGGATTATGAATTTGATTTGGTTATGAATGACAAGGATGAGCAAATGGGCGAAGTTGTCATTACGGTAAACAATAAAAAAAGAGTTCAGGGAATCACAATTATTGAACCGGAACTGATACGGAAAATTCCCGGTGCCAATGCCGGTGTCGAAAATATTTTGAAATCTTTGCCAGGCGTAAATTCCAATAATGAATTAAGTACACAATATGCTGTTCGTGGCGGAAACTATGACGAAAATCTGGTTTATGTAAATGAAATCGAAGTCTATCGTCCTTTTCTGATTCGTTCTGGTCAACAAGAAGGATTGAGTTTTACCAATACTGATTTGGTTCAAAATGTTGATTTTTCGGCTGGTGGTTTTCAGTCGAAATTTGGGGATAAATTGTCCTCTGTTTTAGATATTACCTATCGGAAACCAACCAAATTTGGAGCCGTTGCCGAAGCGAGTCTTCTTGGCGCAAGTGTCGCCGTTGATGCTGTTTCCAAGAACAAAAAATGGTCTGAAGTCACTGGAATTCGGTATCGAAACAATTCACTTTTAGTAAATAGCCAAGAAACTCAAACGAATTATACTCCAACATTTGCAGATTTTCAAACAAACGTCAACTTCAAGTCTTCAGACAAATGGGAGTGGAGTTTTCTGGGGAATATTTCCCAAAATGATTACCAATATCAGCCTTTGACACGTCAGACTAATTTTGGAACCATCGATAATCCAATGGCATTATTAATTTATTATGAAGGCCAGGAAAAAGATAAATACACCACCGTTTTTGGAGCGGTAAAATCTACTTTTAATGCCTCAAAAAACACGACTTATAAACTTATTGCTTCGGCATATCATACTCAAGAGCAGGAGTATTTTGATATTTTAGCACAATATCGTTTGGGCGAAGTGGATTCAAATTTTGGTTCACAAACCTTCGGAGATGTTACTTTTACAAGAGGAATTGGAGGACAACTCAATCACGCTCGAAATGATTTGGATGCATTAATTGTAAATACAGAGTTAAAAGGGATACATAATTGGAAAAAAAATCTATTTGAATGGGGCGTAAAATTTACACGAGAATCCATTCGAGACAGAGTTATAGAATGGGAAGTGATTGATTCTGCAGGGTTTTCCATAAATCCACCAATTGTTATTTTGCCCAAAAATGACCAACCCTATTCGTCTTACACTGGGCCGTTAGTTCCTTATCAAAATGTGAGAGCGACTAATTTTGTTGACATCAACCGATTTTCAGGATATGCACAATGGAGTCGAAAAGGGTATTTAGGTGACAATGAAATATGGTTTAATGCTGGTGTTCGTTCACAAAATTGGAATGTTTCAGGTGATAATATTACAAGTACAACTCAAATTACTTTCAGTCCAAGAGCGCAATTTTCATTGAAACCCAATTGGAATAAAGATATGTTTTTCCGACTTTCAGGAGGATTATATCATCAGCCACCTTCTTATCGAGAGTTGAGAGATGCCGATGGAGTAGTGCAACCTGATGTTAAAGCGCAACAGTCGATACATATCGTTTTGAGTAATGATTATAGTTTCAAAATGTGGAATCGTCCATTCAAAATGGTTTCGGAATTGTATTATAAATCCTTGACTGACGTTAATCCATATACTTTGGACAATGTTCGAATTCGTTATGCTGCCGCCAATAATGCCAAAGCGTATGCCGAAGGATTTGATTTTAGAGTGAACGGGGAATTTGTTCCGGGAACTGAATCTTGGTTTAGTTTTGGGTATTTAAAAACTGAAGAAAATATTGATAATAAAGGATTTATTTCAAGACCAACTGACCAAAGATTGAAATTTGCGCTTTTGTTCCAAGATTATATGCCCAAGATTCCAAGCATAAAACTATACCTGAATTTAGTTTACAACACAGGATTGCCAGGAGGTTCGCCATCGTATGCTGATCCGTATTTATACCAAAACCGATTGAGAGATTACCGTCGTGCCGATGTGGGTTTCTCCAAAGTTTTAATTGACGCCCAAAATCCATCCACTAAAAGATGGTTACAAAGCTTCAAGGAATTGGCTATTGGATTAGAAATTTTCAACCTTTTCGACAATCAAAACGCGATTACCAATACTTGGGTTCGCGATGTCTATTCCAAAAATCAATACGCGATTCCTAATTATATGACCACACGGGTTTTTAACGTGAAGGTGAATATGAGGTTTTGATTCTAAATCAAAATATTACTCTCCAAATCCGATTTTTCAATCGTGAAATCAAATCCTAATTTTGAAACTAATTCGATAACCAGGTTTTTATACCAGTTTTCTGATTTGGGGTGAATGTAGATTTTTTCGATTAACTGATTGATGTCCACATTTATTTTTAGACCATCGTTCAATTTGATGTTGTTTTGGGTAACATCTGAAATGATTCGAACTTCTCTTTCGTACTGAAAACTTTTTCGTTTGAACAAAAAAGGAAAAAACATATCATCAAATGGAATATGTTCCTTTTTGTAATCAATGTAGTTCACTTCTCCAATGTATTGTTCGAATTTTTTTTCGGGAATGACTGCGTTTTGTAACCTTCCAATTGTTGATTGAATAGCTAAACCTTCACTATTTTGAGTAAAAATTTGCCACATCGCAAAGGATTCATATTCATTAATATGCCAACTGCTTATGGCTACTTTTTCGCGATGGGACTTATAATAGAGTAAAAACTCTGGATTGTTTTCTGCAATTTTTTTAATCTCTTCGTATGTTGGTTCGCTAAAAGTGCCTTCATATTGATCTTCAAATTTATCCGAACGCGACATAAATAGTTTTTGCGACAGCAATAACTCAAGAAACTTTGACAAGTCTAGATATTTCCAAACAATGGTGTTAGGATCTTCCGGAAGCTTGATGTTTTTGTTATTGAGGTACATTTTGTAAATTAAATATCCGTCAAAAATCTGCAATTTTAATCATTATTCAAATGATTGCATTGTTACCAATTTGTTATATGTTCCATTTAGTGCAATCAGTTCATCGTGTGTCCCTTGTTCCACGATTTCTCCTTTTTGCATCACCACAATCTTGTCCGCTTTTTGAATGGTCGAAAGACGGTGCGCAATCACAATCGAAGTTCTGTTTTGCATCATATTTTCTAAAGCTACTTGCACAAATTTCTCGCTTTCTGTGTCCAAAGCGGATGTTGCTTCGTCCAAAATCATTATCGGTGGATTTTTCAAAACAGCACGAGCAATCGACAACCGTTGTTTTTGTCCGCCCGAAAGTTTGTTTCCGCTGTCGCCAATGTTGGTGTAAATTCCAAGAGGCAAATCTTTGACAAATTCATAGGCATTGGCAATTTTTAAGGCTTCGATAATTTCGTCATCGGTTGCGTTCAATTTTCCGAGAGAAATATTAGCTTTTATGGTGTCATTAAATAAAATGCTGTCTTGTGTCACCAATCCCATCAAACCACGGAGCGATTGTAAATTCATATCTTTAATATTGACAGAATCTATTGCAATTGTTCCATCATTTACATCATAAAAACGAGTCAACAAATTAGCAATCGTACTTTTTCCACTTCCGGATTGACCAACAAGTGCAACGGTTTGTCCTTTTTTTACTTCGAGTGAAAAGTCTTTTAAAACAGTTTCTTCTTCATATTTAAAGTTGACATTTTTTATGGTGATTTTTGATTCAAACGAATCTTTTTTCAATGCATCTTTCTTGCTTTTGATAGTGTTTTCCTGTTCGAGAATTTCCAACACTCGTTCTGCTGCTGCATTTCCTCTTTTGATGGCATACGATGCTTTCGAAATGGATTTTGCCGGAGTCAAAATATTATAAGCCAATCCCATATAGGCAATGAATGATGCGCCATTCAATGTTTTTTCTATCAAAACCATATGTCCGCCGTACCAAAGCAAAATGGCGATAACCATAATTCCCATAAATTCACTTGCCGGTGAAGCCAGATTTTGTCTGTTGCCAATGCTGTTTGATAAAATGAAAAACCGTTGAGTCGATTCCTGAAAAATTCTATTAAAATATTTTTCGGAATTATAGCCTTTTACGACTTTTAATCCGCCAAGGGTTTCTTCGATAGTTGACAAAAAGATGCCTTGTTCCTGTTGGGCTCGTGTTGATTTCTTCTTTAATTGTTTTCCAATAAGTGAAATAACATAACCCGAAATAGGGATGAAAATAAATACAAAAAGTGTCAGTTTTATACTTATTAAAAACATCGTTGTGATTGTAAAAATGATGGTCAACGGCTCTTTTACAATAAGTTCCAATATCGAAAGGAAAGAAGTTTGCACTTCGTTTACATCGGCAGAGATTCTGGCAATGGTATCTCCTTTTCTTTTTTCTGAAAAGAAGGAAAGAGGCAAATCGATTGTTTTTTTATACATCGCGTTTCGCATATCCCTCAAAACACCATTTCTTAAAAAAGTAATGAAAAACATTGCCAAATAGTCGCATAAGTTTTTCAATAAAAATATTGAAATGATTACAACCACCATAATCGATAGCGTGTAACCAACACCATAGGTATCGGTGGTATTGGTAATGTAATAGCTTAAATAATTTTCGGCATATTTTTTAATTTCCCAAATTCCTTTATAGATTGGTAGTGTTGTGTTTCTTTTGGTTTGGTCAAATAATACCTGCATCATTGGGATTAATGACACAAAGGAAAGCGTACTAAATAAGGCATACAACACGTTGAAAAATATGTTGAAGTAAGCGTACTTTTTGTACGGAATTATAAAAGGAAATATTTTCTTGAAATTATTCATTAGCTCAATTGCATTGCAGCAATGATGTTTTTGATTTTATTATTTAAAATAGTTTCCACTTCCGTGAAATTTTCTACGGCGTCTAATTCTGCGTTTACGCTGATGTAAAATTTAATTTTCGGTTCCGTTCCGCTTGGTCTGGCACAAATTTTAGAACCATCTTCGGTGTAATAGATCAGTACATTCGATTTTGGAATATCCATTTTTGTTTCTTCTCCGGTAAGTAAATTTTTGGCTATCGATGATTGATAATCTTCCAGCATAATTACTCTTTGACCGTTGATTTCTTTCAAAGGATTCTTCCTCAAATCAATCATCATTTGGTTAATTTGCTCTAAACCATCCATTCCTTTTTTGGTCAATGAAATAAGATGTTCTTTATAAAACCCATTTTCGACATACAATTGCAATAATTCTTTGTAAACGGTGCTGCCTTTGGCTTTGGCCTGCGCCGCAAGTTCACAAACCAATAAAGTGGCTGCAACAGCATCTTTATCACGAACGGCATCACCAACCATAAATCCAAAACTTTCCTCGCCACCACCAATGAATTCGAATTCTGGAAAATCTTTAATCATTTTGGCTATCCATTTAAAACCAGTTAAACCAATTTTACATTCCACGCCATAATTTGTTGCCAATTCCATCATCATTGGAGTGGAAACTATTGTAGAACCAACGAATTGTTTTCCGTTAATTTTTCCGGCTTTTTTCCATTGTTCCAATAAAAAGGCTGTCATCAAGATCATTGTTTGATTTCCGTTCAATAAAGTCATTTTGCCTTCATTATTTCGAACGGCAACACCCAATCGATCGCAATCTGGGTCAGTTCCAATAACAATATCCGCATTGATTTTATCAGCCAATGCCAATGCCATAGTCAATGCTTCCGGCTCTTCTGGATTTGGAGATTTCACCGTTGGAAAATTACCATTTGGTACTCTCTGTTCTTCAACAATATGCACGTTTGGATAACCTGCTTGTGCAAAAGTATCGGGAACCAAAGTAATAGAAGTTCCGTGTAAAGAAGTAAATACAATATTTAAATTATTTTTTGCTTCTTGAGATGTTCCAAAACTGGCATTTTCGATAGTAGATTTTATGAAAGCTTGATCGACTTCAGTATCTATATAATGTATCAAATCTTGGTTGGCTTCAAACTTAATTTGATTGTAATTTAATTTTTCAATCGTATTGATAATCCCTTCGTCCTGTGGAGGAACAATTTGTCCGCCGTCTTCCCAATATACTTTGTAGCCGTTGTATTCAGGAGGATTGTGTGAGGCTGTAAGCACAATTCCGCATTGGCAACCCAAATATTTTAATGCAAAAGACAACTCAGGTGTTGGGCGTAAATCCGAAAATAAATAGACTTCAATTCCATTTGCAGAGAAAACGTCGGCGACAGTTTTGGCTAATGTATTGCTATTTTTACGACAGTCATAAGCAATTACGGCTTTCAAAGCTTGGTTCGGAAATGATTTGTGCATATAATCGGAAAGTCCTTGTGTGCTTTTGCCAAGCGTATATTTATTGATGCGATTGTTTCCTGCACCCATGATTCCTCGCATTCCGCCAGTTCCAAATTCTAGATTTTTATAAAAACTTTCTTCTAAATCTTTTGGTGAAGAAGTCATTATTTCTATGATTTCTTTTTGGGTTTCTTTGTCAAATGTTGGTGTAAGCCATTCATTTACTGCGTTTAAAATGTGTTGTTTGATTTCCATTTTATTTATTTTTTAAAATTTGAATATCTTTTTTGAGGTCACAAATTGTGTCCTCAAGTTTTTTTAATTTATTTCCTTAGAAATCTTATATCGTTCCTCATTATTCTTGGTTCTCAAAATGATTTCACCAAGAAATCCTGCCAAAAACAATTGCGTTCCCAAAACCATCGTGGTTAGCGCAATATAAAACCAAGGATTGCTTGTGACTAAATGATAAGGTAAATCATTATAGAGATTGTATAATTTCATTACTCCAATATAGCCCGCCAATAAAAATCCAATGATAAACATTATGGAACCTAAAGCTCCAAATAAGTGCATTGGTCTTTTTCCGAATTTGGATAGAAACCAAATTGTAATTAAATCCAGAAAGCCATTGATGAAACGATCCATTCCAAATTTAGTCTCGCCATATTTTCGGGCTTGGTGTTGTACCACTTTTTCGCCAATTTTTCCAAAACCGGCATTTTTTGCCAAAACCGGAATGTATCGGTGCATTTCGCCTGAAACCTCAATGTTTTTTACAACAACATTTTTGTATGCTTTCAGTCCGCAATTAAAATCGTTCAATTCCACACCTGAAGTTTTTCTGGCAGCCCAATTGAATAGTTTTGAAGGAAGATTTTTTGAAACTACAGAATCGTATCGTTTCTTTTTCCAACCGGAAACCAAATCGAAATTTTGAGTGGTAATCATATTGTATAATCCCGGAATTTCTTCGGGACTGTCTTGTAAATCGGCATCCATAGTGATAATGACATCACCTTGAGCTTTTGCAAAACCAGCGTGTAAGGCTTGTGATTTTCCAAAGTTTTTCATAAAACGAATGCCTTTGACATTTGGATTTTCAGTAGCTAATTCTTCGATAATTGTCCAGGAATTATCAGAACTTCCATCATCTATAAAAATGATTTCATAGGAATAGTTGTTCGATTTCATCACCGAAATAATCCAGGTATAAAGTTCTTTGAGCGATTCGTCTTCGTTGAGAAGAGGAATAAGTATAGATAAATTCATTTATTTTTTTATTCTTGAGTAGGTTTGCTTTTGAAAATTAAAGCCAATAGTAATCCAATAAGAGCATAAAAAACGATACTAAATACAGATCCTTTTAATAGTTCAATAATAGAAAACTGGTCATTTTCCTGAAGTTTTTTAACTGCTTCGTTAATGGCTGATGAAGGTGTTCCAAATTTTTGCATCATTTCAACAGCATATTTTATTGTCAGTTCTTTAATTGATTCTTTTGCTGATGGGTCAATAAAATTAAATAAAATAATATTGAAAGCAACAGAAATTAATACTCCAACAACTGCAGAAATAAAATAGGTGGTAAAAGCATCTTTAAACGGAAAAATCCCCTTTAATTCTTTCTTTGTTTTAGAAAGTAACACAACGCCAATAATAATATAAAATGAGAAGCTTAATAGGCCTATCCACCAAGCGGTAAATAATTTTAAATCAATTGAATATATTAATGTTGTAATTAATGCGGCTACGACACCAGTAATTATTCCGTAAGAAACCCCGTTTTTCTTTATAATCTCATTCATAATTGAAGGTATTTATTTATTAATCTACAAATATAACAATTCCCAATTTATTCAAGGGCAAAAATCGTTTTTTACGATTATAAAAAAAAGTAATGTAAAGATTTGATTATTGAAAAATTAGTGTAAATTTGCAAACTCAAAATAATTAAAAGTTTTAAACAAAAAGAGTAGTTGCATTTACACCTTTTTCTAAATAGAGAGAAAGCTTCAAAATTAAAATGCTCAAAAAAATAAATAAAATAAAGATGAAAAAAGGAATTCACCCAGAAAATTACAGATTAGTTGCTTTTAAAGACATGTCAAATGAAGACGTTTTTATCACTAAATCTACTGCAGATACAAGAGAAACAATCACTGTTGATGGTG
>Ga0208115_1000407_pt1 | contig 10779 bp, 11 predicted proteins | sample LakWasMeta4_LOW4_2_FD_183856 | JGI IMG/M metagenome (GOLD analysis project Ga0208115, IMG submission 183856) | Freshwater sediment methanotrophic microbial communities from Lake Washington under simulated oxygen tension - Sediment Metagenome... | ecosystem: Environmental > Aquatic > Freshwater >...
CATCGGGAAATCAACCACCCAAACAGGTTTCCATTCGCCTTGTAGCATATTGAGGTCGTGACCTAATTTAACGCGCAACGCGCCCATTGCTTCGTTGACAATGTTGGCTTTATCCGCGCCAAAGAAAATTAAATCGCCATCTTGTGCGCCTGTTTTTGCCATCACGCTAGCCCACACTTCCGCAGGGGCGAATTTAACAATCGGTGATTGCAAGCCATCAATACCCGCCGCTAAATCGTTGACTTTAATATAAGCCAAGCCTTTCGCGCCGTAGATGCTGACGTATTTGGTTAAATCGTCTATATCTTTACGGCTTAAATCGCCCGCATTCGGTACGCGCATAGCTACGACGCGACCTTTGGGGTCTTTAGCAGGTGTGGAGAACACTTTAAAATCAACCAATTTCATATCATCAGCTATATCAACTAATTCTAGCGGAATACGCAAATCAGGGCGGTCGATACCGTAACGTGACACCGCTTCAGCATGAGTCATGCGCGGAAACTGTTCAGGCAGTTTCACATCAATGATTTTGGCAAATAACTGACGAATCATTTCTTCCATGACATTCATGATTTCATTTTCAGTCATGAACGAGGTTTCAATATCAAGCTGAGTAAATTCAGGCTGACGGTCGGCGCGTAAATCTTCATCACGGAAACAACGCACCACTTGATAATAACGGTCAAAACCTGCCACCATCAAAATTTGTTTATAAAGCTGTGGCGATTGCGGCAACGCAAAAAATGAATTTTCGTGGGTGCGGCTAGGTACGATGTAATCACGTGCCCCTTCTGGCGTGGCTTTAGTCAAATACGGTGTTTCGATTTCAAAAAATTCATTGTCGTCCAAGAAGTTACGCAATACGCGCGTCACATCACGGCGCACGCGCATTTTTTCCTGCATAGCCACACGGCGTAAGTCGATATAACGATATTTCAAGCGCAGCTCTTCGTTAACTTCGATGTCGCTTTCAACAGGGAAGGGCGGTGTTTCCGATTCGTTTAACACTTCAATAGCTTTGGCGAGTAATTCAATCTCGCCCGAATACATATTGGCATTGGTCGTGCCTTCTGGACGCGGACGCACTACACCTGTAATTTGCAACACATATTCACTACGAACGTGTTCAGCCGCTGTAAAGGCTTCAGCATAATCAGGGTCAACCACCACCTGTACTAAACCCGCACGGTCGCGTAAATCAATAAAAATAACGCCGCCGTGATCACGTCGTCTGTGTACCCAGCCGCAGATAGTAACGGTTTGTGTCGTGTGTTCTGTGTTTAATGCTCCGCACTTGTGAGTACGCATAAAGTTTCCTTGTTGGTAAAATAAAATATGTTGGTGAATTATATCGTTCCAAGGTGCTATGTTGGAATGCAGTTTGTAGTTTTATAGGATATTTTGAGGAACAAAGCGCATCATTGGCATTTTACGCGTTTTGCGAATGCAAAAGTTTTGGCGGTTAGGAATTTTTACAATTCAGATTCATTAATGCCCACAACTTCCATCTAAGTCCACAGAAAGACTGCTTTATGCAAATTTATTTCATACTACCACATTGTGTCGCACAGCCTTGAATAGCAGACCCTTCTGCATCACTTTTTAAATGCCATCTTCGATAATCAATTTATGGTGTATTAGCTATATACAGTGAGTTACAGACTATCCACAGGCGTTTACCACGAGCAAGCCGCGCTGGCTTTGCATGATGCAGAAATTATGGTTTCTATCGTAAATCCAAGTTCGCAGTTTTGCCTTAGGTCTTGCCATCCGCACTAAAAACGTATCAAGTTAATTATGGAGCTTTTGCTTGACTTGAGAGACGGTATCTACGCAACTGCGTAGCACCAAAATTTGATTAAATAAAATATCCATCAACCAAAAGGTATGCTATGCGTACCTTACCTTGTTATTTCCTTGGTATTCGCAAATACTTTGTACTAATCATTTAAGACTGTATAGAATCGCCATTTTTGCTGTCTTTATTTTGTTCTCAACAAGGAGTGACACTTATGAGCGAAAACAACTTTTTCGTGCGATTCATACGGTTAGCGGGTGGTTTTTGGTATGCTGAAGATAAGACGACCACCCGCCGATTAACAGCAATGCTCGTTGTGCTTACCATAGCACAAATTGCTATTGCTGTTATTATCACCCAATGGAGTGCTGATTTGTTTAATGCCTTAGATCAACGGTCGATGAAGGGGTTGATTGCTCAAGTGGGGGCTATTGTGTTGATATTTATTGCCAATATGGCAATAACAGTGAGTCATTTAAAAGTAAAACGCCACTTACAAATCGGTTGGCGAACATGGTTAACCAATCATTTAATTAGTCGTTGGATGCACAACGGGCGGCATTATTTAGTTACTCACACGGAAAAAGGCGAACACGATAACCCCGATGGGCGTATTGCCGAAGATATTCGTATTGCAACCGAATCGGCTATTGCATTATGCCATTCTTTACTTTACTGCCTGTTGTTATTGGTTAGTTTTACTGAAATCCTCTGGTCATTGTCGGGCGTAGTCATATTGGATTTAGGTATTATAAAAATGCCTATTCATGGGCATTTAGTCTGGCTGGCTTTGCTTTATGCGAGTGCTGCGTCTTTTTTGGGCTGGTTGATAGGTAGACCGTTGACCCCAGCAACTGATGCTAAACAAACCGCTGAAGCAAATTTCCGTTTTTCCTTAGTCTCTGCACAAGAGCATTCTTTATCCATTGCCATGATTCATGGCGAAAATAATGAACGGCAACGTTTTCACGCTTTGTTCGCCAACATAGGTGCGGCATGGCAGCAACAAACCAAAGCATGGGAACATATTTTGATGTTCTCTTCAGGCTATTCGGTATTGTCGATGGCGTTTCCCATTCTCGTTTCTGCCCCGCGTTATATTTTAGGTAGCATTTCGTTAGGCGCGTTGATGCAATCGGCGCAATCTTTCCAACACATGGCTTCTGCTTTGTCATGGCCAGTAGATAATATGGCGAGTATTTTTGAATGGCGGGCTTCGGTAGAGCGGATATTAGGCTTGCTGGAATCGCTAGATTATTTGGAACAAGAAATCGCAAGTCCTGATCCACGCCGTATTACCTTAGAAAAAACTGACCGTTCCATATTGGCTTTTGAAAATGTCTGTATTGCAAAGCTAAACGGTGAAGAAATAATGTCTTGCATCAATAGCGAAATCAAAGCGGGACAGCATGTGCTTATTACGGGTAATTTCTTCACGGGTTCTAAATTATTCAAAGCCATTACGGGTTTGTGGCCGTGGGGCTATGGACGTATTGCTTTACCTGACGATGAACAGTTATTTTTTATGCCGCCGCGTCCTTATTTACCAACGGGTACATTACGGTCAGCGATTTGTTATCCTTCCGCTGATGACGCATTTAGCCAAGACGTTTTAGAATCCGCTCTTAATCTAGCCGAATTGAATGAATTAATTGCTCAACTAGATCAATCGGATACTTGGGACAAATCCTTGTCACGCGAAACCCAACAGCGTTTAGGTTTAGTACGTTTGTTGTTGTATCGCCCTAAATGGATATTCTTACAAGAAGCCTTTGATTCACTTGATAATGAAGGCGAAGAGATGGTGTTACGCCTAATTTGTCGCGAACTTCCCGATGCGACGTTACTGACAGTCACTAATCTGCCTAACGCATCCATTTTCCATTCCCATGAATTATCCTTAATCTAGTAAAGTGGAGAAACAATATGACACACGCACACGCTAATGAAGTCGGCAAAAAACTACGCGGTGTTAATCTCGGCGGGTGGTTGGTGTTAGAAAAATGGATAACGCCGAGTGTGTTCGAGGGATTAGAAGCGACGGATGAAACTACCTATTGTGTAGAATTGGGTGACCGTGCCGATACCATCTTAAAACAACATTGGAATAGCTATATTACCCGTGATGATTTTGCGTGGTTAGCCAAAACGGGTATTAATGCAGTGCGTTTACCTGTCGGACACTGGTTATTCGGTAAAGATTATCCATATCACCGTAGCTATGGTGATAACCATTATCCGTTTGTCGTTGGTGGCTTAAACATTGTTGATAAGGTATTTGATTGGGCAGAAGAGTTTGGGATGTATGTTATTCTCGACTTACACGCGGCGGCAGGTTGCCAAAATGGTTTTGATAACGGCGGTATCAAAGATATTTGTGAATGGCATACTGACCCTGCCTATCTTGAGCATTCTCTCAGCGTATTAGAGCGACTCGCAGAGCGGTATCATACTCGTCCTGCCTTACATGGCATCGAAACCCTTAATGAACCGCGCTGGGATGTCGATACCGACTTACTGAAAAAATATCACACGGACGCTTATCATCGTATTCGTCGATACTGCAAACCTGAAAACGTTGCTGTGGTGTTTCATGATGGCTTTCGTTCACACCGTGAATACCTTGGCTTTTTAAAAGAACCTGAATTTCAAAACGTGGTATTCGATATTCACCGTTACCAATGCTTTACTCGTGAAGAAATTAATATGGATATTTATCACCATATCCAACGTGCCGCTATTGATTGGAAGAATGAAGCCGACGATATTATTCATGAATTAGGTCATCCAACCTATTGCGGTGAATGGAGTTTAGGTTTGGATTTAAGAGTGGTTTCGCTGTGGGCAGAAGGTCCTTTCAATCATGCCTTAGAAAATATGGATGATTTTCAAATGAACGTAGCTTATCGTGGCTATGCGGCGGCGCAACTCTTAACCTTTGAAAAATATCTAGGTTGGTTTTTCTGGAACTACAAAACCGAAACCACGCCTGCATGGTGTTTTCGGGATTGTGTGGAACGCGGTTGGTTTCCCGATAATTTTAGTTGAGCAGTGTTTGCAAAAAATATCCAAGGAAAAATCATCGTTTAACTATAAAATAGTCGCTTTTTACTCACAACCCCAAGGAGTTCACTATGAACCAACAAGACAGTATTAAACTGGTGGAAAGCTATTACGCGGCGTTTAACGGCGGCGATATGGACACCTTTTTAAGTTTGCTTACCGATGACGTGATTCATGACATTAATCAAGGTAGACGGGAAATTGGCAAAGAAGCGTTTACGCAGTTTATGGCGTGTATGAACCATAACTACAAAGAACAATTGGTTGATATGGTGATTATGGCAACCGCTGACGGTAAACGCGCTTCGGCTGAATTTGTGGTGCTAGGTGAATATTTAAGAACTGATGAAGGTTTACCCGAAGCGCAAGGTCAAAAATACAAACTACCTGCGGGTGCGTTTTTTGACATCCGTGATGGTAAAGTGGCGCGTATCACCAATTATTACAATCTGCAAGATTGGATTGCCCAAGTTGGCGGTTAAGGAGTAAAACAGCTTTAGCTGTTTTAACCAATAGCTAAAACTATTGGACTCCATTCAATAATACATAGGAATCAATCATGAAAAATTATTTTGCGTTATTACTATTCTTTTTTACCTCGTTTGCTTATGCACACGGCCCAGTTCGTCAAGACACCGATGAAACCATCACCATTAATGCACCTGCGGACAAAGTCTGGGGCATCATCAAAGATTTCGGTGATATGTCATGGCATCCAGCCATTAAAAGTACCGACATTAAAGGCGGCAACGACAAAGGGGCGGTGCGCGTGTTGACTCTGCAAGACGGCGGCACGATTACCGAAGAATTGAAAAAATATGATGACGTTAAACTATCATACTCTTACAAAATTACCGACATGAGTACCGCAAAAACTATCACTCATGCAGGTCAAGAAGAAAAAGTACCTGTCGTACCAGTCGGCAACTACTCTGCGACTATCAGCTTAGAACCACAAGGCGAAACCACTGTTGTACGTTGGAAAGCAGGCTACTACCGCGCTTACACTAACAACAACCCACCTGATGAAATGAACGAAGTAGCAGCCAATGCGGCTATCAAAGGCATTTTTACAACAGGTTTAAACAATCTGAAAACCTTGGCTGAAAAATAAGCCTAGCACCAAAAAACCTCCGAGGTTTTAAAAACCTCGGAGGTTTGAGATTCCCCCATCCACTCAAGAGACCAACCCATTATGAAAAAAATTCTGTTACCTTTAGCCGCTACCTTATTGTGCTTCACTGGCTTAGCTAACGCGCATGGTCCAGTTCGTCAAGACACCGAAGAAACTATCACCATCAACGCACCTGCTGAAAAAGTTTGGGGTGTCATTAAAGACTTTGGTGACATTGCAACATGGCATTCTGAAGTATTCACCGCAACAACTGAAGGAGGCAATGTCAAAGGCGGCAAACGTGTACTGACTTTAAAAGACGGCAACACCGTGACCGAAGAATTGAAAAAATATGACGAAGCAGGTATGTCATACTCCTACAAAATTACCGACATGAGTACCGTAAAAACCATCAACTACGCGGGCGTTGATGAAAAAGTGCCTGCTTTACCTGTCGCTAATTTTTCTGCCACCATCACCGTTGCACCACAAGGCGACAACAGCCAAGTGACTTGGAAGGCAGGTTATTACCGCGCTTACACTAACAACAACCCACCTGAAGAAATGAACGAAGCCACAGCCAATGCCGCTGTTAAAGCATTTGTTAGCACAGGTCTAATTGATCTGAAAAACATCGCTGAGAAATAAAACCATGTTCACACTGAACGACCGTGTCGTCCTCATCGCGTTACTAACAACGGCATCAACACCACTAACCGCCGCACCGTTTGCTTACATCAGCAACCAACTCGCCGACAACGTGTCGATTATTGACCTTGCCACTAACAAAGTCGTCAACACGGTCGCCGTTAGTGGTAAACCCGCTGGCGTTGCCGTATCGCCCGATGGGAATAAAGTTTATATCAGCACGCCCGAAGCGGACGGTTTTGCGGTGATAGATGCTAGAAAACAGCAACTATTAACCACTGTTAAAACCAGTAACGGCGCGTTAGGTATCACCGTCGCGCCCGATAACAAACGGCTGTATGTAGCAGATTGGTTTAAAAACACGGTCTCAGTGCTGGACGCTTCAAACTTAGAAATCATAAAAACGATTACCGTTGGACAATCCCCGTCAGGGCTAGTCGTTAGCCCTGACAGTCGTTGGCTATACGTCGCCAATCGCCTTGATAACTCCGTCTCCAAAATTGACACCCACAGCCTGACCGTGAAAAAAACCGTCACAGTCGGTGAACATCCGTTTGGTTTAGCCATAGATTCCACAGGCGGCCGCGTTTATGCTGTCAATGTCGAAAGCGATGATGTCACGGTACTAGAAACCGCCGCTATGAAATCGATTGCCACTATTAAAGTCGGCGCGTTACCTTACGCTGCAACTTTAGCGTTAAATGACAGCCGCTTATTCGTCACTAACATGGACGACGGCACAATTTCCGTCATCGACACCGACACCTTAACCAACATTGGTTTAATAGAAGTCGGCGAAAAACCGGAAGGCATAGGCACACATACAGATGACCGCCACATCTACGTCGCCAACTGGTTCGATAAAAATGTCTCCGTATTAGATGCCAAAACCTTACAAGTCACAGAAACGGTAAAAACCGACAGAGGCAGTCGAGCGTTTGGACAATTTATTGCTAGATAGTCATGACTGCGATAATGTATTGCTGGTGCGATACCCTGTAGAGACGTTGCATTGCAACGTCTTAATCTTCAATATGTGAACTTATCCGACAACGCTCCAGCGTTGTGTGATTAAAGAATGTAAGAAGACGCTGGAGCATCCACAACTGCTTCCAACACTAGAGCGTTGGAACGATGCAACAGAGAAAAATAAATGAAATTTGAATTTACTAAATTTGGCTATATTGATACTGGGAGTATTGAAATTGCTGACTTTACTGTTATGTGTGGTCGAAATAATGTTGGAAAAACTTATATTAGTCATGCGATATATGGATTTTTTAAACATTTTCAAAGATTGGTAGAGTTACCTATTGATAAATTACAAATAGAAGAGCTAAAAGAAAGTGGAGTAATAAAAGTTAATCTTTTAGATTTTTCTGAGCATATTCAATCTTGCTTTAATCATGCAGGTGATAAGTTTACTAAAAATCTTGAAGGTTTTTTTAATGCTCCAGATGACTATTTTTTAAAAACAAAAGTTAAATTTATTTGCTCTAATTTTTCGCCTGACTTTTCAAAATCATTTAAAAGTACGATTAATTTTGGTAAGCGGGAAATGCTACGTTTTAGTAAAGTTGAAAATGACTCAATGTTGGATATTACTTTACAAACAAGTAATGAAAGTCGTATTCCATTAAGAATTTTGATAGATGTTATTTCAGAGCAAATTGCTTGGTGCCTTTTTATTGGTCAACTGCCTACTCCTTTTGTTATTACTTCAGAGCGCACTGCTATTTCACTCTTTTATAAAGAATTAGATATTAGCAAAAATGCAATTTTAGAACATATATCCGATAACGACAAAGTTGATCCTTTCAAATTATTAAATAGTATGCGTTCTCGTTATGCTGAACCAATTAAAGACAATATTGACATAATTAGGGATTATGAAAACTCAAGTAAAACAAAAAGCTTTCTACGAGAGGATAAAATAAAATATAAGGAAGTTTTTGAAGCATTGCAAGATGTGTTAGATGGTTCATTTAAAAGTATAGATAAACAAGTATTTTATCAACCAAGAAAAGAGCGTAATAGAGATAAAGTTATTGTGTCTGTCTATCTTGCATCATCATCTGTTAAATCCCTTTTTCTCTTCGATTATTATGTTAATTGTTTAGCTGAAAAAAGTGGTCTACTAATTATTGATGAACCTGAATTAAATTTACATCCTGATAACCAAAGAAAAATGGCAAGGTTTTTAGCTCGCTTAGTTAATGCAGGGATTAAAATAATAGTAACTACTCATAGTGACTATTTAATTAAAGAAATAAATAATTTCATTATGTTAAGTGGTGATTTAGAAAATAAACAGGCTATAATGAAAAAGCATGGTTTTATTGAAACAGATATTTTGAAACAAGAACAAATTGCTGCTTATAGTTTAGGTTCGGTTCATTCTATCAATAAGATTAATGTGGATAAATACGGTATGGATATGTCTATATTCGATGAGTTAATTGCCGATGCTAATGAATCATCCGATGACATCTATTACAGCATTAGGGAATAATATGTTGGAGTCTCTTCAAAAGGTAATGTTACCCGATGTCAAAATTGATTTCAGCACAGATGATGGTGTATTAATACTTAAAGAAAATAAGAAAGAAAGTAAGATTAAAAAACTTTATATACAGAGCGTACCAGAGCAAAGCTTTGCTTTTACATTAGATTATGAACCAAAAGGAAATAGTCGTTGGTTTAAGCAGCTATCTTGTTATGTTAACCCAGCAACTGACAAGATTAATAAAGGCTGTGATTTAGTGGTTGTTACCTACAAAAACAACCAATGGCGAATTTTGATTTTAGATATGAAGTCAGATAAACCAAATATATCAGATACAACAACTCAATTATTGAACTCAGAATTATATGTTCGTTATATCGTTTCTATGATTGAAAATCACTATGGAATAGATATTAGAAGTCTCAATATTAATTATCAGCGCACTATGATAACAACAAAAATACGCAAGGGAGCAACTTACAAACCTAATGAAGGAAGATATGAAAGTGGTTCATTTCTTCCGTGCATGTAACAGTAAAAAATGAAGAAGCATCTGTTAATTTTGGTAAATTATTTGGTACATAGCTCTTAGGTTTGCTGGGATTCGCTACGCACTCTAGCGAATCGTACCTCATCCCAACCTACGCTTTACCCATCTATTATATAGACTGCTTAAAAATTCATTCCAACTAGACACTGACTAAGTAAAAAACCATGAAAAACTTAAAATATGTCATTTACCGTGAAGGCGATTATTATGTTTCGCAATGTTTAAATATTGAAGTGGCTAGTTTTGGTTCAACTATTGATGAAGCATTGAGTAATTTAAAAGAAGCGGTTGAATTATATTTAGAAGATGACAAGGCACTAAGCAATTTTCATGAAGTAGGTGAATTTATGCTGGGTGAGTTTGCAATTCATGCCTAAACTACCTTCATCGAAAGAAATTATTGCCGTGCTGTTGGCGCATGGTTTTGAAAAAGTCAGTCAAAAAGGTAGTCATCATAAATACTGTAAAGGCAATCGCATTGTGATTGTGCCTAGTCCTAAAAAAGAAATTCCAATTGGTACGTTACAATCCATTATTAAACAGGCTGGATTGAGTCGTGAAGATTTTTAAATTTAAAAAAATTACGTTGAATTAAACCAAAGCAACAAAGCATTTATTGAGAACTTACCATGATTCAAGACGATATTATTAATGACTTGCAATATATCCCCGAATCTAAATTAAAAGAAATTTATGATTTAATCCACGCGCTTAGGCTTAAATTTGATAGCGAAAATAAAGAGCAAGAAAAACAGCAAACTATAGCGGGCTGTTTAAAAGAATACGCAAATGGCTATATTCCAACTGAACAAGCCAAACAACAAGCATGGGATGATTCAATTGATGAAAAATATCACCGTTCTTGATACTAACGTTATTTTGCGCTATTTACTCAATGACCATCCGCAACATTTTGAGGTGGCTAATGCGTTTATGGCAAAGGTAATGGCTGGAGAAATAACGGTTTATATTCCCGATAGCGTAATGGCTGAATGTGTTTATGTTTTATTAAAGGTATATAAAGTTCCTAAAATAAAAGTTTGTGACATATTAACTGAGCTTTTTAATTATGCTGGAATTAGCCCTATCAACCGCGA
>Ga0208115_1000411_pt1 | contig 10738 bp, 5 predicted proteins | sample LakWasMeta4_LOW4_2_FD_183856 | JGI IMG/M metagenome (GOLD analysis project Ga0208115, IMG submission 183856) | Freshwater sediment methanotrophic microbial communities from Lake Washington under simulated oxygen tension - Sediment Metagenome... | ecosystem: Environmental > Aquatic > Freshwater >...
GTCTTGCGGCTCCGGCGTCCGGCTCGGCATCAAATAATCGGCAATGGTGTTGCTGAGATTTTTTTTGATTTCCGCTAAAAAGCTGATCACGTCATCGATATTTTGATAACTGTCATTCAGTTCGGCAAACAACGGTTCTATCGCCAGATCAATGGTGTCGTTATCCAGTTGCTTGATTTTTTCAACCATGGCCCTGCGCCACTGGGGCAACTCCAGCAGGACATCGCTCAGGTATACTTCCAGCTCCTCGACATGCTTGTGAAAGACTTCCCGTTCCGTCAGCGGCAATTGGGTGAACTGGTCTTCATTCAGCGCCTTGTTGTCCCGGATAGGCGCAAAAGAAATCGTCTCGCCTTCCCTGAACAACGCAATCTCCAAGGACTGAGCCTTTTTATCGACCAGATCGATCGCGTTGTTATAGTACTGGTTAAAATGGCGTTCGATAGCGCTCTTTTTTTGTTGATACGTAGGGCTTTCAAAGGCGGCGGGAAAGGTCGCCAGCAGGTTATCGATCAGCTTTTCGATGTCCTTGCTGAGCGTTTGGCCATGCTCTGCCGGCAGTTCAACGGCGACCGGCTCTCTCGGATTATCGAAATTATCGACATAAGCATAGGAGGGCGGCGCGGGCAATGTTTTGGCCTGGGCATCCAGATGGTTGGTAATCATCGACAACCGGCCCAATCCCGGCTCACCCATCACAAAAATATTGTAGCCGGGGTTACTCATGGCGACGCCAAACTCCAGTGCGGACTGGGCTCTGGACTGGCCCAAAATGGTGTCCGGCAATTTAGGTGCGGTTGGGAACTCAAAGCCAGTCAAATCGACATTTAGTTTCAGTGATTCAAGGGGGAGCTTTGAGTGGTTCGACATGATTAGGAGAAGTTCTCGGATTACATAAAAACGGCAATTCTACCATTTTTTACTGCATTGTCCGATTTGAACCAAGTGGCGCCAAAAGACAGGACGTTTTTTCAACATAGGCCGGAACGATGCAGAAAATAGATGACTTGCTCTCGAGACTTTAACAACATGACAGCCTGACTTAAATTTAGAATTGCTGTCGTTGCAATACCATTGAAACAGCGGCTGCACGGGTGGCGACGCCCAGCTTTTCAAAAATATGTTCGAGATGTTTATTGATTGTGCGTGGACTACTGCCCAGAATGATACCCACTTCTTTATTGGTCTTGCCTCTGGAGATCCACATCAGTATTTCCGCTTCACGAACAGTAAGCCCCAGAGAATTTCTTACCCAATCAAGATCCCACTCCCCTGAATGCTTTTCCAAAATCAGAAGGTATTCGCCGGTACTTCGGCACGGTGTTATTTTTGCTAAAAAACAGACACCGGTTCGGCAGCTTTCAAAGGATTCGGGTTTCTCGCCAGGCTCTGTCTGCCGTTTAATCCATTCCAGCAGCGGTTTGGGCAGCGGCGAACCGACTTCATGCTGTCCCGTTAATGCGTGTGTTTGCAGGAACTCATCCAGCCAGCGGATGCCGCCGGGCGTTAACCAGGTGATAATGCCCGATGAATCGATTGCCAAGGCGGAAAAAGGGCTGTTGTTTAAAGCATTTTCGACACGACGCAGATTTCGGGCCTGAGTCAGCTGTAAGTCCACTCTGGCCAGCACTTCAGGCGGGCGAATCGGCTTGACGATATAATCGACGGCGCCTTCACCGAAGCCGCGTAACAGGCTGTCCAGCTCGCTTAACGCGGTCATGAACAGCACCGGAATATCGGCGGTTTCGGGCGAGGATTTCAGCCGGTTACAGGTTTCAAACCCGTCAATGCCCGGCATCATAATATCCAGCAAAATAATATCCGGTTTCAGGTAAGCGATTTGTTCCAATGCCGATAAGCCATCGGTGGCAATCAATACCCGGTAACCGGCTTCAGAAAGCGTGTCGGATAACAAGGCCAGATTGCCGGGCGTATCATCGACAATCATCGCGACTCCATTAAATTGACTGGTCATTACCGGTTAGTTCCTCACTGGCACTATGCAAAAGTTTCTTGATTTCAGCCATATCAAACCCGCCGGCCAGCGTCATGATTCTCTGCGCAAAATAGCTATATTCCGGACGGTGCCGAATAAGCTGGGTCAGATATTGATTAAGTCCCTGTAAATCACCGATTCGGACATAGCCGGTTAGTTCCTGAATAATCTCTAATGAAGGCGGCTCATCGGGGCATTGCAATTCCGCGTCATCTTCCTGGTAAATCCACTCCACACCCAGATGCAGTTTAAGTTTGTAGAGTAATTCGCTGACTTGTATAGGCTTAACCAAGAAATCGTTGCAACCGGCATTAATGGCATTAAGCCGGTCGGACGGATAGGCGTTGGCGCTTAATACGACAATCGGCGTTGCATTGCCGTTTTGGCGCAGCAGATGCGCTGCTGCGGCTCCATCCAGTCCGGGCATCGATAAATCCAACAGAATAAGGTCCGGCGCTTCTTTTTCGACGCTATCCAGGCATTGTTCACCGCAGCCTGCCTCAATCAAGCCGAAACCTAAGGGGTCTAAAATAGATAGTATCAGCTGTCGATGATCCGGCTGGTCATCGACAATAAGGATTTTCCGGCGTTTTCCCCGGTAACCGATGATGTCTTCTTCCTGAATGTATAGCTGTTCTCCGCCCAGATTGGGCAGCAACAATCTGACTGTAAAGGTGGAACCTTTGTCTCGCTCACTGACGACAACCAGCTCACCGCCCATGATTTCGCATAAAATTTTGCTGATGGTTAGTCCCAAACCGCTGCCGGAGTCCAAACTCTCATTCGGCAATTGGGTGAACGGCTGGAAAATATTTTGCAGTTGATCGTTATGTATGCCGGGACCGGTATCGACGACCTGAAAAGTGGTGACTCCGCAACTGTAACCGATACGGAATATAATCTCTCCGGTTGCGGTAAACTTGATCGCATTGCCGAGCAGGTTGATCAATATTTGTCCGACCCGCTTTTCATCGCCGCGCACCCGCTGAGGCAGGGTGTTGAGAATCTGGCAATAAAACGATAGACCTTTCTGTTCCGCTTGCGGCTTAAAAACACTGACCAGATACTCAATAAAACTTGGGAAGTCAATCGGCTCCTGACGCAGCTCGAATTTACGCGCTTCGATACGGGCAATATCCAGAATGTCTTCGATCAGCGCGGATAAATGTTCGCCGTTACGCTTTAAAATATCCACGGCCTGTCGCCTATGCGCCGGTATGGTCGGGTCTTTCTGCAAAATATAGGCATAGCCGACAATGCTGTTTAACGGCGTGCGTATTTCGTGACTCATGCTGCTAAGAAAACGGCTTTTCGCACTGTTGGCGCGATCCGCCATTTTGGTGGCCAGCTGTAGCTTCGCGTCGGTCTTTTTATGTTCATCGATTTCCATCAGCAAACGCTGGGTTTGCCTGGCAATTTCTTCATGCGCAACGCGCCGGCTCTCGTCGTTCAGGATCAGCCACCAGGTACACAATCCGATAAATACCAGTAACGAGGCGTAAACCTTAACAAAATTTGCCAGTAACAGGTTGAACGAAGGCAGGTAATGTTCGGCGACCAATAAATCCTGGTAGTAAATAATCCCGATAAATACGCTGGTTAAAACGGCCAGAAACAAAAACAGCAGGCTAAAACGTATCAAGCGTAGCCTGACGCTCAAATTCACCCAGCCCGGCAAGCAGCATTCCGCAAATCTTTGCAGATAATCATCCAGGCGCAAGCCCGGCTTGCAAGCATCCATGCAACGCGAATCCAGCGTGCAGCAAAGCGAGCAAATACTACCCTCATAGACAGGGCAATAAGCCATATCTTCCCGCTCGAAATGATTTTCGCAGATGTTGCACCGGCTGACTTGAGCCTGATTATTAAAGTTGATGTCACGCGCAAGATAACGTCGGCTCCCATACAGCAGAGCGATGCACGGGACCAGCAGAAAGGCCAGACTCAATGCAATAAACGCTGAAAATGCCTGTGCGTAAGCGCCGAACAGCCCCAAATAAGCCAATATCGAGATTACCGAAGCGCACAATGTGGACAGTATGCCGACCGGATTGAGATCCGGCAGGTAAGCGCGTTTGAACTCAACCGCTTTAATGCTCAAACCCAAAGGCTTGTTGATCAGTAGTTCTGCGGCAACCGCGCTGATCCAGGCTATCGACATATTGGAGAACAGGCCCAATACTTTTTCCAAAGCGCCGAATACGCCGAATTCCATCAGTAAAAGTGCGATAGAAACATTAAACAGCAGCCATACCACCCGTCCGGGATGGCTGTGCGTCAGGCGCGAAAAAAAATTCGACCAGGCCAATGAGCCGGCATAGGCATTAGTGACATTGATTTTGATCTGGGAAATCACCACAAACAAGGTGGTGACCGCTAAGGCCAGTTCGGTATTGTCGAACAGGTCGCCGTAAGCCACCAGATACATTTGCGTCGGCTCATGCGCATGAATCGGCGCTATGCCGTGACGAATGGCCAGATGAGCCAGCAAAGCCCCGCCCAGTTGTCTGGCCATGCCGAACAAAATCCATCCGGGACCGGCGATAATGGTCGCCAGCCACCAACGTCCCCGGTTTTTTTCGGTTAACTCCGGCATAAAGCGCAAAAAGTCCACTTGTTCGCCGATTTGCGCGACCATCGAAAACGCTATGGTAGACGCACTGCCGAACATCAGCCAGTTAAAACCCTGGCCGCTGCCTGCGATCCAGAAGTAGGTCTGCACCGTCATTATCGAGTCCGGTTCGCGGATGAATACCGCAATGTAAGGCGCAATCAACAGCACCAGCCACAGCGGCTGCGTCCATATTTGCAAGCGGCTGATCGTGGTGATTCCGAAAGTCACCAGAGGAATGACGGTAACGGCGCTGATAATATGCGCTATCGCGATTGGGATATGGAAATACAGCTCGAGAGCCAGGGACATGATCGATGCTTCGAGCGCGAATAACGTGAACGTAAACGAGGCATAAATCAACGAAGTTACGGTCGACCCGATATAGCCGAAACCGGCGCTGCGCGTCAGCAGGTCTATATCGATGTTATAGCGGGCGGCGTAATAACTGATTGGAAAGCTGGTGATAAAAATAATCAGGCCAACCGCCAGAATCGCCCAGAACGCATTGGTAAAGCCGTAATTGATCGACAGAAAGCCGCCTATTGCTTCCAGAACCAGGAATGACGTAGAGCCGAACGCGGTATTGGCTACCTGGAATTCCGACCATTTGCGAAACGTGCGCGGTGCAAACCTGAGCGCATAGTCTTCCAGCGTTTCGTTGGCAACCCAGGCGTTATAGTCGCGACGGATTTTTGAGACACTTTGTCGGATATTGGTTTCCTTAATAATTTTTTACAAAATGAGTTGCAGACCGCTCATTGCATTGGTTAATTCGTTATTCTATGTAAGCAATAACTACACCATGGTAAGCAATAACCTGATCTGAGATTGCCTGTAAGGCCAATGCGCTGAACAGCAAGGTAACGTAAAAACCTTGATTCAACTTGGTGCGATTAGCCTTAACTACGCCCGATAACGGCCGCTTGTTTTGAAATTTTCCCGGTCCCGGTGTGGCGCGTCCCGCCATTGCGCCAGTAAGACCAGGCACGGTAGGAGCGGGCCGCGCCCGCGACATTTGAGCCGCGTTACAGCGCTTTGATCGCGGGCATGGCCCGCTCCTACAACGCTTAAGTTAATCGCATTCCTCCATTTTATAGCCTTTCGTGCCCGAATTTTAAAATCACCGGCGATCCCTGATTGTGAATGATGATCTGCTTACGGCCTTCACCTTCCTTTTCCTTGCCCGGAGCATCGGTTTTGCCTGCTTCGTCCGGGTTGGCGACGGTTTCGATACGCACCTCCGGAATCCAGCTTGGTTTAAGACTTGATGACGGCCGGTTTTCAGCTTTATCCGGCCACTTAAGCTCGCTCAACAAATTGAAGCAGACCGTGCTGATGTGATCGACCAACTGGGCTTCATTAGTCGCATTCCCGGCAACAAAATCCATATTCAGATAGCTTGATTGCTTCGGCTGCGCGATAGAAGTCAACTCGCAGCTGATCGGCAGCACATTGGCTTTTTGAAAATTGAGCGCTCTTGGGTCGGAATTGCCCGAAGAAAATGAAAACCCGGGCGGTGTTTCGCTGTGTTCGATCAAGCCGACTTCGGCAGTCAAAGTGTGACTAAAAACCTGCTGGTCTTCAGTTCCGACCGGATAACCCCAGCCCGACAGATTTTTACCGATCCGGGCAGCGGCATCCCGCTGAGCCAATACCGGTTTCAACGACGGTTGCTTGACCGTGCCGATCCTGAATTCAATCCGCTTAATCGATGCGGTATCGATTTGCATCGGCTTTTTTTCCAGGCCCGGCGCGCAGGCGGTTAACAGCCAAGTCATTGCGATAGTTTTGAAAAATAGGCTGCTGACAGGGTCGTGTATTGGCTTATTCATACGAATCCGAATTGTGTGTGACAGGTTCCGCAACTGTAGGCGAGTTGCCGGTTGCCGGATATACGTCATTTGACTGATGAGTCAGATGACGCATTGTGCAAATTCCCCCCGGACAAAATAATCATCCCCAGCCAACTTCCTGGCTGCATCCGGATAACCCGGCTGCAATATCAAATCACGTTTTAAATTCTGGGGAACCTGACATGAGTGATTCTACAAAAACAACGGCCGGAATAAGAAGCAAGCCGCTTCTTTCGGCAATAGGGCTGTTAACGCTGGCGGCCGGATATACCCCGGCTACGCAAGCCGGGGCGACATTTAAAATCGACGACACCAAATGGGTCAGCATCGGCGCGGGTTTACGCAGCAGTTTCCAAGCTGCCGAAAGCGGGGCCGGTGCCAGCGGCAACAAATGGAGTAACGACTTTAACCTGGACAATATCCGTTTGTACCTCAACGGACAAATCCACAAATATTTGAAAGTGGAGTTCAATACCGATTGCCAAACTTGCAGCAACGGCGGCGAAGTCCGGGTATTGGATGCAATCGGCAAGATTGAGTACAACCCATACGTTAATCTATGGGTAGGCCGCATGCTGGTTCCTGCCGAGCGCCGGGAAATGAACGGTCCGTTTTACAGCGCGATCTACAATATTTTCAGTTCCGGCACGCCGTTCGAGCCTGCCGATTACAACTTGACGATTAAATCGGACGGCACTTCGGCCGGTTCTTTCGGCCGTGACGACGGCGCGACCTTCTGGGGGGCCGCGTTTAACGGCCGCTTGCAATATGCGGTCGGTTTCTTTCGCGGCTTAAGAGGCGGCGCCAATGTCGACGACAACATCCTATACAGCCAACGTTTCGCGTACAACTTCTGGGATGTCGAGAAGAATCCCGGCTATTACACCTCGGGCACTTACTACGGCAAAGGCGGCGACATCCTGACCGTCGCCGTGTCCAACCAGTATCAGGAAGACGGCGCGGGCACGGCTTTAGATCATGGCAACTTCCGCGGTACCGCAGTCGACCTGTTGATGGAAAAAGTGCTGCCCAATAACGCAGTAGTGACGGTAAACGGCGAATACAAAAACTACGGGATTTCCGGCGGCTACAGTCAGGCCTCGCGCAATGCGGGCGGCGGTTTTTCTATGTTTGAAGGCAACGCCTATGACGTCAGCGGCATGTACCTGTTCCCGCAGAAAGTCGGCATCGGCCTAGTCCAGCCTTATGTGCGTTATGTCAATGTGATGCCCGGCGGCAGTTCCAGTCGCAATTCCTACGAAGGCGGCTTGAACTACGTGATCGACGGCCATAACGCCAAAGTGTCGTTGAGTTGGGAATACGGCGATCTTATGACTAAAGGCCTGAACTACACATCAACCGCTACCGGCGTAAACACCAATGCCGTAAAACTCGGTTTTCAGTGGCAGATCTAAACCCTCTTAACATTTCAGGATTACCAATATGAACAGATTATCTTCAAAACTGCGCTTACTCGGCATTGCAGGCGCGATAGCGACATTAACCTTAGCGGCAGGCGCGGCGAACGCCGAAGACACCATTAAAGTCGGCGTGTTGCACTCATTGTCCGGCACCATGGCGATCAGCGAAACCACGCTGAAAGACACGATGCTGATGTTGATCGACGAGCAGAACAAAAAAGGCGGCTTGCTAGGCAAGAAACTCGAAGCGGTAGTTGTCGATCCGGCTTCAAACTGGCCGCTGTTTGCGGAAAAAGCCCGTGAATTGCTGACCAAGGATAAAGTCGCCGCGATCTTCGGCTGCTGGACGTCGGTGTCGAGAAAATCCGTATTGCCGGTTATAGAAGAGCTTAACGGCCTGCTTTTTTACCCGGTGCAGTATGAAGGCGAAGAGTCGTCCAAAAATGTCTTTTATACCGGCGCCGCGCCGAACCAGCAGGCGATTCCGGCGGTCGATTATCTGATGAACGATTTAAAGGTAAAACGTTGGGTACTGGCGGGCACGGACTACGTTTATCCGCGCACCACCAATAAAATCCTTGAAGCGTACCTTCTTTCCAAAGGCGTCGCCAAAAAGGACATTATGATTAATTACACGCCTTTCGGGCATTCCGATTGGCAAGGCATTGTCGCGGACATCAAAAAATTCGGCTCTACCGGTAAGAAGACCGCGGTTGTTTCAACGATTAACGGCGACGCCAATATCCCGTTCTACAAAGAACTGGGCAATCAAGGCATTTCAGCGGAACAGATTCCGGTCATTGCATTTTCGGTAGGCGAGGAAGAATTGTCGGGCATGGACACCAAGCCGCTGGTAGGCCATTTGGCTGCGTGGAACTATTTCATGAGCGTCGATACCACTAAAAATGCCGCGTTTATCAGCCAATGGCATGACTTTATCAAAAACCCGAAACGCGTCACCAACGACCCGATGGAAGCGCATTACATCGGTTTCAATATGTGGGTCAAAGCGGTTGAAAAAGCCGGTACGACCGATCCTGACGCGGTGCAAAAAGCGATTATCGGCGTCGAGTTCCCGAACCTGACCGGCGGCACCGCTAAAATGCTGCCTAACCATCACATCAGCAAACCGGTATTTATCGGCGAAATCCAGGACGACGGCCAATTACAGACGGTTTGGCAAACCAACAAGCTGATCGACGGCGATGCCTGGTCCGACTTCTTGCCGGAAAGCAAACCGATTATAGCCGACTGGACAGCGCCGATCAGTTGCGGCAATTACAACACCAAAACCAAAAAGTGTTCCGGGCAAAATTTTTGATCGGTAACTAACATATTTTCCAATACTGTGGGAGCGGCTTTAGCCGCGAAGATGACGGCAATCGCGGCTGAAGCCGCTCCCACGTTTTCCTCAGAACTTAACGTGCCATCCGTGTTCCATTTATTAAACTACGGAGTTGTTATGAAACCGAATTCTTTCCGATGGTGTTGCCGGATAATACTGGGATTGTTCCTGATGTCGCCAACCTTGAGTATCGGTCAGGAAAATGCCGCCGAAGATGTTTTCTCGGCCGCTTTATCCAATCTTAAAGCCGGGTCCATGCAGGAGCGTGAACAGGCTATCGAACAACTGGCCGCCGTGCCGAATCCGCAGGCTGTTGCCGTATTACAAGCCCTACTGGACGGTCGGCTATTTAATATTAAAGCCGATGAAAAACTTGTGATCGGCGAAGAAGTTGAGGCGGGATACAAACTGATTGACGCCGAAAGCGCGGAAAGCCTCGGCACCGTGGAACGATCCGCTACGAAAAAAATCACCGTTAACAACAGCTTGCGTACCTCGTTACGGAAAATAATCGGTCGCTTGCAGCTTAATGACGATGATTCTGGCGTAAGGCTTGAAGCTGTCGGCGCGATGGGTAAATCCATTGACGACCAGAGTTTGGCGCTGTTGCGCGGCCATCTTATGATGGAACGGGACGACAAGGTACAAAATGCGATCAAGCTTATTTTGGGGCTGGAGCAATTGAACAGCCCCGACAAAAGCGTGCGTTTGGCCGCGATAGAATTATTAAAGGATCAGGCCAACCAAAATGTGGTTAACCGCTTGAACGAACTGGTCGAGAAAGACGCCGGAGGCCGTTATCTGGAAGCGGACAGCGATGTGCGCCATCAGGCCGAAGCCGTGTTGGCAAAAATCAATTCGAAGCTGCAAATGTATGCGGCTATCGAAACCCTGTTTTTCGGTCTTAGCCTGGGTGCGGTACTGGTCTTGGCCGCGATTGGATTGGCCATTACTTTCGGCGTGATGGGCGTGATCAATATGGCGCACGGCGAGCTGATGATGCTCGGCGCTTATACAACCTATGTCACGCAGCAGCTGATGCCCAACCATTTAGGGCTGTCGCTGGCGGTTGCTGTGCCGGCGGCTTTCATTATTTCGGCAGTGGCGGGGATTGTGATCGAACGCGGCATTATCCGGTTTTTATACGGTCGCCCGTTGGAAACGCTGTTGGCGACTTTCGGTGTCAGTCTGGTTCTGCAACAGACCGTGCGCTCGATTTTTTCACCGTTAAACCGCAGCGTCGCGACGCCTGAATGGATGAGCGGCGCCTTGCAAATCAACGATTTTTTGTCGCTGACCTGGAACCGCTTGTACATATTAATTTTCTGTTTGCTGGTGTTTGTGTTGCTGCTGCAAATCCTGAAGCGCACCCGCTTGGGACTGGAAGTACGCGCCGTTGCGCAGAACCGCAATATGGCAAAGGCCATGGGCATTCCGACCGGCCGCGTCGATGCGTTGACTTTCGGGCTGGGCTCGGGCATCGCCGGAGTCGCCGGGGTCGCGTTAAGT
>Ga0208115_1000413_pt1 | contig 10729 bp, 6 predicted proteins | sample LakWasMeta4_LOW4_2_FD_183856 | JGI IMG/M metagenome (GOLD analysis project Ga0208115, IMG submission 183856) | Freshwater sediment methanotrophic microbial communities from Lake Washington under simulated oxygen tension - Sediment Metagenome... | ecosystem: Environmental > Aquatic > Freshwater >...
CAGGCTGACCTGTTTTCGGGCACAGGCAGGTGAATTCCGGAATTTCCATGTGAATATGGAAGTCGCGGCTTGGGTTTGGATTCTCGAAAGTCTCCAGAGTTTTGCTAGGTTGCGCGGTGGGCTTGGCGCCTAATGATTGATCGCTCATGATTGATGTGCTGCTTTTTGCTTAAAAAACGTTATTATAACGCTTATGGGTACTTCTATAAATGCAGAGTTTGAGATGCAGTACAAGGCGCACGGAACGCAGTAACCGAAATAGTATGCTTATACAGTGAGGTTGCGAGTACCGCGCAACGCAGTAATGCGCTCAAAGAATGTATTTATAGAAGTACCCTTAACAATTCAAACAAAAATTCCTACTGGCATTTATACCTTAACTTTGCGTTTAACTCACCTAAAATTAGCTGGATTCAAATCGTTTGTTGAACCAACAACACTGCATATTCACGGGCAGCGCGTTGGTATCGTCGGGCCTAATGGCTGCGGCAAATCCAACGTGATGGAATCGGTGCGCTGGGTGCTGGGTGAGTCTTCAGCTAAAGAAATGCGCGCCGATGCAATGGATGCCGTCATTTTTAATGGTTCCGGCAATCGAAAGCCCATATCCCGTGCCAGCGTTGAACTCGTGTTTGATAACAGCCTGGGCAGCGCTGGCGGAGAGTGGTCGCAATATGCCGAGATTTCAGTCAAGCGCGTCATCGAGCGTGATAAGGGCTCAACGTACTATATTAATAACGCTGTCGTGCGCCGTCGGGATGTCGCAGATCTGTTTCTAGGCACAGGCCTGGGTGGTCGGGCTTATGCCATTATTGGCCAAAATACCATTAGCCGTATTGTTGAAGCCAGGCCTGAAGAAATGCGCGTTTTTCTGGAAGAAGCCGCCGGCATTACCAAATATAAAGAACGCAGGCGCGAGACGGAACTGCGGTTGCGCGATACCCGGGATAATCTGACGCGGGTAGAGGATGTGCTGCGAGAACTTGATAAGCAGATTTTACGTTTGCAGTCTCAGGCTGCTGTTGCTGAGGAATACCATCGTCTGCATGCGGCCTTGAGTCTTGTTAAGGGTCAGATCTGGCTGCTAAAGAAACAGGAAGCTAGCGCTGGTTGGGAAAAAGCAATGCGGGTCGTGGAAAAGCTGGTGAATGAGATGGAAGCGCAAATGGCCAGCTTGCGCAGCAGTGAGAGCGAGTTGGAAATCATCAGGCAGCAGCATGTTGCAGCCACTGAAACAGTCAATGCTGCACAAGCCAGCTATTATGAGGCGAATGCAGCCGTTTCAACACTTGAAAATCAGGTGAAAAACACTGCGGATGCGCGTGACCGTATGCAGCTGCAATTGCAGCAACTGCTTGCCCAGTCGGAGAAAAATGCTACACAGTATGCAAATGTTGAAAGTGGCTTGCTGGAGGCAGGCAATCTGCTGCAAGCTGCAAATGCTGACTTTGCTTCAGCTGAAGCACATGCGCAGGCTGCGCGTGAATCACTGGCTGCGAGCACGCAGCAGTATCAGGCTGCCCTGGCAGACTTTAACGCTTGCCAGGCAAACTGGCTAAGTGCAGAGCAGCGTTTGCGGCTGGAGCAGGCAAATATCGGCCACGTTACCCGCACAATTAGTGACACAGTCGAACAGTTGAAGCGATTGCAGCAAAGCTTGTCGATGTTGCAGATTCCCGCAGATGAGGCGCTGCATGAAAAGCAAACGCAGCTGGAAGCGCTGGAAGCAGAAGTGAAAGTAGCTGAAGCTAAAATATCCGACATGCTCGAAAATGAGACCGCGATGCGGGAGGCTATAAAAACCGCGCGTGAGCACATGCATGAGCAGCAGCGCAGTCAGCATGTGATGGAAGCTGAAATTAATTCTTTATCAAAAATACAGCAATCGATACATGATGCGAATAATGAGGCTGCTTTAGCTTCGTGGCTGAAACAATCGGGATTGAACGGCAATGCACGCATCTGGCAGTTGCTTGGTATTCAGTCCGGCTGGGAAACAGCGCTGGAAGCGGTTTTAAGCGGCCGCCTCAATGCCCTGGTGCATAAAGCCTTGCCTGAAAACAGGCCGCCAGCCGCGCTCAGCATTGCTTTTAGCGGCAGTGGTCATCAGGCTGCAATTGGAACATCCGATTTTTTACCTATGTTTTCTTTCCTTGAGCGGGTTGATCCGGCTTATCAGCCCGTACTCCAGGATTGGCTGGCAGGCGTCTATCTGCTAACGGATGATATGAAACCGGCTGCCGCCTGCCAAAAGCTTGGCCAGGGCGAGTGCCTGGTTAACCGGCACGGTGATATTTACACACGGCACAGCGTTACTTATTTTGGTGCGCAGTCATTGCTGCATGGTGTGCTTGAGCGCCAGGCCAGACTTGATTTACTGCAGCAGCAGTTGCCGGATTTTCAGGAGCGGTTAACAGTCGCCAATCAGCGCTTGGGGCAACTGGAGGCAGACTTGCAGGAGCTGCGTACTAATCAGCATGCTGGACAGCAATATCTGAAAAATATCACACAGCAGGCGCATCAGCTGAATTTAAGCCTGCAACAGCTGAAGCAGCAGCAATTGAGTGCTCTGCAACGTAAAAGTATGCTGGAAACTGACTGCCTTCACACCGGGCAGAAGCTGGAAAATCTGCAAGCCGAAAAGGCACTTAAAGAAGCGCAGGCTGCCGGAATCAGTGCGGATTTATCGCAAATACAGGTTCAAAAAGCAGATAAAGAGCTCAGTAAGCAAAATGCCGAAAAGCAGCTTAATGATGCACGCAGTCAGTTGCAGACATTGGAGCGCGCTTATCAGGAAAAAGTATTTAATATCAAACTAATTAAAAATAATATCAATGAGTTAGAATCAAAACGTGATTTTCTTTATGAAGAGGAAAACAGCTTGAAGATTCGCGGTAGTGAGCTGGAAGCCGCGCTGGATGCAACCAGAATGGAGACGCTGAAATCTAACCTGGAAGCTGCATTAAATGTGAAGCATACGCGTGAAGATGCGCTTACCGTTGCGCGCAATGCAATGGCCGCATGTCAGGATGCTTTAATGCAGCAAGAGCGTACGCGCCTGCAGAATGAACAGATGCTGCATCCAATCAGGGATAAGCTGGAAGCAAGCCGGCTCAATGAGCAGGAGGCGCGATTGCACTTCGAGCAATGCCAGGCTGGATTGGCAGCTTCCGGTATGGATGAGACAGTGCTTGCGAATAGCTTGCAGGCGCACCCGGGTAGCTTGAAAACCAGTTATCTGGAAAGCGTGAAAAATAAATTGGAAGCTGACATTGAGGCTTTGGGCGCGGTGAACCTGGCAGCTATCGAGGAGCTGGCGACGGAGCAAACCCGTAAGCAATACCTTGATAGCCAGTGCCTTGATTTGACGGATGCAAGCCAGACACTGGAAGACGCCATCCGTAAAATAGACCGGGAAACAAGAAGCCGTTTGCAGGCGACTTTCGATGAGGCCAATTTGCACTTCAGTGAGTTGTTTACTACACTGTTTGGCGGCGGCCAAGCCAGGCTGGTACTGCTTGGTGATGAGATTTTGGATACAGGCATGCAGGTGTTTGCGCAGCCGCCCGGCAAGAAAAACAGCACAATTCACCTGCTATCAGGCGGTGAGAAAGCGTTGACAGCGCTGGCTCTGGTATTCGCTTTATTCAGGCTTAATCCAGCCCCATTCTGCCTGATGGATGAAGTCGATGCGCCGCTGGATGATAGCAATACTGAGCGCTTTTGTACCATGGTAAAAAAAATGTCAGAAAGAACGCAGTTTTTATATGTAAGTCATAATAAAATTACGATGGAAATGGCGCAGCAATTGATAGGTGTTACTATGCAGGAGTCCGGGGTTTCACGTATCGTTGATGTAGATATGGATGCCGCAGTGAGAATGGCTGAGGCATAAATTCTCGGTAGTTGAATATAGTTGAAAGTTTAATGTAAATGAGCGATTTGCAAATAGTTTTAATTGTCATCGGTGGCCTGATTATTGTTGCCGTTCTGGTATTTAACTGGTGGCAAGAAAGGCGCTTTCATCAGCAGGTGGAAAATAATTTTTCCAATATTAAAAGCGATGCATTGCTTGATGAGCCGTCGTTGGACAGCACACAATTATATGATACTGAAATTGACCGGGATCACGATGAGTTTTCGATCAGCCATGATCTGATAGATGAAGCTCCAGTTGACAAAGAGGAGCCTGTGATTGAAATTCCGGATGACCTTGATGTGCATGAGTTACAACCGGAGCTGGAAACCAAATCCCAGGAACCTGAAGCATTCCATACACATGACATCAGCGAAACTGAGTCTGTGGAAGCGCCTTTTGCCAATGATGCTGCTGCAATAACAGATGATGAATTGGCAGACGCGAAACCAGTCAACCATGATGGCATTAAAGCCATTTTCCAGGATGCGTTCAGTAAAAACCTGAATGCAGGCAATGCCCCCGAGGCGTATCCCAGTAAAGTGCAAAGCAGTGCTGATGAAGCGCCGCCGGAAGCGATGCCTGCGCTGAGCCTGCCGGCGAAACTTCACGCACAAGTCGATTTGATAGCAGTGCTGCATCTGGTAGATGCATCTACTGTGGGGCAGATTTGCAGCGTTCTGAAAAGCGATTTTGATGGGTTTGACAAGCCTTTGTTTTTACATGTGCAAACGCCGGACCTGCGCTGGCTGATGCTGAGCGACATTGCTTCTCAACCCGATTTCGCAAATCAGAAAATATCAAAAATCGCATGCAGTCTGCAGCTGGCAGACAGAGCTGGCGCAGTTTCGCGTAATGTCGTAAACCGATTCCAGTTAGCAGTGGAAAGCCTGGGTCTGGATGTCAATGCGCATGTGGAGTGGCAAAGCACAGGCGATCCGGTTGCAGATGCCGCAGCTTTGGATGCCTTCTGTATTGATGTTGATAAAACCATGGGCTTTCATCTGCTGCACGGGGAAAACGGCGCATTTACCGGCACTAAACTCAGGGGGCTGGCTGAAGCCCAGGGACTTGAACTGGCTGCCGACGGCAGTTTTAAATATTATGATGAAACTGCCAGGAAACAGGTGTCGTCAGCTTCGATGGCAGCGATACCTTCTTTTGTCATGTTCAATCGTGACCAATATCCATTCAGCCCCGACATGCTGAGGCAGTCGGTCGTGAAGGGAATTACCTTTCAGCTGGATATTCCGCACGTAAGCAACTGTACAGAGGCGTATAACCATATGGTGCAAGTGGCAAAACAGATGGAAACCGGCCTGCATGCACAGCTGGTTGATGACAATAACAGGCCGCTGGGTGATATGCAGATCGACAAAATACGGCATCAACTAAAAATAATCCAGGCCACGATGCTGACAAGAGGCATTACGCCCGGCTCAGATGTAGCGCATCGCTTATTCTCTTAATTCCAGGTGTGAAATCAATGTTATTTAGCGCTAATCAGCGAGATACTCAATCACGTATACAGGAACTGCGTGATTTAATCGCCCGTTATGATTACGAATATTATGTGCTGGATGCGCCTAGCGTGCCTGATAGTGAGTACGACAGCGTCTATCGGGCGCTGCAAGAACTGGAACAGCATCACCCATCGCTCATTACACCGGATTCACCGACGCAGCGTGTTGGTGGCTCTGCGGTCAATGCCTTCAAAAGCATTACTCACCGCCAGGCTATGCTGTCATTGAACAATGCTTTTGAAGACAATGAGTTAACAGCTTTTGATAAGCGTATCAGTGAAGCGCTTGGCATTGCCGAGGTGACTTATGCGGTCGAACCCAAGTTTGACGGTCTCGCCATCACGCTGACTTATGAAAATGGTTTTTTTACACAAGGCGCAACACGCGGAGATGGTTACACCGGTGAAGATGTAACGCATAATTTACGCACTTTACGCGTGATTCCAATGCGATTGAATTGTGCAGAACCGCCGCGGCTTTTAGAGGTGCGGGGTGAGGTGCTGATGCTGAAGCGCGATTTCGACAAGCTGAACCAGATGCAGCTGACCAAGAACGAAAAACTGTTTGCTAATCCACGCAACGCTGCTGCTGGCAGCTTACGACAGCTCGATGCACGCATTACTGCGCAAAGGCCCTTGACATTTTTTGCTTATGGCCTTGGCGCTGCGGAAGGCATCCCGACCTTGACCAATCATGCGATGGCGATGGATTATTTTGCCAGTTTGCATTTTCCTGTGAGCCATGAGCGGGGTGTGGTAATCGGTGCAGCCGGGCTCAGGTCTTATTATCAGAAAATCGGTGAAATACGCAATCGCCTGCCTTTTGATATTGATGGTGTTGTTTACAAGGTTAACGAATTCAGCCAGCAGAATGAGCTTGGGTTTGTGTCACGCGCACCGCGCTGGGCTGTAGCGCATAAATTTCCGGCACAAGAGGCACTCACCGTTGTTGAGGATATTACCGTGCAGGTTGGGCGTACCGGTGCAATTACGCCGGTCGCAAGGCTGAAACCTGTGTTTGTGGGCGGAGTAACTGTTACAAATGCAACTTTGCATAACGAAGATGAGGTGCGCCGCAAGGATGTGTATATCGGCGATACAGTCAGTGTACGCAGGGCGGGAGATGTCATCCCAGAGGTAGTGTTTGCGCTGACTGAGAGGCGCCCGGCCGATGCGCGGCGTTTTGAAATGCCTGTGGTTTGCCCCGAATGCGGTTCGCATATCCTGAAACAGGCGGATGAAGCGGTAGCACGCTGCACCGGTGGTTTATTCTGCCCCGCCCAGCGTAAGCAGGCAATCACGCATTTTGCCTCACGCCGGGCAATGGACATTGAAGGTTTGGGTGATAAATTGGTCGACCAGCTGGTCGAGGCAAATCTCGTGCACACGCTGGCAGACATTTACAAGCTGGATTTAGACACGCTCAGCAACCTTGAGCGCATGGCGAATAAATCAGCGCAGAACATTCTAAATGCACTCGAAACCAGTAAGCAAACAACGCTGGCGCGCTTTATTTACGCCCTGGGAATGCGCAACGTCGGCGAGGCAACTGCCAAGGATCTGGCCAAGCATTTTGGAAACTTGCCGGCCTTGATGGCGGCTGGCACTGATAAACTGCTGGAAGTGAATGATGTAGGGCCGGTAGTTGCAGAATCGATTACCAACTTTTTCTCTGAAGCGCACAATCAAAGCGTGATTGCCGAACTTATCTCAGCCGGTATCACATGGCCTGTGACAGAGGGTAAACAAGCCTCAAGCGGCATATTGCTGGGTAAAACCTTTGTGCTTACCGGAACATTGCCTACGATGTCGCGCGATAGTGCAAAAGAGCTTATCGAAGCAGCGGGCGGCAAGGTGAGCGGCAGCGTTTCGAAAAAAACGGATTATGTAGTTGCCGGCACTGAGGCCGGAAGCAAACTGGATAAGGCGCAGGAGCTTAGCGTTACTATTTTAGACGAAGCCGGTTTATTGGCATTATTGGGATAAGCAATGCAAAATAATCACTATCATCAATATTTAGACGCCGTAATCGAAATTGCTAAAAAAGCAGGCGAAGCCATTATGAAGGTGTACGAAACAGATTTTGATGTTGAAAATAAATCTGATAACTCGCCTTTAACACAGGCAGATCTGGCGGCACATAATCTGATAGTGAACTCCTTAAAGCGGTTGACACCTGAAATACCGATTCTGTCTGAAGAATCTGAAGCGATAGATGCCGGTGTGCGCAACTCCTGGCAGCGATACTGGCTGATTGACCCGCTGGATGGTACGCGCGAGTTTGTAAAACGTAACGGGGAATTTACAGTCAATATTGCCTTGATTGACAGGCACTCACCGATAATGGGAGTGGTGTATGCACCAGCGACAGAGTTGCTGTATTACGCATCTGTGGGGCATGGGGCATTTAAACAGGCAAAAAATTACGCTGCTTTTCAAATTCATACTCGGCCTTTTAATATTGAAAAACTCATCGTTGCAGGTAGCCGCTCTCATAGTGACCACCAAGTTCAGCGCTTTCTGAATAATATTCATGTTGAAACCGGCGCAGTTCCTGAACTTATCAGCATGGGGAGTTCTCTAAAAATCTGTCTGGTAGCACAAGGCTCGGCAGACGTCTATCCAAGGCTAGGGCCAACGTCGGAGTGGGATACTGCTGCTGCACACTGCGTACTGAAAGAAGCAGGGGGCGATATTGTGGATGAAGCCGGGCAGGAGCTGCGTTACAACACCAAACAATCATTATTAAACCCTCATTTTTTTGCTACGGTTCAAAAATCGTTTAACTGGTCTGAGTTTTTATAAACATACACATCTATCTGCTGGATTTAACCTAAAGACTTAATAAATATGAAGCTACAATTAACTTTAACTACCTTATTTACTGCATTGTATTTAAATAATGTTTATGCAATTACAGATGATGCCTATGCCTGTAATAAAGCGTATGAACAAGGCGATTTCTCAACTGCGACCACATTGGCAACCAAAGCGCTCAATGCCAATAGCCGTGATCGCGATGCATTAATGTGTCAAGGGCGCACCTACAGCGCGCAAGGTGATTTAAAGTCTGCTTTAACCGCACTGAAGTCGGCTGAAAAGCTTTCTGCCGATGCATTTGATAAAACGATTGTTGCGCTGGTCACTGGTCATGCGTATAAAAATGCCGGTCAATATGATCAGGCCATTGCAAGCTATCAGGAAAGCCTGAAGCAGGCTGGACTTGCAAAAAGCAAAGCGTTCGAACGGGTGTCATATATCGGTATCGGCAACGCGCATTTCGAAACCAGGCAATATCCTTTAGCGCTGGAGTCTTATTTAACGGCAACCAAGCTGGATGCCAATGATAATGAGCGCGGTGAAAGTTTCGAAAATATTGCTGAAACTTACCACCTTATGAGCCAGCATGATCTTGCGCTTGAGTACCAGATCAAGGCTTATTTTATGCATCAGAAATCCGGCACTCCGGATCAGTTTGCGCATTCAAGCATTGAACTGGGCCGTTATTATGCGGCGGCTAAAAACTTTACCAGCGCAGAAAATACCCTGAATAAAATCATCAAGTTTGCCAATGAGCAGGGCGGTGCCTACTATGAAGCCCAGGGCAGCTATGTGCTGGCACAGGTTAAGGCTGCCAGCGGAGACATGCAGTCTGCGAAAGCATTGATCGAGAAAGCCAGGCTGATTGCTAAAAATACCAATGATTCAGCATTGGATGAGGAAATTACAAAAGAAACACAGAATCTGATTAAATAATTTATATCTGCAACTATGTAAGGAACTGGCTGGATGTTTGACTAACTAACGTTATCAATGATGTTGATGGGTGAAGCCTTAATGGCGACCCATAATTTAAGGTTACGCCATGATTATTCAGACAAAGTCCGATATTGTTCCATCAGAAATTACGCCTCAAGAGATTTTTGATGATAGGCGAAAATTTCTGCAGCAGGCTGGTTTTGGTCTTTTAGCCGGTGCCACAGGGCTGCTGTCCAGCCCGTCATTTGCAACTTCCGGTAATTTGCCCGCGCAGTATAAAGCTGGCAGGCCATTGCTGAAGCTTCCGAATTTCAGTAAGTCAAAATACGGGGCAGGCGAGAAGCTGACCCCTTTTGAAGATATTACTACCTACAATAACTATTACGAGTTTGGTACCGGCAAGGATGAACCAGCAGTTCATTCGAAATTATTCAAGCCAGTACCCTGGACTGTGAGTATTGAAGGGCAGGTCAAGAAAAATAAAACCATCAGCATTGAAGATATTCTAAAGCTCGCTCCACTTGAGGAGCGTATATATCGCATGCGCTGTGTTGAAGGGTGGTCCATGGTGATTCCCTGGATCGGGTTCCCGCTTGCACAGTTGATTAAGTGGGCTGAGCCCAATGCAAATGCCAAGTATGTTGAATTTATATCATTGGCAGATACACAGCAGATGCCAGGTGTAAATCTGCCGATACTTGACTGGCCATATACCGAAGGCCTGCGCATGGATGAAGCGATGAATCCGCTTACTATCATGGCTGTCGGTTTATATGGAGAGGCATTGCCTAATCAGAATGGGGCTCCGATGCGTCTCGTAGTGCCATGGAAATATGGTTTTAAAGGTGCAAAAGCCATCGTTAAAATTCGTTTCACTGACAAAATGCCAATGACTACATGGATGAAGGCAGGCCCGACTGAATATGGTTTTTACGCCAACGTTAATCCTCAGGTTGAGCATCCACGCTGGACGCAGTCCTCAGAGAAACGTATTGGCGCCGGGCTATTTGCAGGGCGCATTAAAACACAGATGTTCAACGGTTACGCAGAACAGGTAGGGCAGATGTATGCCGGCATGGATTTACGAAAAAACTTTTAGGGTGCAATGGCTGGGCTTTGTCAGTAAAGTGCCGGGCAAAAAACTGGCAACCAGGTTCAGGGTTGGGATTTTTTTATTGTGCCTGATCCCCTTGCTCCGTCTGTTCTGGTTGGCTTTTCATGATAACTTGACTGCTAACCCGATAGAGTTTGTTGAAAGATCAACGGGTTACTGGGCATTATTCATGTTGTTAAGCACTTTAAGTCTGAGTCCGATCAGGCTACTGACCGGGCGATCATGGCAACTACAGTACAGGCGCATGCTGGGGCTGTTTATGTTCTTTTATGCCAGCCTGCATGTGATAGCTTATCTGTGGCTGGATTATGCATTTAACTGGCCGGATATTATCAAGGATATTGCTAAACATCCATACGTGCTGGTCGGCGCCTCAGCGTTCATGTTAACTGTGCCATTAGCCATTACCTCCAGCAAT
>Ga0208115_1000419_pt1 | contig 10695 bp, 9 predicted proteins | sample LakWasMeta4_LOW4_2_FD_183856 | JGI IMG/M metagenome (GOLD analysis project Ga0208115, IMG submission 183856) | Freshwater sediment methanotrophic microbial communities from Lake Washington under simulated oxygen tension - Sediment Metagenome... | ecosystem: Environmental > Aquatic > Freshwater >...
ACGAAACTATTTCAGAACGCTGCTCCAAAAAAGCCGATTTGAATTACTGCCCTGCGAAGGAACCTATTTTCAAGTGGCTTCTTATGCCTCCATCAGTGCTGAAAATGACGTTGACTTTTGCAAGCGACTCATTGTGGAACATGGCGTGGCTGCCATCCCCCTTTCCTCTTTTTATGCCGATGGCAAAGACCAAAAACTCATTCGGTTTTGCTTTGCTAAAGACAACAACACACTGGAAGAAGCAGCGAAGCGATTGTGTGGAGTTTAAATAATGGAACGCTGATGACACAGATTGCCAAGGCAAAACACGGATAAATACGGATTAAAAAAGAAGAAATAAACTACCTCAAGGTAGAGCCCACATGGTATTAGTAGAGTTAAACACAAATTCGGCACACGAGCGTCAGAAAACAGACGCAATAAATCTGTGACAAAAAAAAACAAATCGAAGCAGAGCTTTGAAGAATTAAACCTAAAAGAGATAAAAAAATCCGTTTAAATCCGTGTTTTCGCAAAGCGAATTTGCGTTTGCCCGCGTACCAATCAACCAATTAATTAGTTTTTGATTTCCATAGAAAATCCAGTAGAAATAATACAAGTATTTCCTGTTTTACTATGCACGCCTACAAATTATTTTTTCCTTATATTTACATCTCTAAAAAAAATAAAACTATGGATTTCTCAGCAAAAATGCTTCGGGATGATGCCTTAAAAGGCAAGGTGATTGTGGTGACAGGTGGCGGTAGTGGACTAGGCAAAGCCATGACCCATTATTTTATGGAGTTGGGGGCAAAAGTAGCCATCAGTTCCCGTGATTTAGAGAAACTACAAACCACAGCCAAAGAACTCGAAGCTGAAACCGGAGGAACCTGTCTGGCGGTGCAATGCGACGTGCGTCATTACGACCAGGTAGAAGCTATGCTGAATGAAGTCCTGAAAGCCTATGGCAAAGTGGATGTGTTGCTGAACAATGCGGCGGGGAATTTCATTTCCCCTACCGAAAGATTATCTGCCAATGCTTTTGATACCGTAATTGATATTGTATTGAAAGGCTCTAAAAACTGCACCCTTGCTTTTGGGAAACATTGGATAGACACCAAACAAACCACCTCAACGATATTGAATATTGTGACCACTTATGCCTTTACCGGTTCGGCTTATGTAGTGCCGAGTGCCGCTGCCAAAGCTGGTGTTCTGGCCATGACCCGAAGTCTGGCCGTGGAATGGGCAAAATACGGAATCCGTTGCAACGCCATCGCTCCGGGACCATTCCCTACCAAAGGCGCCTGGGACCGATTGTTGCCGGGTGACCTAGCCGAAAAGTTTGATATGGCTAAAAAAGTACCTTTAGGAAGAGTGGGAAATCATCAGGAATTAGCCAATCTGGCGGCTTATCTGGTCTCTGATTTCTCGGGTTACATCAACGGCGAAGTCATCGTTATTGATGGCGGCGAATGGCTGAAAGGCGCCGGTGAATTCAATATTCTAGAGGCTATTCCGGAAGCACTCTGGAATCAGCTGGAAATGATGATTAAGGCGAAGAAAAGGAATTAGCATTCAGATTGCAGACGACAGTTCCGATAGCTAATCGGGAGTAGATGGCGAATTTTTTAACACACCCTATTTAGGTTGATTAAACCACAAACTCCACCAACCCGCTGTTCGCCCTAAAGCTTCGGTAAAGGCTTCCTTTCTTTTAGTGGTGGTAAATGTATTGCTATGTCGGATTACTGTCAACAGTATGGTGATGGCATGCCATTTTAATTGATCTTTAAATAAAGGGTTTGGATTCTTGGTTCTCCACACATACCAGCCATTTCGCACCACCATTTTCCCATATTTGTATTGGTTAGGTCTACCTGAAATATCGTGATAATGGCTTAATTGGGATGCCGTGTTCACGTATAACTTTCCGATTTTAGACACACGCAGAGTAAAATCGGCATCTTCATACAAGCCATAGCCTTCGAAATAAGTGGAAAATTTCAGGGTTCGAAATACGGTCTTTTTAAAAGAAGATACACCGCCCATCAACATTTCTACTTCGTATGTTTTTCCACTAGGCGGCAAAAAGCCTACGCTTCTTCCATGGGAATACAATGAAGAATATCCCGGCGGACAGTCGCTGTCCAGACCCAGTCTTTTTCTGAGGATAAAACGACTACCGTCTTTACGTTTCCAACCATCAAAAAAATATTCGTCTATTTTGGGTTTGTAATTAGTGCCAACAAATTCGCACTGGGATTCATTCCGGATATAACCTCCAACTCCCAAGGCTTCGGGATAAACAGCATAGGTTTTTAGTAATTGTTCCAAATAATCCTTTTCCAAAACCGTATCATCGTCCAGAAAACAAACCACTTCCATGGCATCACCTACTCGCTCAATGCCATAATTTCGTTGTCGGGTCAGGCCGCGATGTTCGGGTGGAACTAAAAAATAGTGCAAGTTGGCGAACTTATTTTGTTGTAATAGCGTTTCCGTTTCGGTATTGGTTGAACCGTCAATAATCAGAATTTCATTAGGGTATAACGTTTGCCTCTGAACCGATTGCAACAATTGAAATAAAGGCTGGGAACGCATATAAGTACAGATGATAAGGGAGAATTTCATAAATTATTGGTATCTTGTTCCTAAATTCATTAATTTTTTAGCATAAAAAACCGATTTTTTAAATTGGATGTTCTTATACGGAAGTCTCAATAACCGATAAAGGAAAGTGAGTTTTGGCCCATCAAACAGATAATAACTAAAATGCTTGTATTTATATTCTAATAGTTGTTGTGGGGTAAAATGTTTTATAATGCCATACATAATGGTTGGGCTTGGAATGGGCCGAACCCATTTTACCGGAGTATCCATTTCCCAAGGCTGAATTTTCCGTTTTTTACCCATAACTTTGGTCTGACTCCCCCAATAACGATAGCCTCCACTTGGTGGTTTTAAATGCAAATTCACTGCAAATGGATTATGCAAAACCGTAACCCCTATTTTAGTTAAGGACATACCAAAATCACTGTCTTCTCCATAACCTCCATCAAAATTAATGTCATTCCCAACTAGTTTATCTACATATTCCTTTTTAACACACGAATTGGCATTGCTAAAAGATTGCGCATTCCCCACAAGGAATTTTTCACAACCCAACTTTGCCAATTTTTCTTTTAAATCATTCAAATCTTGGTTGTGATGATCGGCTCGAATGTCTAGACCGTTACAAGATCCGGCATTGTAAGTCTGCAAAAAACGGAGATGATTTTCTATAAAATCGGATGGAATTCGTATATCATCATCTCCAAAAACAATATAGTCGCCAGTGCAAAATGCAATTGCTTCATTTCTTGCTCTGCAACTGCCTTTGGTTTCCTGCCATTTAATGATTAACTCAAAAGGATAATTCTTGGCATAGTACAAAGATTCCATTCTCTCTGATTCAGGCGTAGCATCAACCACGACAACTTGGGAGGGTATGTAATTTTGAACAGCTAAATCTTCCAACAATTGCAGCGTATATTCTTGTCTGAACATGGTGGGAATAATGTAACTTACCTTGGGATTACCCATTATATCGTTGAGCTTTCTCTGAGGAATTGTAACATCATTAATTCGTTTTTGAAATTTTTGGGTAACATAGAGCAATTTTTTCCATTCCGAAATTTTCCAAAGACCCATTCTATAAATCATATAAATAGCATGGCTGGTCTTGTAATTTTTTCTAAAAAAAAGATGCCGGTCTTTTTGTGAAACAATTACTTTTTCTATTACTGCTGTTGGAAATAAATCCCTTACATAGAGTGTAACGCCTCCCAGAAAACGGTTCAATCGAAAACCAAAATCCAGTGCTTGCATTTGAGAGTTTTCAAAATCAGCATCAAAACCATTAGTCAATTCCCATACTGATTTTCGAACAGCAAAAGCATTGGGGTTAATTCTCCAACTTACACATTCGTTCAGATTGTCAAAATCATTCAGATACCAAAAAAAAACTGCTGTTTGATACACTAGTTCAGGAAAGACATTTTTATACCCTTGCTCAAAAGAACTGTGCCAAATATCACCTGGACCCTTCGACAATTCATCTAATTTATCAAAATTGGGATTTCCATTATAAACAATAATTTCTCCTGAATTTGTTTTGTATTCTTTTAAAATCATTTTGTTTTAATTATATTTTTATAAAACAATACGCTTTGTTTTGCCACTATTTCTATACTAAATTTTTCGACTATCTTTTTTCTGGCATTCAGTCCAAACTCTTTTTGCATTTTTGGATTATTCAATACCTCTAAAATCCTTTTGGCGTATTGCTGATGCGATTTGGGATGTACCAAAAAACCATCCACTCCATCCTCAATAATTTCATTTGCCCAACCTATGTTGGATGCCACAATTGGTTTTTGCAAAGCCATAGCCTCAATCCAGGAAACAGGTAAAGCCTCTGCGAAAGAAGGAAAAACGCAAAGGGTCGCCAACCCAATTTGTTTTTGTATTTCAGAGTAGGGAACACTTCCCAAATAATGCACCTTTTGCAAGGCCTCGTCCGTAAAAAGCGTTTGCATCAAGGTCCAGGTGGAAGGACTGCCGGAAATGATATCAGGGACATCCCTTCCTATCAAAATAAGTATTGCCTCCGGATTTTTTTGAATTACTTCATTGAAAATGAACGGTAATTCCAGCAAGCCTTTTTTTCGAATCAAACTGCCAAAATACAAAATAGTTTTTTTATCATTGATATTGTCATTGCTATTAAACAAATCAATATCAATTGAATTGGGTATGATGGTAAATTTTTTATGCAACCCAAAAACTTCGTTGGTTAAATTCGCCGTAAACTGACTTACTGAGAGCAAGCCGTCAGCTTTTTGGAGCGCCCTCCGTTCATGAAACTTATTGAACCATTTGACCGGACGATGATCCAAATGACAAAAATAAGTATCGGAACCGTTCAATCGAATAACAATTGGACATTTTTTGGGCTGAATAAAGGAAGTGATTCCAGTCCAGTCAGGAGCTTCCACCAAATCGATTTCCTGACTGGCGTACAATTGATTAATAATACGCTCCAGTTTTTTCCGGGTCAAAAACCAAGACAACCCTTTAAATTTTACATTTTTAATTTGCTGAATGGTGATACCATTATCCTCAAAAATGGTTTCTTCCTTTTGACCATAGACTAAGACCCGAACCGAACATCCTTGTTTAAAAAGTCCCGCAGCCAGATTCTTAATACTGGTGCCAATGCCACCGGAACTTCCGGTTTTAGGGTGTGGGTATTCGGGAGTGAGGAAAGCGATTTTAATCCTCTCCCCGACCCTCTCCAAAGGAGAGGTAGCCAAGTCTGAATGAGTTATTGCCATATATTTAATAATTGAATATGTTCCTCCACCATCTTGTCTAAATTAAAATCCCTTTCAATTTGCAGGCTGACGTCTTTGTCAATTTTTAAATTTCCTGACACAATAGTATTTAAAATTTCAGCCAAAGCCGAATAATCTTTGGGTTCAAAGATAAATCCGTTTTGGTTGTTTTCAATAATCTCCATGTTACCCCCTACAGTTGTTGTTATGACAGGCACATTGGCCGCCAAACTTTCTAAAATAGAAAGGCTAAAACATTCCATATAAGTCGGTTGTAGCAAATATCGATAATTTGACAGTAATTCATGGAGTTGGGAAGAACCTCCTTTAAAATGAATAATGCCTTCTAAATTATACTTTTGGGTTAATTTGACTAATTCGGTTTCATACGGCCCTTCGCCATACACATCAATTTGAATCTGATTTTGGATAGGTTCTTCCAAGATGGAAACTGCTTGTATTAAATCCTGAATCCCTTTGGAATGGCGCAGGTGGGAACTCACCACAAACTTATTTTTATTTTCGTTCATCCGTTTTATAAAAACCGAAGTATCAATTCCATTATAAATCACAGAAGTTTTTTGGTCTAGAAAAAAACCATAATCATGAAGAATCTGCTTTCGGGTATATTCAGATACACCAATAAATTGGTCAATATAACCGGAATACAAAATCCCTTTGATTTTGTTTTTTATGATTTTTGAAAGCGGAAAACCTTCCAAGGGTCTTGGATTGTGATCCACTGCAATAGTCTGTTGAATGCCTATTGTTTTTGCCTTTTTAAAAAAAGAGGTACATAAGGCAACAAAATGAGTGATTAAAACATCATATTTTAAGTTCTCCTGATTTACTTTTTCTATAAAAAATTGCTCCACATTTTGGTTATTGGCACTAAAAATAGTCATTCCTGAAAAGAAATCAAAGTGCTGATAATTTGAGAAACACCAATCCACCTCATACCCCAAAGCTTTGGCTTTCCTGTCATAGGCCACATAAAACCGATCCATTCCACCAATGCGGTTGGGATTCAATGCGTAATTGCAGACGACGGCTATTTTCGTTGGTTTAGTCATTCAAATGGGATAAAGTTGAGGCAATTCGTTTACTTGTGCCTAATAGTGGCTCACTGATTTGCAAATCAATCATTGCTTTTCTTTGCATTGTTCTTTCTTCCGGATGATTTAATGTGGTATTAATTTGCTCAATTAATTCTAACGCATTTTTCGCAATGGTCACCGACTGGCTATCGACCACTTTTTTAAAATGTCCATAATTTAAAAAACGCTGGTCATTGTACAAACCATTTTCAGAGTTGCCGAAAACGGTATTGATTACCGGTTTGTCGAACAACATAAAATCCAGACTCATGGTCGAACACATATTGATGTTTAAATCAACATATTCCAACAAAGAACGTAAGTCTTTAATATCTTCTTCAGAGGGAACTCGCTGCGACCAACTTTCAGTGTGGTTTTCCCGTGTCAAAATCCATTTAGGAACATTCCATTTGATCTCAGGATATTGCTCTCTAACAACCCTGAATCTGGCATCCCCTTCGGCTGGTGAAGTTCTGACAATGAGTTGCACTTTAGTTGTAATATCATTATTTCTTATGGCTTTGGCAATAGCACCAATAACTATGGAATCATTTTGACCAATAGACACATCGGCGCAACTGTAACATATCGTTTTAAGACCGGCATCTAAATTGAATTTTTGATAAAAATCATCTGCATCCGTTTCATATTTTTTCATTCCATAAGGCTCAAACTGCGGAGTCCCTACCACTTTAACATTGTGTTTTTTTACACTAGGATAAAAGTATAACAACTCGGCTTCCATCAAATGACTCCAAACCATAAAACAATCAAATTTACCTAACATTCTGCCTTTGGAAGCCAAATTATCCCAACTGAAAATAAAGGTGCTAGTTGGTATTTTTAATTGTTGGGCAGCATATAAAAAGGGAGCTAAAAAAGGAGGTCTTTGATGGGTGAAAAAGAGATGAGTGGGTTGGTCTCCTTTCAGTAATTTTAAATACGATTGGGTGATTTTATTTTTGGAAAAGCTAAGGAATTGCAGTTTTTCAGCCAACAAAATACTGCTGTCGGAATGTATATAACTCGTAAAAAAATAAATCATCTTCACCAATAATGCCCGTGGCGAATTGTTTTTAGGATAACCTGTAATCAGATTGTCTTTCATTCCATAAAAAAATCGATGTTTTTGCAAATGAGCCACTTCTTTCCATTTTCTGAAAAACCAGATTAGTTTACTTTCAACAAAAACATCAAGTTCTTTGATGGTTACATTGGATTTTGGAATGGAATGAAAAGTACTTATTGGCAATCCCGAATAAATAACAACTTCATCAAATTGAGTGCTAGCTTCCATAATGAAATCACTCATGATGAAATTGCGAAAGCCTACACCATCTGTTATTACTATTCCTAGTTTTTTCATTTATATCAAATATTATTCTTAACTATATTCTATATTTCGAATTATTTGAATTCTCATCCTTATCCTTTGATACAATTTTCTCACTCTTTTGATTATGAAAAAGGTTCTATGCTTAAAAATAATAGATTCTGATGTTACTTTGTTTTCGAATTCCAACAATTCAAATATTTTGTTTATTCTTTTAGTATGCCTATCATTACTGCCATAAGATCTGGCGTACCAAGTGTGGTACAATAATACTTGTCCATTTGCATCCATAATCATAGTCGTGATGTTATCGTCGATAAATGGCGTTGTTGCTTCTAAAAAAAGAATTTTATTACCTTTTCTTCTCAACCAAAAATAAAAACAATAATAAGGTTCATACAGACTTTTTATTTCATAATTTTCTTTTAATTCACTCAAATTATCATCAAATTCATTTTCAGAAATATAATTGTTTTTCAAGACTTCTTGCTTGTTCCAAATCAATTCTAGTTCTTTAAAATTGATTATAGAAAAAAAAGTATTTATAAGATAAGGACTATAAGTTCAGTTTGGAATAACACCGCCATCTCTAACTCCACTTACCAAATAACCGTTAGATTCCATTTCTTCAATAATAGAAAAAACACCTTTTGAATTTACAAATAAAACATCTTCGTCAGCCATTATTAACCATTCAATCCCTTTGCCTTTCAACTTTTTCATCATATAAAAAATACTATCAAGCCCGTGCATACCATTACTGCCATCAATAACATACTTTTGAATGTTTTGTGGAAACAGTTGTGAACTTTTTTGATAGAGTTCTTTGTTAATTACAGTACTTAGTATTGCAATTTTAGAATTATCCATTTTTCTTTCTATTGTTTACTAAATAATTTGACTGCTCGTTATTATCTCCTTTATAAATAAATATCATATTATGGTAAAAATGCATCGAAATAATATGTTTATCAAAGTAAGACTTTTTATAATCTGGCAACAAAAACTCTTCATTATTTAAAGAATCAATCAAAGACTTAAAATAGTGATATATTGTTCCCTTTGCATTAAAATCTTTGGAAGTTCCTCCATAATCCTCCCAGTAGGAAGTTTGAGTATCTTCCACTACATAAATCCCTCCTTTCTTTAATTTAGGAAACAGAAATTCAAAACTCCGGATTACATGCTCATTTATATGACTACCATCATCGACTATTAAATCGAATTCGTCCACTTGATTGCAAATGGTGGTTAGAATCATTTCATCTACTTGACTTCCTTTAAAAATATAAATTCTTTTTTCTTGAAGAAATGATTTATCAAAAATATCTAATGAAAATATTTTGGCAAAAGGGAAAAAGGATTTCCACATCCTAAGTGATTCTCCCCCGGAAAGAGGATTATCATAACCACCAACACCAATCTCTAAAAATTTAATTTTTTTATATTTATAAGGTCTAAAATGGTTCTGATAATGTTGCGTATAAAAATGATACTTATTCTTATCGGTCTTATGAATAGAAGCTAATTTATCTAAATTAAACATATAAAAAAAAGCTTTTATGCTTCTTAATTTGAATCTGATTTTTAATCGAGTTTCATAAGTTGTATTTTCTTTAATAAAATTCAATAAATTCATATATCTCTAAATTGTTTCTGATGATTGGTATTCCAAATACCTTGATTTTCTAAGGATTCCAAAAACAATTGGGCACTATTTCCCTGTCCGAAATCAGTTTTCGAGTTTTTGATTTCGTGTAGGTCTATTTTCCCCAAAGCAGCTGCAATGCTTTTCACACTATAATCCACATTTACGATATCTGCATACACAGCCCTATTTTGTTGCCGAGTTCCAATATTAATAATGGGAATGCCATAATAAGGTGCTTCCCGAATCCCTGCACTACTATTCCCAATAATGAACTGGCTGTTTTTTAATAACGTCAAAAAGTATTCGAATCGTAGCGAGGGAAAAACCCTAAATCTCGGATTCTCTTTCAGTTTTTTATAACTTTCAATGATATATTGACTTCCCAAATCATTGTTTGGATAAATCACCACGTAATTATGGTTATCATTAAGTAAAGCCTCCACAAAATTATCGGTGTACTGCTGCATTTCTTTAGCCTCTGTCGTTACGGGATGAAACATAACGATAGCATAGCCGTCGAAATGGATTTGGTAGTAATCTTTGACCTTTTCCAAACTGGGCAATTCCTTAGAAAACATGATATCAATGTCAGGCGAACCAATAGTGAAAATGGAAGATTTTAATTCGCCCATTTGTTTCAATCGCTTGGCAGCTGTTTCATTGGAAACAAAATGAATGTGGCTCAGCTTGCTCACACTATGACGAATCAATTCATCGACAGTTCCCGAGATTTCTCCCCCTTCAATATGTGCCACTAAAATATTATTTAACGATCCCACAATCGCTCCCGCCAAGGTTTCCACCCGGTCTCCATGTACAATTATCATATCCGGACTAATGACCTTTACATATGACGACAGCCCTTCGATAGTTTTGGCCAAAGTCAAATCCATAGTAGTTTCGTGTGTGTGATTTTCAAAAGTATGCACGTTTTTGAAATTGCATCTTTCAATTTCAATCAGGGTGTAACCGTATTCTTTTTGTAAATGCATTCCAGTGACAAACACAAAAACTTCAAATCCCTGCTGTTGTTCCAGAATTTGAATCAATGATTTTATTTTGCCAAAATCGGCACGGGTTCCGGTTAGGAATAGGATTTTTTTCATTTTAGATGCAAAAGTTTTGTTTAATCACAATATACAAAGATGCAAAAAAAATGTTTATTAATTATATGTAAGTACACCCCCCTAACCCCTTTAGATTGCTTCATTCTTCGCAATGACAGGGGGATTTGATCCTGCTATCATAACCTTTTAG
>Ga0208115_1000420_pt1 | contig 10688 bp, 8 predicted proteins | sample LakWasMeta4_LOW4_2_FD_183856 | JGI IMG/M metagenome (GOLD analysis project Ga0208115, IMG submission 183856) | Freshwater sediment methanotrophic microbial communities from Lake Washington under simulated oxygen tension - Sediment Metagenome... | ecosystem: Environmental > Aquatic > Freshwater >...
CAGCGGGATAAAAAGCTGCTGCAGGAAGGCGTGATTGCCGACCGGCGCTGGCAGGAAACCAGCAGCGAATACCATTCCGCTGTTTCCGAGGCGGATGAACACAGGCAATTACTGGAAATTGCCGGAATGACGGTCAGTGAGGTTGAGAACTTCCGCAAGACGCATCGCTTGACCCGGCAGCTCAATATCCGTGCGCCCATTGCCGGTGTGGTCATGGAGCGTCTGGCCGTGGTCGGGACGCATATCGATATCATGGAGCCGTTATTTCGCATCGCCAACCTGGATGAGCTTTGGCTGGAAATCGCCATTCCGCAGGAACGCGTAGGCGACATTAAAATCGGAGACCGGGTGCTGATCGATAACTCGGACGCCAGTGCAAAAATCACCCTGCTGGGGCAAAGCGTCAATCCTGAAAATCAGTCGATTCTGGCCAGGGCGATCCTACAAAAGCGCAATCTGGAGTCTTTACGGGCCGGGCAGCGGCTCAATACCCGCATTATCCAGTCCAGCGACAAGGTAGCGTTTAAAATCCCTAATACGGCCATTGCTCAAAACGAAGGCAAAGCCTTTATTTTTGTCCGCACTGCACAGGGATTTGCAGTGACTCCGGTCGTCGTCGTTGGCAAACAGGATAGCGAGTCGATTATCAGCGGCGAAATCACCGGCAACGAAGATATCGCCGTCCAGGGCGCGGTTGCGCTCAAAGCAAATTGGCTGGGACTGGGGAGCGACGAGTAATGAGTAGCTTGATTCGCTTTGCGCTGGGCCAGCGGTTGATGATGCTGCTGTTGGTCGCGCTGCTGGCAGGCGGCGGCTATTATGCCTTTAAGAACATCCCGATCGACGCTTTTCCGGAAGTGTCGCCGACGCAGGTCAAGATTATCGTCAAAGCGCCCGGCATGACGCCTGAAGAAGTGGAAACGAGAATAACCGCACCGATCGAAGTCGAGCTGCTGGGCATTCCGCACCAAACCATGCTGCGCTCCATCGCCAAATACGCGCTGACCGATATTACCGTTGATTTTGAAGAAGGCACCGATATTTACTGGGCGCGTCAGCAGATCGCCGAGCGCCTGAATACGATGTGGGGCGATCTGCCTGCCGGCGTCGAAGGCGGCATTGCCCCGATGACCACGCCGTTAGGCGAAATGTTCATGTTCACCGTCGAAGGCGGCGGCTTAAGCTTAATGGAGCGCCGCAGTTTACTGGACTGGGTGATACGGCCTGCGCTGCGCACGGTGCCCGGCGTCGCCGACGTTAACTCGCTGGGGGGCATGGTCAGGAGTTTTGAGGTCATGCCCGATAACATCCGGATGTCGGCCAGAAACATCAGCATGGCCCAACTGACAAGCGCATTGGAAAACAATAATCGCAATGACGGCGCAGGCCGCATGACCGACGGCGAAGAGGCCCTGATCGTCCGGGCCGAAGGCCGCATCAAGACCCTGGACGATGTCGGTATCATCGTGGTCGGCAACAAAAACGGCATTCCGATTACCGTCGCCGATGTCGCCACCATCAAAATCGGCGCGCTGACCCGTTACGGCGCCGTCAGCAAGAATGGCGAAGGGGAAGCGGTTACCGGGCTGGTGCTGAGTTTGCGCGGCGCGAATGCCCGGCAAACCATCGCCGGCATAGAGAAAAAATTGGCCGAAATCAGCCCCGGCTTTCCTAAAGGCGTGGAGGCCAAGGTTTTCTACAATCGCGGCAACCTGGTAGACAAGGCGGTGGATACGGTTTTACACGCCTTGCTGGAAGCCATCGCGCTGGTCATCATCCTGCTGATCCTATTTCTGGGTAATTTGCGCGCCGCCTTGGTTGTCGCACTGGCCTTGCCGCTGGCGGCGCTGTTCACCTTTATCTTGATGAACACCATGGGTATGTCCGCCAACCTGATGAGCCTCGGGGGCCTCGCGATTGCGATCGGCATGCTGGTCGATGCCGCCGTGGTGGTGGTCGAAAACCTGATCACCCATCTGGCCCATGCCGAAAAAGCCCAGCGCCTGCCGCGCTTGCATGTCATTTACCGGGCGACTCGCGAAGTTGCAGGTCCTGTGGTATCCGGCATTTTGATTATCATTATCGTATTTTTACCGCTGCTGACCTTGCAGGGACTGGAAGGCAAGCTGTTCACGCCGGTGGCTTTGACCATCGTGTTTGCGCTCAGCGGCTCCTTGGTGCTGTCGCTGACGGTGATTCCGGTGATCGCCTCTTATCTGTTGAAAGAGGTGTCGCACGAAGAGCCCTGGCTGCCGAGACAATTGCAAAAACTTTATCAGCCGGCTTTAGTCTGGTGTATTGCCAACAGCAAAAAGGTATTCATCGGCGCAGGCTCGCTATTGATCCTGACCGTGCTGGTTTTTACGCAGATCGGCAGCACTTTTATGCCGACTCTGGACGAAGGCGACATTATCTTGCAGTTGGAGAAACTGCCGTCGATTACGCTGGACCAATCCGTGGCCCTGGATATTCAGGTGCAAAAAAACCTGCGTAAAAATATTCCCGAAATCGTCGATATTGTCGCCCGCGTCGGCTCCGACGAGTTGGGGCTCGATCCGATGAGCCTGAACGACACCGATACCTTTTTGATACTCAAGCCGAAAAAGCAATGGCGCATGGACAGCAAGGAGCAATTGCAGGATGAGATCCGCAAAGTCATGGCGCAAACGCCGGGCATTGCCTTTCAGTTTACCCAGCCGATTGAAATGCGCGTCTCGGAAATGCTGACCGGAACGCGCGGCGATGTCGCCGTCAAATTGTTCGGCACCGATCTGGCCGTGCTCAATGAAAAGGCGAAGCAAATAGCGGACTTGCTGAGCAATATCAGCGGGTCCAGCGATGTCTTCGTCAAGCAGAATGAAGGCATGCAATTTTTGCAATTGACCATCGACAAATCGGCGGCAGGGCGCCTGGGCCTGGACAGCGACACCATCGAAACGTTGCTGCGGGCGCAAATCGAAGGCTTGAAGCTGGGCATAGTCCAGGAAGGCATCAAGCGCACGCCGCTGATTTTGCGCGGCGACAGCAATACCGCTACCTTTGACAACCTGCAAATCACTTTGCCGGATGGCGGACAGGTGCCGGTCACGGCGGTTGCCAAAATAGAGAAAGTGGAAGGCGTGGTCTCGGTGGGCCGCGAACATGGCCAGCGCTTTGTGGTCATCACCAGCAACGTGCTGAACCGGGACTTGGTCGGCTTTGTCGATGAAGCCCGCAAGGCCGTGGCCGAGAAAATCGAGCTGCCGACCGGCTACACCGTTGAATTCGGCGGCCAGTTCGAAAACCAGCAACGCGCTGCGGCGACATTGTCGGTGGTGGTTCCGGTGTCGCTCGGCCTGATTTTTCTGTTGTTGTTTTCAACATTCGGCTCAGTCCGTCAGGCCGTATTGGTGCTGTCCAATATCCCGTTGGCAATGGTCGGGGGCGTGTTTGCCTTATGGCTATCCGGCGAATATTTGTCGGTGCCGGCATCGGTCGGTTTTATCGCATTGCTGGGGATTGCCGTGCTGAACGGCGTGGTCATGGTCAGTTATTTCAACCAGTTGATCGCGACCGGCATGGATTTGCTTAAAGTGGTGCTGGTCGGTTCATCCCGGCGTTTGCGGCCGGTGCTGATGACCGCCAGCATCGCGGCATTCGGCCTGATTCCGTTGCTGTTCGCAACCGGTCCGGGGTCCGAAATTCAGCGCCCGTTGGCGATCGTGGTCATCGGCGGCTTGGTGTCATCGACGTTTTTAACATTATTCTTATTGCCGATTCTATTCAAATTATTCGGCTTGCCAGCGGAGGCCAAGCAATGAACACCAAGGAATATTTAATCACGCTCAACGTGCCGATCAGCCTGGAAGAAGCGGTGGTCGATAGCCTGTTGATGCTGGAATCGGAGCACGGTTTCAGCAGTTTTCCAGTCAGTTCCCACGACCATAAAAACGAAGGCCTGTCGCTGGCGGAGCAGGTCACCGGACGTCAGAAAAAAGTCCGCTTCCAGATGTATGTGCCGGAGCAGAGCTTGGCCCAATTATTGGAGCAACTGAAATCCGAGTTTTCCGGCTCGGGGATTCGATATTGGGTACTGCCGGTGGTAGAGAACGGATTTATTTAAGGACGTTTTTCACCACGAAGCCAAAAGTAGGCGCCTCTAGGCGACACGAAGAACACGAAGTCATGGACGCCTGTCTGAGCGGGAGCTTTTCCGGCTCAGTTCGCGAATGCATGCCGGAAACATCCGCCCGTCGTTGCACTTGGGCGGACTTATTCCAGCCTACATTTTACACTTCGGCAATTGCTTCTTACGAAAGCAGCGAAGTTAACAAAGGCCGCAGATTATGCAATTGGCGTTGCTTGGTCAGCCTGTTGGCAATGACGATGCTTTTCAGCTCGGTCAATGCTTGTTCGAACACGTCGTTGACGACTAGATAATCGAATTCGTTGTAATGGCTCATTTCGGTCACCGCATCGCGCATGCGGCGGGCAATAATCTCTTCATCATCCTGGCCGCGGTTTCTGAGGCGCTGCAATAACACTTCCGTCGACGGCGGCAGGATGAAAATCGACTGGCTTTCCGGCAGCAGTTTTTTGATTTGTTCCGCGCCTTGCCAATCAATCTCCAGAATCACATCCAGGCCTTTGTTCAGGTTGTCTTCGACGGTTTGCTGCGCGGTGCCGTAGAAATTGTCGAACACCTGGGCGTGTTCAAGAAACGCCTGTTTTTCCTGCATGGCTTGAAATTCGGCGACGCTGACAAAGAAATAATCCTGGCCGTGAACTTCGCCGGGCCGCATCTGACGGGTGGTATGGGACACTGATACGGTCAGGTCATCCAGGTCGGCAACCAGTTGTTTAACCAGGCTGGTTTTACCGGCGCCGGACGGGGCGGAAATAATATACAGTTTGCCGATATTCATAGATAGTAAGGTGAAAAAGGTTCGAGACCGGAGTCTGAATTTTTGTATGGGAGGTATCAAATTAAAGAGCCGACATGATACAGGAGGATGCCTCGCGGACAAAGCGCTAGGGAGGCAGCGTAATACCTACGCCAGACCTTCCAGGTTTTTAAAACCTGGAAGGTCTCACTATTCAATTGATAGATATGAACTACGGCTTAAACGCATCGCTATCAATATAAATATCGACAGGATTTTCCGGGACAATCGCCGCAACCGGCAAATCCGCTCCTGAACGCCACTGCTTGACGATTTCCTGCTTGTTGGCGCCGGTAACCAGGAAGATGACTTCCCGTGCGTTGCTTAACGCTTTAGCACTGATCGAAACGCGCTCCGATGGCGGTTTTGGCGAATTGTACACAGGATGGGTCAGTTCGTTTTCCGGGTGCTGATGGCCGGGAAACAGGCTGGCGGTATGGCCGTCTTCACCCAGGCCCAGCAATACCATGTCAAAAGTCCCGGCTTTGGCGACGGCGACTTTATAGCGATCGGCGGCAATTTCCGGCCCCATTTCCGCAGGAATGGTAAATATATGGGACTCCGGAATAGCCACGTTGTCCAGCAAAGCCCGGCTTGCCAGTACGCTGTTACGATCCGGATGATCGGCAGGCAGACAACGTTCGTCGCCGTAATAAATAGTCCAGTTGGCCCAATCCGCATTGGATGCGGCGAGCAGTTGATAAACTTTTTCCGGAGTGGTGCCTCCGGCTAGAACCAGCTTGAATTTGCCTCGGTTTGAAATAGCCGATTCTGCGGCGTTAAGAATTTGCCGGCAGGCGGCCTCTGCGACTTGTTCTGCGGTTTCCAGATAATGCCAGCGACTGTTATTTTGCATTTAATTACACTCCGGTATTAATGAGCTGCGCCAGGATTGGCTTGCTTTGTCAAATAAGCGGCGGCTGTCTTCCGGTCCCCAGGAACCGGCGGGATAGGTGACGATGTAGTCACGCTCTATCGCCCAGGTTTGCAGGATGGGGTCGACAATGCGCCATGCATATTCTACTTCATCAAAGCGCAGAAATAACGAGCGGTCACCTTTTAATACATCCAGTAGCAAGTCTTCATAGGCATCAATGGGCTTTTCATTCTGCTGGCGGAAACTGGCGTCAAGGCTGGTGGTGCGGGTGCGCATTTCCAGGCCGGGCTCTTTGACGGTCATCTCAATGCGGATGAACTCTTCCGGCTGTATCCCTAGCAGCACCCAGTTGGGGTTCATGCATTGCACGTCGGTGCCGCGGAAAAACTGTAACGGTGGATGGCGAAAACAGATCGAGATCACCGATTGCGCCTTGGCCATGCGCTTGCCGGTGCGCAGGTAAAAAGGCACGCCGCGCCAGCGCCAGTTATCGATATACAGTTTCATCGCGGCATAGGTTTCGGTCATGCTGTTCGCCGGTACGCCTTCTTCCTGGATATAGCCATTGAGCTGCTCGCCGTTGACACGGCCTTTGCCATATTGCGCGCGAAAAGAATGGCCATGCACCGCTTCTATCGGAATAGGGCGGATGGACTTCAACACTTTGACTTTTTCATCACGCAGCGACTCGGCTTCCATCGAAACCGGCGGCTCCATGGCGACCAGCGTCAGCAATTGCAGCAGATGGCTTTGCAGCATGTCGCGCATGGCCCCGGCCTTGTCATAGTAAGCGGCGCGGCTGCCGATGCCGATATCCTCGGAATGGGTAATCTGGACATGGTCGATATAATTGCGGTTCCATAACGGTTCCAGCATCACATTGGCAAAGCGGAACACCAGCACATTGCGCACCATGCCTTTACCCAGATAATGGTCGATGCGGTAAATCTGGTCTTCGGTCAGAAAGCGGCTGATGCGCATTTGCAGGGCCTGGGCGCTGTCCAGGTCGTAGCCGAAAGGTTTTTCGATAATCACCCGCCGCCAGCCGTATTCCTCGTTAAACAGGCTGGCATTGCTCAGCATCTCCATGACTGTGCCGAAATCCGAGGGACTGATGGAAAGATAGAAGGCGATGTTTTTGGGGAAATTCTCTTTTTGGCTAATCGTATCGGCCAGTCCTGTGTAACACTGGGGCTGTGTGATATCGCCTTGATGGTAATACAGCCGGGCGCTGAAGCGCTGAAAGACAGTTTCATCGAAATCGCCCGGCGCTTTATCGTTAATCATCTGCCTGACTTCCGCCAGCCATGTTTCCTGATCCCACGGCCTGCGGCCTATCGCCAGAATGCGGGTGTCCTTGGGCAAGCGGTTGGCCGCATCAAGACGATACAGTGCCGGCATTAATTTAGTCCGGGACAAATTCCCGGTGGCGCCAAAAATAACGTATGTACAGGGTTCGGCTTTCATCGTTAGTACCTCGTTGTTTTTAGAGGAGAGTAGAGAAATAGCTTATATTCTTTTGTCAATAGGCGCATCAAGCGAAAATTTTGAATACAAAGATTACTCGGAGCGGGAGCTCTACTACAAATTTCCAAGTAGAGAACTGGGAATGAGTAAAGGATAGATTCCCTTATTTATGTTTATCGATAATAATTTTGCGATAAATAGCAACGAGATGAAATAGGGGTATTAGTCAGGCTAATTTTTCCGTTAGCATATAATGTGCATTTTGCGGTGAAGGCAGCTTGTCCTTTGATGATTAAATCCAATCTGCTAGAATCCTTTATTCATGACATTTGAATACTCTAATCATTTTGAAACAACAATTGCTGCGACTGAGTGGAGCATCCAGACAGATAAGCCATTGTTAACCGAAGATATGGATTCCATAATAGCGCGTTTTCCAAAAACTCGCTATTACGGCAGTAAACGAAGGTTACTAGGCTGGATTTATCATGCCCTGAAAGATTTACCGTTTAATACTGTATTAGATGGTTTCGGCGGCACAGCCAGTGTGTCGTTACTGTTCAAAGCGATGGGTAAACAAGTTAATTTCCACGATGGGTTGCTTTGCAACACAATTGCCGCTCAGGCGCTGCTGGCGGATGAAATGCCTTTTGCCGAAATTACCGAGGCTCATACTTTTATCGATCACATTAGACCGAATAACGGTTTTATAAGTAAAACATTCTCCGAAATGTATTACACAGATGAAGAAAATCGTTGGTTGGACGGCGCGGCTAAGGCTATTCATCAAATAACCAATCCAATTAAACGTAGTATATATTTTTATTGTTTATTCCAAGCCTGTTTAAAGAAACGACCATTTAATCTGTTTCATAGAGCTAATTTAAACCTGCGACTTAACCCTAACGTCACTCGTTCATTTGGTAATTGGGTGACTTGGGAAAAAACGTTTTCTGAACTGATGAAGGAGAGCTTTCAAGATATTCAAGAAGTCATTAAGCCTGCAAAACAAATCGTTAATATTTTGCCACATGGGGATATTTCCAGATTAGATACCGGTTATGATCTTATATATCTTGATCCACCTTATGTAGGACTATCAAGATCGAGTGAAGATTATTTAAAGCGATATCATTTTTTGGAAGGATTAAGCAAATATAAAGAATGGAACAAAGCAATTAATCAAAGCTCGTCTATTAGAGCGTTTAATCCGATTCCTCATATCAGTGACTGGCAAAATAGACGTGAGTTTCGTGAGCGTCTGTTTGATTTGATTGATAAACATAGTAACTCTATTGTGGTGCTTTCTTATCTAACAGGAGCATATCCTTCAGAGGAAGAAATTGGCGAGCATTTTAGAAAAAATTTCCGGCATGTACGTATTCTAAAAAAAGATTTCTGTCATGCCTTAGCTAAGGAAAAGAAAATTGAATTATTGTTTATTGGGAGCAACTGATGATTGTTTTTAAAAAGGGATTTCACGTAAGCCTAAGCTTCATAATCTTTTGGTTTTTGATTTTTATAATTGCGCTGTTGTTGATTCTATTTGTATTTGATGTTTTAACAGGACCTAAATGGTCTTCGATAATACCAGGGCTATTGACAGGTTTTATTATTGCTCTTTTTCAAGCTTTTCTGTCTTGGTATGAGTTTAAAGAAATGGATGAATATCACGAGCTAAAAATCAGGAAGATTCTTCCTGATCGTAAAGATCCGCTTTATTATGGAGATCTCATATTCAGAGCAAAAAAAGAAATAAAAATTCAGGGGGTTACAGCCGAAAGATTTCTTCGTGATTTTGCTAATGAAAATCTAAATGCAACAGAAAATGAAAAGTTGCTATTTCGTGCATTAGAAAGGGAAGTAAAAGTTACGCTGTTAATTGCAAATAAAGAATATTTGGATAGCGAGGAGGATAAAGATAAAGCTTCAGCAGCAGAACCTAAACTAAAAAGATTATCTAAAAAATATACTAATTTGTTTGAATACGCAGAATATGAACATCCCCCCACTCATAGCATAGTTATGATAGATAAAGAATGTATAGTTGGCCCAATCTTCCCTAATGTTAGTAGTATGTATACTCCAGCTATTCATTTAAAGCGGGATAGCCAATTTGCTAAATATTATGTTGAATATTTTGATAATGAGTGGAATAAATGGAAAACCAACCAAAAGGAATAAACAATTTAACCATTTTTGCTTATTCACGTCTCCACTTAACACTTCTTGCCATGCACCAAGGGAAGTATCGTATTAATGGAGGCATTGGTTTCGCCATTGTTGATCCAAGATGTGACCTGACATTTTCAAATGCTGCTGATTTTACTATCAATGATCAACGAGCTAATCCGCTTACCGACCAAGAATTAGAGCGATTGATCGATCTATTACGGTCGGAGAAAAAGCGACGTGGTTTTTCTGTTTCTGTAGAGGTTGTTATTAATGGCAATATAAGGCCGCATTCGGGCTTCGGCTCCGGTACTACAATAAGTTTGGCCTGTCTGGAAGCCTTGCACCGACTGAACGGATCAATGCCGTCGTCTGTGGAATTAGTTGCTGCTTCGGGACGCGGCGGAACCTCCGGTGTAGGTATTCATAGCTATTTTTCCGGCGGCTGTGTTTTTGATCTAGGACGTTCGGCTGGCAATGATGCCCATGCTCCTTCCCATCAAGCAACAGCTTCCCGGCCGCTGCTGCTGGATCAACTGCCTATGCCGGACTGGGAAATCGGTATCTGCATTCCGCTATCCATTCCACATAAATCGCAAGCCGAAGAACGGGATTTCTTTGAGCGCACTTGTCCATTGCCTGCCGAATCGGTTTACGAAACTTTGTATCATGCGCTTTTTGGTTTGTATGCGGCGATCCGCGAAGCGAACCGGACAACATTCTGTCACGCTTTAAGAGCTGTTCAGACCTGTGCCTGGAAGAAGGCGGAGCGGCTGGAATATGGGGCGGCCCTGATCGAAATTGAACAGGTGCTTTATGCCAATGGTGCAGAAGCGGTGGGCATGTCCAGTTTAGGCCCCAGTCTATTTTTTCTGGCTGACAATACTGCTGATATTATCAGTCAAATGCGGCTTACTCATCCTAATTGCGAATGGCTGCTAACGCGTCCAGCCAATTACGGGAGAGAGTTAGCCAATGATTGAAATCATTTTTTTTACATCCAGCCCAATCAAATTGGCTCATGCCCGTTATCTCTGTCGGAATTACGATGTGCAGATCACTGGGTTTAGAGAAAAAACATTCGGTGCCAATTACACTGAACCACGTATTTATGACCGCGAGCAATTGATAGAGGAGAGCTATCAGGATGCTTTGCAGCGTTGGCAAAAGGCTGTCTCATCCGAAGAAAGATTGTTTTTCATAGAAGATACTTCCGTCGCAATTGAGGTTATGAGCACCAAGCATGAAAC
>Ga0208115_1000424_pt1 | contig 10660 bp, 12 predicted proteins | sample LakWasMeta4_LOW4_2_FD_183856 | JGI IMG/M metagenome (GOLD analysis project Ga0208115, IMG submission 183856) | Freshwater sediment methanotrophic microbial communities from Lake Washington under simulated oxygen tension - Sediment Metagenome... | ecosystem: Environmental > Aquatic > Freshwater >...
CCTTTTACCGACAGATTGATGATTCAATTGATAATGTGGATGACAAAAGGACCAACAAATCCAAAAACTAAAATCGAATATACCGATTGGAACAAGGTTAGGGAATTTGGAGTTTTGATAAACAATATGTAACCTTTTGTCGACTATTTTAAACCGTTTACGTTTTTTTTGACATTCTAAATAAATTATTGTTACTTTCGAAATCAATTACACATAAAAATCCCCAAAATCTATTGTGTATAATTCTTGTCATTAGAAAAAACATTGGAAACCCAAATTCATCGGCAAACAATGAGTAAATCGCTATATTGGTATTTAAGAAGACATCCTTTATTGTACAAAATTAGATTTAGATTGGTATCTAAAAACTCATCGATAGACTCTATCGAGAGCTTTTGCTACAATGACATCAATAAGAAAAGTAACATTCCTCCACTATTCTTCAAAATAAATGATTTAATATTTACAGGTTTAATTGGGGATTTAACTGATTTTGAAAAGGCATTAAAAATAGCAATCTGGCTCAAAAAAAATATCAAAGGAGGACCAGGATTAGGAAAATCCTCCACTACAGCTTTAAGCAAAATGATCAATGGTGAAGGTGGAGTTTGCAGTGATTTTTCACAGATTTATAATAATTTTTGTGTGATAAATAATCTAAAAGTAAAGGAATGGGGAATGAAAAGTTTATCTAATGATTCAACTGTTTCCGGCGGACATTCTTTTAATGAAGTGTATTGCAAAGAATTTCAAAAATGGATTATGATAGACACGGCAAAATCAATAGTTTTTCGCCATATAAACCAAAACATTCCACTGTCAACTATTGAATTTATTCATTTTAAAAAGAATAACAAAGAAATTAGTCCCTCGAATTTTAATTCAACTATTTCCATAGACAATGACACTATAAATAACATTTACCTGATATCAAGCTCCTTGCCTTTTGTAATAACGAATTACAATAATAAAACGTATGATTATTTCCTTGACAAACTCGATTTTTTTCCCGAGTCAATAATTCATGGAATTATCTTTCTTATGGGAAAAAGTTATGTCTTTGAGTTTCCTCAAAATAATTAAAAATTAATCAAATTCTTTAAAATCAGATTTTTTTCTACTAAATTGATAGAAATCTGTCTCCAAAAGTTGTAATAAATGGAGATTCAGAAACTAATGTATCATCTTTCAAAAAACTTTCCATTGCACAATCATTCCTATTTGTATCTTTGTTAAAATTAAAATCCTATGCAAAATATCATTGACCGTTTTATAAGTTACGTCATCATTGACACCGAATCAGATTCAAATTCAGAAACTACACCAAGCACAAAAAAACAATGGGATTTAGCCAATAAATTGGTTAAAGAATTAAAATCCATTGGAATGAAAGATGTCACCATAGACAAAAAGGCTTACATAATGGCCACTTTGCCTTCAAATGTTGACCACGACGTTCCCACAATTGGGTTTATTTCTCACTTTGATACCACGCCAGATTTTACGGGTGCCAATGTAAAACCTCAAATTATTCCAAATTATGACGGCAAAGATATTGTCTTGAATGCCGAACAAAATATTGTCTTGTCTCCAAAATATTTCAAAGATTTACTGCAATACAAAGGACAAACCTTAATTACGACTGACGGAACCACGCTTCTTGGCGCTGACGACAAAGCCGGAATCACCGAGATTGTAACAGCAATGGAATTCCTGATAAAAAATCCAGAAATTAAACACGGAAAAATCAGGGTTGGTTTCACTCCAGATGAAGAAATTGGCCGTGGTGCACATCACTTTGATGTCGAAAAATTTGGATGTGATTGGGCTTATACAATGGACGGAAGCCAAGTAGGAGAATTGGAATATGAAAATTTTAATGCGGCTGGAGCCAAAATTACTTTCAAAGGAAAAAGTGTTCATCCAGGATATGCCAAAGGAAAAATGATCAATTCAATGCTTATCGCCAATGATTTTATCAACGAATTGCCAAAAGGCGAAACTCCACAGGAAACCAAAGGTTATGAAGGTTTTTTCCACGTTCATCACTTAACCGGAAGTATAGAAGAAACGGTTTTGGAACTCATTATTAGAGACCACAGCAAGAAAAAATTCACAAAACGCAAAGAATTAATTGCCAAAATCGCAAAGAAATTCAACAAGAAATTTGCTAAACAATTTGGCGAAGATATTGTCATTGCTGAAGTAAAAGACCAATATTACAATATGAAAGAAAAGGTTTTGCCTGTAAAACACATTGTTGATATTGCCGAAAATGCGATGAAACAATTGGGAATTAAACCAATCATAAAACCCATTCGTGGCGGAACTGATGGCTGCCAATTATCCTATAAAGGCTTGCCTTGCCCGAATATTTTTGCCGGCGGACACAATTTTCACGGAAAATACGAATATGTTCCTATTGAAAGTATTCAAAAAGCAGTTGACGTGATTGTGAAAATTGCTGAGTTGACTGCTTTAAAAGGAAGCAATTAGAAAAAAATACTTTAAACCTAAAGCAGAAGATTTTAGGCAAAATGAAATCAAAAAAATAACCGCAAATTCGCAAATTATATCAATTGATTTGATGTTTATAATTTGCGAATTTGCGGTTAATAATCTTAAACTAGATTTATTTTTTATTCAAAGATGCGCTCATTTCCATAGAAATTGCTGAACGCTCCATTTTAAGTTTTCCGGCCATTGTTTCGATAACAACAGTTGTATCTGCTAGCTCAGCTACTTTACCGTGAAGTCCGCTTTTTGTGATGATTTTGTCACCTACTTTTAAAGCACTTTCAAATTCTTTTTCTTGTTTGGCTCTTTTTTGTTGTGGTCTGATCATAAAGAAATAGATAACGACAAACATTAATAAAAACGGCGCAAATTGAGTTAATTGTCCCATAATTTTAATTCTTTTTTTGTTTATAATTGTATTACATTAATCCACGTCCAGCTTTTACAATTCTATTGCTGGCCTGTAGTTCTTTTACTAAATTGTCTAAAATTCCGTTGATAAAAATACTGCTTTTTGGAGTAGAATACTCTTTGGCAAGTTCTAAATATTCATTCAAAGTAACTTTCACTGGAATTGAAGGGAATTTCAAAAATTCACAAATGGCCATTTTAAGAATAATGGTGTCAATTTCGGCTATTCTTTCACTATCCCAGTTAGGTGTTTTATCAATATATTCCTTAGCCAATTCCTTTTCGTTCAAGACTGTTTTTCGATATAAATCTTTAACAAAATCCCGATCTTCGTTGTCCTTGAATAATTTTGGAACCCTGAAATTTCCTTCTTCAACAGGTTTCAAAGCTTTCAATTGCTTGATAATTTCAGTATTTACCACAGGAATATCATCAATCCAAGTCAATTTATTATCTTCAAGATATTCGTATAATTTTTCATTTGGAACAATCACATCCATAAACAAATCGACGATAAATTCCTTGTCTTCTTCGAATGTATTAACCGAATTACTCATATATTTTGCATACAATTTGCTTTGCTTAATATCATTAAGAAGCAACAAAATATAATCATCGTTTAAGGTCCAGTTGTTGATTTTACGATTTTCTAGAGCAATACTCAACGAATTGTTTTCGGCAAGAATTTGAAAAATTGCGTTTTTGATAAACTTTTCATTAGGCTTGCGTTCTTGCGGAGTAGCAAGATGTTTTTGGCTTGATTTATGCAAAAAGACCGTTTCTTTTTTGCAGATTTCTATCAAAGAGGAAATCATTATAAGGTATAAATCCTGAATGGCATCAATACTATGAAAAAGAAATTTCTCTTCTTTTTCTAAATCATCTGACCCATTTTGATGCATCGCATAAATGGATTGCATAACCTTGACGCGAATATGTCTTCTGTTTACCACCTTGTAAGAACTTTTATTAAATTAGTTTGCAAAAATAAGAATTTCATCTTTTAAAAAAGAATTAAACTTGAAAAATATCTGAATTTCATCTTACCTTTGAATTTTTAAAGAATCTTTAATCGATATGAAAGAATTACAGTATTTAAACAAATATTTCATCAAATATAAATACAGCTTTTTGTTGGGCATTATTATTACCATTATTGCCCAAATATTTTCCTTGTTTACGCCAAAATTAATCAGCAAGTCCTTCAATATAATCGAAGAATTTGCAAAAGATAAAACCGTAGCCAAATCCGTTATTCAGCAGGAATTGATTTCCAATATTTTACTGATTATTGCCACCACAATTATTGCCGGTTTCCTTACTTTTTTGATGCGACAAACCCTGATAGTGATGTCACGCCACATCGAATTCGATTTAAAAAATGAAGTTTTCAGACAATACGAAAATCTTTCACAGAATTTCTACAAACAAAACCGAACAGGAGATTTGATGAACCGCATCAGTGAAGATGTTTCGAAAGTAAGAATGTACGTTGGCCCAGCCGTGATGTACACCATAAACACCATCATTCGCTTTGCCATCGTGATTGTATATATGTTTAATGTCTCGCCACGACTGACTTTGTACACCTTGTTGCCCTTGCCTATCTTATCTTATGCCATTTTTAGGATTAGTTCAGAAATCAATAAAAGGAGTACTGTTTTCCAACAATATTTATCTAAAGTTTCTAGTTTTACCCAAGAAATATTTTCGGGAATTCGAGTAATAAAAGCCTATTCGTTAGAAGAGCAACACCAAAATAATATGGTAGAATTGGCCAATGAAAGCAAAAGCAAAAGCTTGAGTTTGGCAAGAATTCAAGCTTTATTTGGACCTTTGATGATGGCACTTATTGGAATAAGCAACTTGGTCGTGATTTATTTTGGTGGATTAATGTACATCAACGGAACCATAAAAAGCATTGGAACCATTGCCGAATTTATCTTATACGTCAATATGCTGACTTGGCCGGTAGCTTCATTGGGTTGGGTTTCCTCAATGGTTCAGGAAGCCGAAGCTTCACAAAAACGAATCAACGAATTCTTGAAAATCGTACCGGAAATCCAAAATAATAATCCTGAAAAATCGGTAATTGAAGGCACAATTTCTTTCGAAAATGTGAGCTACACTTATGAAGACACGAACATAAAAGCATTGGAAAATGTGACTTTTACCGTTCATAAAGGCGAAACGTTAGCAATTCTGGGAAAAACGGGTTCGGGAAAATCAACCATTATTTCCCTGATTTCTCGTTTGTATGATGTAACCGAAGGCCGCATTACCATTGACGGAAAGGAAATAAGTAAGGTAAACTTATTCGATTTGAGAAACTGCATTGGAATCGTGCCTCAAGATGCTTTTTTGTTTTCTGACAGTGTAAAAAACAACATCAAGTTTGGTAAAGAAGACGCCACCGATAAAGAAGTGGAAGCAGCCGCAAAAAGTGCCGAAGTTCACAACAACATCATTGGTTTTAACAAAAAATATGAAACCATTCTTGGCGAAAGGGGAATTACGCTTTCTGGCGGACAAAAACAACGCGTTTCCATAGCAAGAGCGATTATAAAAAATCCAAAAATCTTGCTTTTTGACGATTGCTTATCAGCAGTGGATACTGAAACCGAAGAAGCCATTTTGAATAATTTGCAAGAAATTTGCAAAGACAAAACCACGATTATTGTAAGTCACAGGGTTTCATCGGCAAAAAATGCGGACAGAATTATCATTCTCGACGAAGGACGAATTATTGAGCAAGGTTCTCATAATCAATTGATAAATCAAGAAGGCTATTATGCTGCCTTGTATTTGAAACAACTTTCTGAAAAAGAATTGCAATAATTGTTGTGTAATACAACTATTTTTTAGATTTTTGGTTCTTGCTTAACAAAACTAAATTGACAGAATGATTATGAGAGAAAATGATATGTTAGAAAAAGAAGAGATATTTTCGAAAGTTTTACGAGCTGGAAGAAGAACTTATTTCTTTGATGTGAGAGCTACAAAAGCTGATGATTATTACATTACCATTACCGAAAGCAAGAAATTCACTGAAGCGGATGGCTCGTTTCACTTCAAGAAACACAAAATTTATTTGTACAAAGAAGATTTTGCCGCTTTCACTGAAATTCTGGAAGAAATGACTTCTTATGTTTTGAACCACAAAGGCGAAGAAGTAATCTCTGAAAGACACCAAAAAGATTTCAAAAAAGAATTCGCTTCCGAAAAATCAGAGGAAGAGGAAATAGAATTGCCTTCAACATCAAGCTTTACTGATATTGAATTTGACGACATTTAATTGTAATACAAAAACCAAAAATAACTAACCAAAATTGAAAATGTCCGAAAGTCGAAAGATTTTCGGATTTTTTTTGACCAATTCTCAAAGTGTTTTTTACTAAAGAAGCGAATTACCTTTCGTACAAACCTATCAAATCACCCGAAGAAATAATATGACCTTCCATAGCATCCAAAAGCGCTTTTCTATTGGTATTTGGAGATAAAGAACTAAGTTTAGTATCTAAAGCATAAACTTTAAAATGATAATGGTGTATTCCACTTGGAGGACACGGACCGAAATACTTATTTTCGTGCATACTGTTTCTGCCTTGGATTCCAGGTTTGCTATTTTCTTTTATTATATTGTTTTTTACAGGAATGTCCCACACTAGCCAATGGCAAAATATTCCATTTGGAGCGTCTGGATCATCCACAATAATAGCAAGACTTTTTGTGTCTGCAGGAATATCGTCTATCTTTAAATCCGGGTTTATATTTGCCCCGTCACAAGTATATTGAATAGGAATAAATTCATTGTTCTTAAAAGCGAAACTTTTCACTGTTAAGGTTGTTGTTGCTATTGTTGCCATAATGTATAGTATAATAAAGTTCATAATTTACAAAGGGTTCAATTAATTAAACGGCAAAATTATCTATAGCGAATAAAATGTCCGCTTAACAATATATGAAGTAAATTTACAAATTATTTCTATCCAATTTACTGAATTATAAGTAATTAACTTTTATTTATAACTGAATTTTTCAGTTTTAAATTCTGACTTTTTAGCAATGCTTTTTGAAGCTAGCCAATTCTCAGTCCGTTTTCAATCTTGAAATCTGGTGCCAATAAAATCACATCGCCTTCCTCTCCTACTGCTCCAAGAACCAGGCATTCGCTCATAAATTTACCGATCTGTTTTTTGGGAAAATTGACAACGGCTATGATTTGTCTATTAACTAAATCTTCTTTATTGTAGCGTTTAGTGATTTGTGCCGAAGTTTTCCGAATACCAATATCAGAACCAAAATCAATCGTGAGTTGGTACGCAGGCTTTCGGGCTTCAGGAAAATCATTGGCTTCGAGGATTGTTCCCACTCGCATTTCCACTTTTTCAAATTCTGTCCAGGTTAAATCCATAGTTTTGTTTCAAGTATAAAGTTTTTGCCTTCCAAATTTACTATTTTCAACCTAAAACAATCATTTTTTCTTACCTTTAAACTTTAAAATTGAAACAAAAAATGTCACGAACTCAATCAAATATGTTAGCACTGGGAACTATTGCTCCCGAGTTTTATTTAAAAGACACCAATTCTGCCGATAGTTATTTTTCTTTTGCAGACATAAAAGGCGAAAAAGGAACTCTCGTAATGTTTATCTGCAACCATTGCCCGTTTGTACAGCACGTTATTCGTGAAGTGGTTCGAATTGCCAATGATTACCGTGTACAAGGCATTGGCGTTGTGGCAATTTCCAGTAATGACGTGAATAAATTCCCCCAAGATGCACCGGAATTGATGACGGAATTCGCTTTCGAAAATAATTTTGAATTTCCCTATCTATATGACGAAACTCAAGAAGTAGCTAAAGGGTATGATGCCACTTGCACACCGGATTTTTTTCTTTTTGACAACCAAAACAAATTGGTTTATCGAGGCCAACTTGACGACAGCCGACCTGGAAATGGCATTCCATTAAGCGGAAATGATTTGCGTGGCGCCATTGACGGCGTGATTTATAACCGAATCATTAATCCGGATCAAAAACCAAGTTTGGGTTGTAATATTAAGTGGAAATTGTAAATCACTAAAACATTTGTCAAGTCGAGCGCAGTCGAGACCGACACACAATCTCGACTGCGCTCGATTTGACATAAAAAAATCCCAAAACTCTCGCTTTGGGATTTGCAAATCGTAAATCAAATATCGTAAATCGAATACTATTTTACGTCCATTAATTCTACGTCGAAAATTAAAGTAGCGTTTGGTGGAATTACTCCTCCTGCTCCTGCTGGGCCGTATCCTAAATCAGACGGAATAACGAAACGTGCTTTATCTCCCACTCTCAATAAGGCTATCCCTTCGTCCCAACCTTCAATAACTTGACCAATTCCTAATTTAAATTCGATTGGTTTTTTTCTTGGATAAGAAGAATCAAAAACTTTTCCGTTTTCTAATGAACCTTCATAATGAACAGAAACTGTTTTACCTTTTTCGGCTTGTTTTCCGTCTCCTTTTTGGATGAATTGGTAACGCAATCCGCTTTCTGTTTTTTCGAAACCTGCGGCTAGTTTTTCCATTTTAGCTTCTGTTTCTGCTTTTAAAGCTGCAGCACGTTTTAGACGAGCGCCTTTAAGACCAACAAAAGCTTCAATTGCATTCCAGTTTTTAGCTTCCTCACCCTCTCTGATAATTTCAACAGATTCTAAAACATCGCCTTGAGCAATTGCATCAACTACATCCTGACCTTCAATTACGTTTCCAAAAACCGTGTGTTTATCATCTAACCAAGGTGTTGCCACGTGTGTGATAAAAAATTGGGATCCGTTGCTGCCAGGTCCAGAATTTGCCATTGACAAAACACCTGGAGCATCGTGACGCAAATCTTGGTGAAACTCATCATCAAATTTATATCCTGGATCTCCGGTTCCGGTTCCAAGAGGACAACCACCTTGAATCATAAAATTAGGAATCACTCTATGAAAAGTTAAACCATCGTAGAATTTTTGTCCTTGAGGTTTAATTTTGTTTTCCATATTTCCTTCGGCAAGTGCTACAAAATTACCTACTGTTCCCGGTGTTAAATCGTGTGTTAGTTTTACTAAAATCGACCCTTTCGCTGTGTTGAATTTAGCGTATATTCCGTTTTCCATTTTTATTGTTTTTTATTGAAGTGCAAATTTACGAATTAAATAGAGAATTTGAAAATTTGAAAACCTTGAACTTTTCAATCTCCAAAACTTTGTACCTTTGCAACCTAGAAACTCAATTATGCGCATTGATATTATTACCGTTCTCCCAGAATTACTTCGAAGTCCATTTGAAGCTTCGATGATGAAACGTGCCATTGACAAAGGAATTGTGGAAGTTCATATCCATAATTTGCGGGATTACACGACCAACAAACAGAAAAGCGTGGATGATTATCCCTTTGGTGGTGGTGCCGGAATGGTGATGACAGTTCAACCCATTGATGCCTGCATTACCCATTTGAAAAGCGAAAGAACTTACGACGAAATCATTTATATGTCACCGGATGGTGAAACTTTAAACCAAAAAATGGCGAATACCATGTCAATGTATGAAAACATCATCATTCTTTGTGGTCATTATAAAGGAGTTGATCAAAGAGTTCGTGATCATTTTATCACAAAGGAAATCTCGATTGGCGATTATGTTTTGTCAGGTGGAGAATTAGGCGCTTTGGTTTTATGCGATGCATTAATACGATTGATTCCGGGAGTTTTAAGCGATGAAACCTCAGCATTGACAGATAGTTTTCAAGATAACTTATTGTCCGGCCCAATATACACGAGACCTGCCGACTACAAAGGATGGAAAGTTCCTGAAGTTTTGACCAGCGGAAATTTTGCCAAAATTGACAAATGGCGTGAAGATATGGCGTATGAACATACTAAGAATCGACGACCGGATTTATTGGAAGAATAGTTTTCAGTCGCAGTTTTCAGTTTTCAGCGTTGGAATAAATAAAAAGTTAGCGGTTTTCAGTCGCAGTTTTCAGTGCGGAAATAAATAAAAAAGTTTTCTCCATAAGTCTTTTATTAACTGAGACTGAAAACTGAAACTTAAAAAAAATAATCAATATGGATTTTAAAGAATTATTGGCATTTCAAAAATCATTTCAATTGGCAATGGATATTTTTAAGTTATCGAAATTATTTCCAGCAGAAGAAAAGTATTCGCTCACAGATCAAATTCGACGTTCTTCTAGAAGTGTTTCGACTAATATTGCAGAAGCATACAGAAAAAGACGCTACCCAAATCATTTTGTAAGCAAATTAACTGATAGTGATGCTGAAAATTCAGAAACAAATGTTTGGCTTGAATTCTCTCTAAAATGCGAATATATAAATATTGAAACCTACAATGATTTGAATAATAAAACTGTTGAAATTGGACGACTAATTAATTATATGATTAATAATCCTGGCAAATTTGGGTGCGAAGAGAAATAGTTTGGAGCATCCAGTCGCAGTTTGCAGTGTGAAAATAAATAAAAATTTTTCTGTACCAACCCTTTTATACCGAAAACTGAAAACTGCGACTGACAACTTAAAAATAAAGTTTGTATTTTAAAACAAAAGGTGTAAATTTGCACCCTCATTAGACCAACCTCTGGCGAAAACCGTGAATGTTGCTCTTTTTAAAACCATAATAAAAAATAAAAATGGCAGATTTAATGAAATTCGTTAAAGACGAATTGGTAGCAAAAAAAGAT
>Ga0208115_1000427_pt1 | contig 10600 bp, 13 predicted proteins | sample LakWasMeta4_LOW4_2_FD_183856 | JGI IMG/M metagenome (GOLD analysis project Ga0208115, IMG submission 183856) | Freshwater sediment methanotrophic microbial communities from Lake Washington under simulated oxygen tension - Sediment Metagenome... | ecosystem: Environmental > Aquatic > Freshwater >...
CAGAAAGACGCTGAGTTGGCCGAAGCCCTGGCAGCCAATGAAGTATCCACCAATGCGCTCAATGAAGCCCTGCAAGAAATCCGCGCATTAGAAATTCAACTGGCCGATAAGGCCCGCATCGAGGCGGAGAATGGACGGTTAACGACCGCATTAACTGAACTTGGCATTGAAAATAAGGCGCTCGTTGAGGAAAAATTTGTATTAGTCGGTGCGGTCAAAGATGCTGAGAACACGCTGGCACGCACCGAAAGCACGCTTTCCAGCGTCGAAAAAGAGCTGGCGCAGGTAACGGAACAGCTTAAAGAGGTCGAGGCTAAAACGGCAAAGCTACAAGCTGAAAACAATACCTTTGATTTGCAGACTCAAAAATTGCAGATTGCTTTGGATGCTTCTGAAACCAAAACCGCCGAGTTAAAGTCCGAGGTTGCCGAATTGAGAAAAACGATTGGCGACCGGGAGCGAGAAGCGGGTGTACTGGCTGGGGAGTTAAAGGCTGTTGCCGCCGAGAACAAGGAATTGAAATCAAAAAAGACGCAATGATTGATGCGAGCCGGTAAATATCGGCTCGACTTATAACACCTTATTAATGCTTTTTTTTGGAGAATCCAATTCGCTTATGCCGAGTTGAAACGCGTCAGTCTGTCCCTATTGTTGCTTTTGCTTTTTTCTGTTGGCGACCGTCATCAGCATAAGGCCGGTTTGAGCCAGTTAGGTAACGTGAGATTTCTAGCGGCTTATGTCGAGGGTAAAACACCGAAATAATTTTTTAAAAAATAGGAAAATTTACAACGTGTAAAAGCCTGTAGGGGAGGGAGCGAATAATGCGACCCAAATTAAACTAAATCTATACGGAGTTATTCAATGAACAATATTTACCTTACAGAAGAAGAACAGGAAGAATTTGATCGCGAAGTAGAGGAACTTGAGAAATTTATTCGGCCCAAATCCAAAGACATTCCAGACGAATACGTAAGATCGTCAGAGACAGAGAGGTTTACACATCATGACTATGACGGTATCGACGGTACTCATGGATCATGGCTTGAGGAAGATGGAGGGCTAATAGATGACAGCAATCCATTTGATGAAGATGCTAACGACTATTAGCTTCTATAGTGGTTCAACGCTTATGCTGAGATCATAAGCCAGCCAGCATAAGCATCCTTGAATCGCTTCATGTGGACAACGCAAATAGAGCGTTGTCCACACTTATCAAGCGGTGTTTACCCAAGACAAGGCAAAAGTAAGCCCAGCACAAGTAAAGTTTGTTTGAAAAGAAAGACAATTAATAACGCATTTTTTATTTTTTTTGACATTAGATACCTTAAATTTAAAGAATTCAGGCATCAAAATGGGAGCAGCTAAAAAAATACGCGCGCGCATTTTCAATAGCTTTCTGCTAAAGTGACATGGTGTAGCAAACACAATGACACATCCCATAAAGATGCTGTTAAACCAGGCTTGTCTGAAGGTGAGAGCTCAGACGAGCCTTTTTTATGCCTGTCATCTTGCAACTGGCACACATATCATACTCAGTCCTTGGTAATTTGTGTGATCTAGTTGCTCTTTTTTCCGCTAATTCCCTCATTTTTCACCACTACATACTACATATTGATCATTTTCAACGAACAAGGCGACATATCACTCTTAATTGGCTTCTTTTTGGCGGCGATTATCGTTCCGGCATAAGGCGTGCCTGGGTTGGTTAGATAACATGAGATTTTTAGCGGCTTTGCTGCATTGATCGCTTCATATGGACAGGCTATTGATGTCCTACGGGACGTATGGATAGCGCGTTGCCAGCCGCCTGACTACAAGCGCTCTGATAGGCTCGTGGTTTTCAAAAATTTGTCTACGGGCCAACAGAAGCAAATTTGAAGCCCTTTATGCCTAGTAATGTATATTAGTATACATGTATACCATAATAAAAGTATACATGTATTGTTTTCAAGCTATCGGTTCTTTATGGTATTTTTTGAACAAGTCATTTATTGCTTCTTCAAGCAATACTTGCACTGTTTTGCCCTGCTCCGCTGCCAGAACTTTGAATTGCCGTTGCGCTGGTTCGCTGAAATGCCCGCCCAGCATTTTAGTTCCCACTCGCCCAGCCCTTTGTTTTGGCGTTACCGTTTCTGTGGTTTGTGGGGCGTTGGATGTTGGGTGTTGTGCCTGCACTGCTTGAGATAAAAGAGTGCGTTTTGGTTTTGCGGCCATGTGATCTATTCCTATAATCGTATATTTGTATACGGGTATACTTGTTTAATGGTGTTATTTCATACACCAGCGGTACAGCGACATAATTTCTTTGGCCGCTTTGCCTTTGGGGTCATACTCGTTTACGGCCCGGCCATCGTTCAATGCGTCTGAGTATGCGACTCGGTTGTAAATGGCAATCGGCGCAACTTCGCACATTCCTTTAATCGCGTCCCTAGCCTCTTGTTCACGTTGTCCGCTGGTCGGTATTCCATTAAGGACGATAACAGCAGGTGTATTCGTTAATTTCAGCGTATCCAGCGTTGATTGGATTGCGTTAATGTCGAGGACTGATGGACGGCATGGAATCAATACCAGGTCTGCAAATTGCGCGGCCATAGCCGCTGCTTTGTTTGAGTGAGGAGCTGTGTCGATTAAAAGCAAATGCGTTTTTAGATCGTTGGCCTGTTGTTTCAATGATGATAGTTGTTCCGGCGTTGCCGCGAGAACGTCAGGAGTTTCTAACTCTCTACTACGCCTCCAGGCGACAGTTGAACCTTGCGGATCAAGATCGAGTACCACCGTTGATTTTTTGTTGAGTTCGGCGCAAACGGCTAAATGAACAGCTAGGGTGGTTTTACCTGCCCCGCCTTTCTGACTAATGATCGCGATTGTTTTCACGGCATACCCTTATAAGTGTCTACATGTATGATTGTATACCTATGTGGCTGTGTGAGCAATGGCATTGATTCGGCGAGCAAAAATCCTAGGCTCTCGTGATTTTTGCTGCTTATTTATTTTTATTAACTAATTCTTTTAATCCTCTTCGTTCAAATAATCATCTAAATTAACTTCTGGTTTTTTACAGATTGGGAGCGCACTTTTCCTAGGCGAGCTTTGTTGTATTGATAGCGCTTCTCGCCCTTCCTTTGGCGTATGCTTTTGCGGCGTAGCCGCTGGTTTTTCTTTCCGCTCTTTTTTTATACGTTTATACGATCCTATAAACGTTATGTATTTAATATCAACTCCACCTCTTTCTGTTATGGCGTTATGTATATCCGCCAGAGTGACACCGGATTCCATAGTTTTCTCGATGTACGGCATCAGCTCTCGGACGATGCTTATTTTTGACCTTTTATCGCTGTTTTCGGCAAGGTCTTGTAGTGCTTTGATGGCTTTTTCTTTCATATGGGCTTTTTTTGTATCTTTTCTGTATCTATATTGACACTATATTGTGCCATTTTTGCATATTTTTAAGCTATTTTTGTATCTTATAAGTTACTTTATTGTTCTTTTATGTATCTTTTTGGTATCTATACTGTATCTTCATAATCATGCTGATTTTTTTCGCTAAAAACATAGGCACGACAGATATGTATACAATTGCGCTACGCTTCATTGTAAAAATATCCTCGTGCCAAAGGGTCGCCCCCTTTGAAACCCATCGCCGCGACCACTATTTTCGCGCGCGCAAAAATGACATGTACTTCGATTTCAATTAATTTATAGGCCGCGACGCGGCTGGAGATATTTCATGGCATGATGGCTTTACCCGTACGCGGGCAAGAGATTTTGCTTTAGGAGATGTGAAAATGCGTTATCCCGTGAATATTGAGCCAGTAGACGAGGGTGGTTTTTTTGTGAGTTTTCCCGATGTGCCGGAAGCCTTGACCCAGGGCGACACTTACGAGGAAGCTTTAGCAATGGCCGCCGACGCCTTGGCGGTGGCGCTGGAATTCTATACCGACGACAACCGGCCCGTGCCGTTGCCATCCCAGGCAAAACCCGGCCAGCCGGTCATTGCTCCTGCAAAGAGTTAGGCGACCCGGAAGCTATACCTACCACCAAAACGAGGTTTGTATTTGTTAACCGGTGCAGAATTTTTTTCCAGAAACCAGTGCCTGGAAAATTTTCCACTCCGGTTAATATTTCTTTTAAGACTGAAATAGGCACTTAGAACGGGAATTCATCGGATTCCTCAGATTCATCAAATTCGCCCCAAAAATTCATCAAATTTTGCCGTCCTTTCCAAACCGGTGTAGGTTGATTGGTGGCTATGGTCAGGATGTTTAGTGGCCCAACTGTTAATCAGAGTCCAATTTTTGCCAGCTATTTTTAAAAACAAAGTCCGGTTTTGCCAACATGATTTTCTATCTTAATGTTTTTTAAAGGCCTGAAAAATTTAGCGGCAGGTAATACCAACGCTTAAGCTGGAAAAAACTGGATGTTGATTAACAGGCCTATGGCCGCAAGCTGGTTGAGATGGGGAGTTGATCGAACCGCAGTTGTTTATAACAACTATATAACAACAATAAAAACTATATAACAACTTGAAAATGTTTTTAAGTTGTTATATAGTTGTTATATGTTCTTTATAAACAACTGGAGAAACCTATGGAAATAACTATAACATTTAACACTGCCTCTGCATCACCTCGCGAACTTGACGCTTTTATTGCGCTTATAGCGGCGGCAAGATCGACCTCTTCTCTCGAAATTGAGTTGCCTGATGAAACAGAACAGGCCGGGACTGACTTAATTGAACTCTCCGATGAGCAAGTGAACGATGCTATTTCTAAGATGCATGCACTAGCTATCGCTAGTGACGAAGGGAAAGATCTCAAGGCAACGGCCTTGTATGGAGTAGCAGTAAGGTCAGATTGGGGTCAGCTTTCTCCGAACACTCGAAAAGCCATTGGCCGCCGTTTCCGTAAATTCACCGAGAACCATGAAGAACAGGCGGATTACGGTGAGATTGTGATTCGATTTAAAGAGCGCAACCTGCAAAATATGGCAATTTATCAAGCCGTAAGAAAATAATTTATGGACTAAGGTGCGAACATTACGCCAAAGATGAAGGCATCATGGAACATCCATAGAGCTAGAAGGCCGCAAGCTGGATGATTTTGGGTAATGGTGGCAGGTCCCTCACCAATACCCAAATGACCCGCCTGAGCCGCAAAAAATGTCGGTTGTTATAACAGGTCGATAATCAACCTAACGATCCACTCACTGTCATGAATGATTATTCCGACCGAATTCAGCACCTCGGCAATTACCTCTAACAACTTCACTATTCTCATTTGAATTATCTCCTTTAAGGATTGTTGAAACATGTATGTAGGGTTGATCGTGTTTTTCGACCATCTTAAGCAAGGTTTTGAGTGGCAAAACCGCTGTTTTCCGATTATGAAAGTGTATTGTCACGACTTCTGAAAAAGAATATGAATCTGTTCGTAACCCATCCGTCCAGCATGGCTTGGCTTGGCGGTTTTTTGCCAGGATCTGATGGCAACTGCATTTCTTCAGGAAAGGTTCTGTCGCAGTAAGTGGGGCGGAGCCATTTATATTGTCAAAAACTATCGCATCGATGTTTTATCGCTATCAAATTATGTTCATAAAACGGTCGTTTTCTTAACACAGCTGAAAATTGAGTTTTTATGGTTTTTTGTTAGGGTAATGTGTTAAATTACTCATAACTTTTTCTATGTTTGGTAACTGTCCATGAATCAACGTATTGGCTATGCCCGTGTTTCGACTGACGACCAGCATTTGGAGCTTCAACGTGACGCTCTTCATAAAGCTGGTTGCTCAATCATTTATGAAGAAAAAGCGAGTGGTAAACATGCCCGCCGTGTAGAGCTTGAGAATTGTTTAAAAGCACTTCGGGCTGGCGATACGCTTGTTGTGTGGAGGCTCGACAGGCTGGGTCGATCCTTGCAAGATTTGGTAAAGATTGTTACCGAGCTTGAGCATTTGGGAATCGGGTTTGAAAGCATTACTGAAAAGATAGAAACGGATAGTGCGGCCGGAAAACTGACTTTTCATGTTTTCGCCGCCTTAGCCGAATTCGAGCGCAACCTAATCCGAGAGCGTACCCGTGCCGGTCTAATGGCCGCTCGTGCCAGGGGGCGTTTAGGCGGACGAAAACCTAAACTAGACGAGAAGGATGTCAGAGAGATTCGAGCGCTTTGGAGCAATAAAAATATCCCTGTGTCAGACATAGCAAGACGTTACGGAGTCTCAAGGACAACACTTTATAAGCACCTTGAGTCGTTCGCTCCTGTTGACCGCTGACCTAAAGAAACGACAGGTTCGCCGGAGGCAACCGGCGAACCTGTCTAACCACAACCCGCCTATTAAGGAGGCAAAGAAATGGCTGAAAATACTTTACATGGAAAACGGACAAGATCCAGCTTTAGACAACGAAAACGAAGTTGAAGAACAAGAAACAGAAGCGAACGGTTCGGATGATGTTTCACTACGCCCCGGCCCCAACGCCGACGATCCAGCGGACGTAGATCGGTACATTAGCGCCGAAGTGCGTGCGCTGTATGACGTTTACAGCTACCGGCACGCGGCGGCAATCCTTGCTAACTCGTTCCCGGAAGAGCTGCGAGAGATTGAGGCAGCCTTGCTCGCCTTCAGTATTACGAAGCGAGACATCGGAACACCGGGCGGCAACGAGTCGGATATGCCGAAAAAGTTTTCTCGCACCTTGCGCCCGGCTGGATGGGTTGAATCTCGGATTCAAGGAGATCTGTTGGTAAGGATGCAGGAATATGACGAACTATTCCTAACAAGCGGGAAGATCAAGAAAGTGAAGCGATCGGAGAGTACGCCGCGCCTTATCGAGAACTTCATTGATGGGCACAAGATTGACTATGTAAAAGGCCGGGTTGCATTCGATTTGGAATGGAACTCAAAAGACCAAACATTCGACCGAGATTTATATGCCTTCAGAGCTTTCCATGAATGTGGGCTGATTAGTGCAGGTGTCATGGTGACTCGTAGCGAGAAGCTGAATCCTGTTTTCGATAAAGTGCCACAGCTCAATAAAGCAGGCGATGAAATCGGAAAGTCCGTAAAAGCAAAATACGGTGCCAGCACAACTTGGATGGGCAAGCTCCTGTACCGGCTTAATGCCGGCCGGCATGGCGGCTGTCCTGTCTTGGTGTTCGGCATCACTCCAAAATTGATTGAGGATTGGGAACAAACATGAAGAACAAAAAAGCCGATGCACTTTCCGAAGCAGGCCTTGACCTGCTGAATTTGCACGGCGATAAGCGGTTTTATACGATTCTAGCGGATCCGCCCTGGCAGTTTCAGAATCGGACAGGAAAGATGGCACCCGAGCACAAGCGTCTGTCACGCTATGGCACAATGAAGCTAGACGAAATTATGGCGCTGCCGGTTGAGCGATTGGCGGCCGAAACTGCGCATTTGTACCTGTGGGTGCCTAATGCCCTGCTGCCGGAAGGCATCAAGGTACTGGAGTCGTGGGGGTTTACCTACAAAAGCAATCTGGTTTGGCACAAGATCCGCAAGGATGGCGGGCCGGATGGGCGCGGCGTCGGATTTTACTTCCGCAACGTTACTGAGTTGGTGCTGTTCGGCGTGCGAGGTAAGAACGCCAGGACATTGGCCCCAGGTCGTCGGCAGGTGAATTTTCTGGCAACGCAGAAACGCGAGCACTCGCGCAAGCCAGATGAGTTTTATGAAATTGTAGAGTCATGCAGCCCTGGGCCTTACTTAGAGCTATTCGCACGCGGTCCTCGTAAAGGATGGGCCGTCTGGGGCAACCAGTCTGACGATTACTATCCTGACTGGCCGACTTACTCTAACCATTCTCAATCGGAGAGGACTACTTCGGGTTCTGAGAAGAAAGTTGCAATCGACATAGCCGCTACTTCGATCGCAGAATAGAAAAATAACTTTTGCTTCACATCACAAGGTGTTACATGGCACCTTGTGAATGCTTATTCTTCTAAAGAAGATTGCTGAAGACGACATAGAGGTCATTCAATTTGTCGTGAGCTTCTGGATCAACCTGGGGAGCTCTTACGGCCTACCTAGATTGTCCAGTTTGTGAGCTATATATCTTGCATGGCGTAGTAGTTTTCGGTGATGAGCAAAACTTCGATTGAAATTGGGATGGTTGATTTCTCTTGCCCACCTCATATTTTCGCGCCCGCGAAAAATTAACCGTCAAGAGGGACACGGGAGCTGGTCATTAAGCGGACGCCGTTTATAGCGGTTTGGCGCATTAAAGGCGATTACATCCAGGTTTTTCGCTTCCTGCATGGAGTGCAGAAGTAGCCTTAAATGGCCGCTGAGGAAGTTCGCGTATAATGCATTATACGGGGCGCAAACTATTGATTTACAAGTTTTGCTATTAAGTTATTGTTGAGTTATATTAACGGCGGTTTAAGGCGGTAGGGTTTCGATGGAAGAGGAAGCTATCGCTCTTAGGAAAAAACAAGAACAAAAAAGAAAGCCCCTGGCACTTATAAAGTCGTCGTATATCTTGGCGGATTCCTCGACTTCATAAACACGCAGGGGCGCAATTACGGGAAAAACTTTAGCACAATGTGTATACATTATCAAACTGATTCGTCCTTAATGACGAATCGCCCTCACGACACTGGCCGCCAAGAAGACAGGCCATGTGTCAAATAAGCTAATTCCTGGCAATCAATGCGGTCATCCGTATGTGCCGCGTGTCAATTCAGGTGGTAATTTTTGCGGCCATAGCTCGGACGCTCCCCGGTTTTTTTTAGCGCCGGAAAAACACGCTAAACGCCCTGAAATTCTGCGCCGCGCTCAAGTCGCTATTCAAGACTATTTCAGAAATCCTGAAATCTTGCCGCTGTTAAACGCAGTCAATCAGTCGGAGCGTCAGCAGCGTAGCGAGCGCCGCGAAGCTTGTATTGATATTCTTGCCTGCATCTTGCATTACACCGATCTGGTTACGCTTCGCGTCGCCATCCCCCAAGCGGACGGCTCGACCGCTGGCCTTACCATGCCTTACCTGGCTACCTTGTCGGGCTTAGGTGAACGCCGGGCCGAGCGGGCGATCCGCGATCTGAAAGCGGCGGGTATCGTCACCGTTCACCCGATCTGCGAAAAACTGACGGACGGAACCTACAAAGGGTTGGCCGCGATCCGCACCGTTAGCAAGCATTTATTTACGGTCTTAGGCTTCCATGACTGGTTGAAGCATGAGCAACGTAAGGCGCAAGAGCGTCGAATGAGTAAAATGGAGAAAAAGCGCCGTAAATCCTTAGCTAATGTCCAGATGGGGATCAATGCGGCCAACCTGAACACGCCGGAACGTACCGGCCATATGGCATCAGCAGCAGAGCATATCGCCTCAATCAAAGCGAGCCTAAAGCGCCGTCCACCGCCAGCCTAAATCACACGCCCCGCAGTCTTTAAAAACGCGATTATCAGCGCGTACGGCCCCTTATTGCCCCGTAAAAAGAAAATCCATCTCTAAACCCACCTAAACGGTTTTTTGTCCTTAAAAGCAGCTCTACCGTTACCAAGCATTGCCTTAAAAACGCCGAGATGCGGCTTCAATAACACTCCTTGATACCACTCAAAAAATTAAGTGTCGGTAATATGTGGATAAGTCGAATCCCTTAGAAGTTAAGTGTCGGCAACTAAGCGATTTAGTGTCGTAACTTAATCAGGCTTTTCTTTCAGAACCCCATAAGGAGCTTCGCATTTATTTTTTAGATAAAAGCCAAAGCAATAAGGAGGCTTCGCCGCCTTTGGATAAAAGCCCGTAGTGGAAACGGTCAGCCAAGCTAGTTATTAGCTTTCGACAGCTTTTAAAACAGGTTACGCCAGTAAAAAAGGTGTCTTTTGTGCAATACCTCGATATTGGCCGTTGTCAGCCTCTAAAAGAGGTTGAATAGGTTGTTGTAATGGGCTTGCCCTGGGTCGCCCTCATTCGTGCGTTAAACGGCAGCGATCGAGCCGGACAGAGTTGTAAAGTTATTTCCATTAGCCGGACCGGAATCAAGGGTTTATATGAATATGTATTTTGTATAAAAGCGTATGAATAGTGTATTTTGTATGTAATGTATGTATAATACATAATACATTACATACAAATTATACCGGGATGCAGCTATGGCGATTACTAAAGAACAGATCATTGAAACCGCAGAAGCCCTACAGGCGGCGGGAGTCAACCCATCCATGCAAGCGGTTCGGGATGCCTTAAAGACCGGCTCGTTTGCGACCATTTCCCCAGTGTTGCGGGCATGGCGGGATTCCAAAGCGCAGCGGGCTACGGTGGCGCTTGAAATGCCAGGCGAAGCGAAAGCGGCTTTAGAGCGAGCCGGGGCGGACTTGTGGAAGATCGTCACCGCCTTGGCTACGGAACGGCTCACGAAAGTCCAGGAAGAAGCCGAAACGGCCATCAATGGCGCTAATGCGGATCGTGATGAAGCCTTGCTTGAAATTGAGCGATTAGAAACCAGTATCGAGCAGAAAGACGCTGAGTTGGCCGAAGCCCTGGCAGCCAATGAAGTATCCACCAATGCGCTCAATGAAGCCCTGCAAGAAATCCGCGCATTAGAAATTCAACTGGCCGATAAGGCCCGCATCGAGGCGG